>Ga0247611_10006754_pt1 | contig 14628 bp, 12 predicted proteins | sample 177DNAGHGhighgp2_FD_192422 | JGI IMG/M metagenome (GOLD analysis project Ga0247611, IMG submission 192422) | Sheep rumen microbial communities from Palmerston North, Manawatu-Wanganui, New Zealand - 1770 DNA GHGhigh gp2 | ecosystem: Host-associated > Mammals > Digestive system > Stomach > Rumen...
AACAACCTGCTCAACCGCAGTTTGTTCCACAACCGGCCACACCAGTTATGGAGAATACACCGTCCGCAACACCGGAGATTCCGGTCGCTCCGGTGTCGAGTGAGAGTGCGGTTTCCCAGCCATACCCCGTAACCGGACTTGGTGTGAAGGAGAATCCTACACCGGTTCCGGTGTCCGAACCGTCCTATGATCGTCCGTATGCGGTATCCGGTCTGGCTGTGAAAGAAAATCCGAAACCTGTTGCCGTGGAAGAAAGTACTACTTTCCCGGTTCCACAGCAAGAAGGCGCTACAGTCGGCGGTCAGCCAACTGCCGCTGAAGCTTCTGCGTTTGCTGCTTTTGCCTTCCCAGGCGGCCCGATTCCGGGAATGATGCCTCGTGATCCAGGAGCAACGGTTGCGATGACAGAATCCGATATGGATTATCTGCCTCGTATTCATGCCAGAGCTTTCCTGATCTGCATCGACGGCCCGATGACAGGAGCAAGCTTCGTATTCCAGGAAAATAAAGCCATTATTGGAAGACAGAAAAATTATGAGATTGCGCTTTTCCGCGACCCATCCGTTTCCAGAAGTCCGCACGGTGTGATCAACTACACCAAGGATACACTGACATATACGATCTCCAAAGGTGATCCGGAAAAGAAGGTATCCGTCAATGGAACCTTTATTGAGCAAGATACTGTCTTGAACATGTATGATATTATCGGCATTGGTCAAAGCCGATTACTGTTCTTGCCTGTATGTAGTGAGAAGTTCTCTTGGTAAGAAAGGAACATAACTGATTTCGTGAGATTACAGTCTATCATTCAATATATGCATACTCACCTGTACCTGGTTATCGGAATTGCAGTCGCGTTCTGTTTCCTTCTATGTTTTGTGCTGGCCATTATTTTGCGTGGAAATAAAAGCAAGAAAATGGGCGAGAAAAATGCGGAAAAATCATCCGGAGCTTCAACTATGGATAATGGAACATTCCGTATAGAAATCGGAAATGTACAGGGGACCGGAGAAAGAGACGAGCAGCAGGATGCTTTCGGGTTTTCTCCCAATTCCAAGTGGAAGGATAAAGGATTCCTAGCCATATTATGCGATGGTATGGGAGGAATGGATTCCGGTGCGGCAATCTCGAATAAACTGGTAGCTGACATTATCAAGGAATTTCCGTATTCCTTCGATGAATTGAAAGATGGTTGGATCTTAGAAGACCTGACGTCCGATATTTTTCAAGAATATCGTGGACGAGGCGGCACCACATTGATCATTACATTTCTGCAGGGAGACAAATTGTGGTTTGCTTCAGTAGGAGACAGTGATCTGCTGCTTCTTCGTAACGGTAGGATCTATTCTATGAACTATCGCCAGGAATACGGCAACCATTTGTTGATGAAAGTGGTAGATGGACAGCTTGGACTTGAGCAGGTCCAAGGCAACAGCGATGCGCCTGCATTGACTGAATTTATGGGAGCACAGCGCGTAGAGGCGGATTATTCTGTGATCCCATGGCAGGTCAAGGATGGTGACGTATATCTTCTTTGCTCGGACGGCGTTACGGATACTTTGAATTTTGATGAGGTTCGTGATTGTATGATGCATTCGCCATCCGAATGCGCGGAGCTTCTGGAAAAGGGTATAATGGGTAAGAATAAGAAGTTTCAAGATAACTACACGGCGATAGTTTTTGCCGTGCATGATATAGGGGGGACAAAATGAAGACTACGAAACGCATAATCATGATCGTGCTGGCATTGGCTTTTGTTGCCAGCTCTGTGTTGGCTATAATGGCATTTATTCCATGGCGCCAGGCCGAGAAAGACTTGACGGAAGCCAAAATGGAGAAATATGCGACGCCGCAGGACGATAACAGCTATGCATTGACTACGCAGCAGAATCAAGAATCTGTTGTTTATGTTGCTTGTCAAAAAGGAAAACAGCAGTATCTTGGTTCCGGATATGCCGTAGGTCCACTTGATGAGGATGTGCAGTATTTTGTTACGAATGGACATGTTGTTCAGCCATTTATGGAAGGTGATTTTGATATCAGGATATATTTTGATGCCAAGACATTTGAGATTCCTGAAGTCATTTTTTATCAATATGATAAAAGTCTTGATATGGCAGTCTTAAAAATCTCAAATCCGACAGATCTTCGTAAGCCGGTTATTTTCCGTGATTCTTCTGAAGTAGCGCAAGGTGAGAACTGCGTAGCTATCGGTTATCCGCAGAAAGCAAACGAAATGGAGTCAGGTTTTAATGCGGACATCTCCAGCCAATCCGTTACTAAAGGAGTAATCAGTAAGACGAACGTTATGCCTCAAGGACAGAAATTTAAAACGTTCCAGCATGATGCGTATATCACGCAAGGAAATTCCGGTGGACCGCTCTTTGATGAAAAAGGTTTCTTTATCGGCATGAACACCGAGGGAAGAAAAGATTCCGAAAGTATTAACTTTTCTATTGTTTCAAACGAAATTTCAGAAATACTCGACTCGAAAGATGTTGAGTATGCCACGAGTGATGAATACATAGAAGATTATGAGTCTGATATGGAAAAGAATCACAATAAATTTATGAAGACAAAGCAGGGCAAGATCGATAAGCAGCAAGAAATCATTGATGCGGAAAAGCCTAAGTTTATCATTTTTGCCAGCATTGCAGGTGCTTGCGGAATTGCTCTTCTAATATTCGCTATTCTTAGCAACAAAAAAGTCATTATGGTCGGTGAACAGGACGATGGTAAGAAAGCATTCCTGTACTGCACGCGTGGACTTTATGTTGGCCAGAAGTATGAGATCACGGAAAAGACCATGACGATCGGCAGAGATCAGAATACCTGTACGATCCTTTTCCCGGAAGCCACTCCGGGTATCAGCTCCAATCACTGCTCAATTTTCTACGATGCCAGAACCAAGTCTTTTATTCTGACAGACAATGGTTCGACATATGGTACATACTTGAGTGACGGAAGAAAACTGACTGCGGGTGTGCAGGAGAAGCTTCTTCCGGGCGCAACTTTCGCTCTGGCAGATAAAGCAAATGAATTTATGGTGAACCGAGAGTAATATGGATTTTTATTCTTACACGAACTGTGGCGGTCACGAGCCGAACTGCGACTATCATCAGGTCATCTCACACGATGATCAGGTGCTTATTGTACTCTGTGACGGGCTGAATGGATTGCCTTCCGGAGACGAAGCATCCAAGACCATCGGTGATATGGCTATTGCGGAACTTCTTGAAGGAAAGGATCCTTCTGATGTTTGTGTCAGCGTGAATGAAAAGTTTCGTGCAATGCAGTTCGATAACGTAAATCTTCGACGCGCCGGAGCTACGATCTGCGTAGTACGGATCAAAGACAACAAGTGTACCTGGGCTAATGTCGGTGATTCCAGAATGTATCACTTTACTTCTTCCGGACTTGCGCATCATTCAGTAGATGATACGATTGCGTATCGTGCTTTTGAGCGCGGTGAATACGACTACAGTGCGATCCGTGAGAAGGAAGACCGGACGGGAATGAATATCTGTATTGGGCAGAAGGATACAGTTGAACCACATAAAGATGAATTTGAGCTCTCCCCGAATGACGGGATCATAGTTTGTTCCGATGGTTTCTGGGAAAGTGTTTATGAAGAAGAGATGCTCATAGATCTGAATAAGTCGTTTCATGCTCAGGATTGGGCACGAAAAATGCTCCTTCGGGCGATTCAGAGAAGTTCTTTTCGAGGAGATAATCTTAGTCTGATTACGTATTTAAAGCGGGTGGGATAAGTTATGGATACGAGTAAACTTTGTTTCGGATGTTTTCATCCTCATACTGGAAGCGGACCTTGTCCGAATTGCGGATTCGATGTGGCCACTGCCAAGCATCCTTTCGTAGCCCTGCCTATTGGTACGATCCTGAACGGAAGATACCTGACCGGCCGTGTTCTCGGCGTCGGAGGTTTCGGCGTGACCTATCTGGCTTTCGATATGACTTTGGAGATTTGTGTTGCTGTAAAGGAATTCCTGCCTTCCGGTATCGCTCTTCGTGATTCTGATCGTTACACGATGACGGTGACGGCTCCGGAAGAACAGGCAAAATTTGATTCCGGCGCCACCCGTTTTCTGGAAGAAGCCCGACTTCTTGCAAAACTTCGTGATGTTCCGAATATCGTTACGGTTCAGGATTATTTCCGCGAGAATAATACAGCATACTTTGTTATGGAGTATATCGAGGGTGTAGATCTGATGAAATACACGCAGATGCGTGGCGGGAAGCTTTCTTTTGAAGAAACGATGCAGCTGATCCTTCCGATCATCGATTCGCTGGCTCATGTACATGCGCATAACCTCCTGCATCGTGATATCAGTCCGGATAACATTGTTGTTATGCGTAATGGTTCAACTCGTCTCCTGGATTTCGGGGCAGCACGTCTTGCTGTGGATACGGAAAAGAGTAAATCGATCATTCTCAAGCATGGATTTGCTCCTGAAGAACAATACAGAAAGCACGGCAATCAGGGACCTTGGTCTGACGAATATGCTCTTGCGGCCACTATGTATCTGATCCTGACCGGGGTTATGCCACCGGATGCGATCGAACGTGTTCATGAAGATTCTCTGGTGAGTCCGATCCAGTTAGGGATACAGATGCCACAGAATGCTAATGATGCTTTGATGAAGGCACTGTCGGTAAGTGCTTCGGAAAGATTCCCGGATATGAGTTCTTTCTATGAAGCTTTGACCGGAAGACCGGCCGTTCGTCCGGTTCCGGTTACTTCGCCGCTTCCGACATATTCCATGAACGAGAATGCTTTGCCTACTGCGGCCAGTTCTATGACAGAAGGAAACATGGTGCAAGGAAAGACGGTGGCAATGAGTCAGGAGGATACTCCGTCTTCACCGAATGGTCAGGCCGCCCAGAATTATATGGCAGCCCAGAACGCTCCTGTTCAACAGCAAGCACAACAGAAGCCACAGAAGGTTTTGTCTCCTTCGATACTGGAACATACTTCGGCCCAGAATGCACAGGCAGGTGACGCGGTACCTCAATTTGTACCCATGAATGCCAATGGTACCGGACCTTCGATTCAGTTTGCGAAAGTGAAGAAGCCAAGTATCTGGAAGAAACCGCTCACATATATCATCGCTGCCTGTATAGCGTTAGTCGGTGCCGGTGTTCCGACAGGTATATATCTGTACAACCGTTATGCATCCGAGGATGTGGAGGAATCCACACGTAGAACATCGAAGACTACTAAGGAGACAACGGAAGAGACAGAAGCTCCGTCCGAATATGCGGATCCTTCCATTCAGGACGGGGATGGAAAGAAGACCTATAGTGATCCGATAAGAACGTTCTCTGTCGAGATCCCCAATACTTATAAGTTCGAGAATAAGAATGGTCTCTATTCATACGTCAGAGAAGACCAGCAGTGCGCTGTATATGTCGATTTTCTCTCCCATTATGAATCCAGCAGACTGGAAACACTGAACGATTGCGCGGCACTTTATGATGGCGCCATAAAGGATTATGTGGAAAAAACACTCGGCTATGAGGATTTCGAACTGAAGAAGGATGGCCTGAGCTTCATTGATCTGACAAGTGCTTATGCCATTATGATGGATGGTAACGCATCCAATTCTGACGGAGAATACGATGTGACCATGATCATTCGTGAATCAAGAGAAAGACCGGGAGCCTATTTTGCATGTGGTGTTATGTCTGTAGGCGAATTCGGGAAGTATTCTTCCGATAACTGGGATGAGATCCGCACGATCCTGAGCAGTTTCCATGAGGATTCAAAGAAGGAAAGCGGTTATGTTCTCTATGAGAGCGAGGAAGCACCGACCTATAAGTTCTTATACAACAAGAAGACCATTACCGGGACTAAGCCTGGGACCACAGCTAACAGGTTAAACTGTGTGAACCTGACGCTCGCATCCGGAGATGCTAAGAAGAATAACCTTCGTGTCGTAGAACTGGGTGAACAGAAGTCTATGCTGGATGCCTGCGCGCAGGCCGAACAGGCACTTGGCTATGCATCCGGTGGATACAAGGCAGTAACGCCTACACTTGATACAGAAGCAGATGTACGTATCAGGAATTACTCGGTTTCCCAGGATGGTACGAGTCTAAACTGCTCCGCATGTATCATGAACCTGAACGGAAAGTACTATGCCGTGATCGCGGTCTGTGAAGATGCACTTCTGGAACAGATGACCCTGGATTATACCTTGGTCGTTATGTCCATGCTGGATAACTGACAGGAAGATCATTTCTTCTCATAGTATCTTTCGAAGAATTCATCGCGGAAATCGAGTAGACGATCTTCCGCGATTGCTTTTCTAACATCCTCCATAAGATGCAACAGAAAATGCAGATTGTGCCATGAACAAAGGCGTAGACCGAACATCTCGCCGGCTTTCAGGAGATGACGGACGTAAGCACGGCTGTAGTTTCTGCAGACATAGCAATCACAGTCTTCTTCGATAGGGCGGAAATCCTCGGCATTCTTCGCATCCCGTACGATCAGGCGGCCATCACGTGTCATGACGGTTCCGTTTCTTCCGATACGTGTAGGAAGAACACAGTCGAACATATCGATGCCACGGATCGCACCTTCGATCAGGTAATCAGGAGTGCCGACACCCATGAGATAACGCGGTTTATCTTCCGGCATAAGCGGAACAGTTTCTTCGAGCATCTCATACATCAGATTGGCAGGTTCTCCGACAGAAAGCCCGCCGATGGCATAACCCGGCAAGTCGAATGACGTGATCTCCTTGGCACTTTGCTTACGAAGATCGGCAAAACAAGAGCCCTGAATGATTCCGAACAATGCTTGGCTTTCCGGATTCTTATGAGATTTAATGCAACGTTCCAGCCATCGTGTCGTCCGCTCCAAGGATTTCTTGGCATAGGAATGCTCACAAGGCCAAGGTGTGCACTCATCGAAGGCCATGATTATATCTGATCCCAGATCATTCTGGATCTCCATGGAAAGCTCTGGTGTCAGGAGATGAGAAGAGCCATCAATATGTGACTTGAAGCGTACGCCCTCTTCTTTAATATCTTTCGGTTTGGCCAGGGAAAATACCTGAAATCCGCCACTGTCGGTAAGGATCGAGTGCTTCCAGTTCATAAAATTATGGAGACCGCCGGCTTTTGCTACTACCTGATTACCCGGACGCATCCAGAGATGGTAGGTATTGGACAAAATGATCCTAGCACCCATATCTTCCACTTCTTCCGGAGACATACCCTTGATCGTTGCCTGCGTACCTACCGGCATGAAAACCGGCGTGTCAAAAGTTCCATGAGGTGTATGGACACGACCGAGACGCGCACCGGACTGCTTACAAGTGTGGATATGCTCGTAATAAACGGGATATTGACTCATTCTTCTTCCTCCAATGGATCTTTCAGTCGAGGTTTCTCCGGTGTGATGAACATTGCATCACCGAAGCTAAAGAAACGATATTTCTCGGAAACAGCGGTCTTATACGCATTGAGAACATGCTCTTTGCCTGCAAAAGCACTGACCAGCATGATCAGAGTGGACTCCGGCAGGTGAAAATTCGTGATCAACGCATCAATGCAACGAAATGGGACACCCGGATAGATGAAAATATCCGTATTGCCGGAGCAGGGAAGCATGCGGGGATCTTTGGCAGCGACTGTCTCAAGTGTACGGCAGCTTGTGGTTCCTACAGCTATGACCCGACGACCCTCTCTACGTGCTTTTCGAAGAATGGAAGATGCCTTTTCATCCAGACAGTACCATTCGGAATGCATATGGTGATTCTTCACATCCTCTACTTTGACTGGTCGGAATGTTCCTAATCCTACGTGAAGTGTCACTTCACAGATCTCTACGCCCATATCCGCAATCTTAGCGAGAAGCTCAGGCGTGAAGTGAAGACCAGCGGTTGGCGCTGCAGCGGATCCGGTCTCCTTGGCATACACAGTCTGATAGCGGTCCTTATCCTGAAGCTGCTCATGAATATAGGGAGGAAGCGGCATCGTTCCGGCTTCGTCCAGGATCTCTTCCCAGATGCCGTTAAAGTCGAACCGCATAATTCGGTTTCCGTCCTCGAGTACCTGTTCGCATTCTGCCTCCAACTTACCGGGCAGGAAAGTCAGACGCTTACCGGGACGAACTTTCTTGCCGGGACGGGCAAGCGTTTCCCAGTGGTCTTTATCGATCCGGCGTAGAAGCAGGATCTCCACAGCCGATCCCGTGTCACTCCGGACGCCTAGAAGACGGGCAGGAATGACCTTGGTATTATTGATAACAAGAACATCACCCTTATGAAGTAAAGAAGTAATGTCTGAAAAATGCATATGCGATACCGCTCCTGTTTTCCCGTCGAGAGTCATCAGACGGGAAGAGGATCGGTCAGTCAGCGGACGCTGGGCAATTAATTCTTCTGGTAGATCATAGTAAAAATCGCTTGTTTTCATAGCTTCCTATTATAATTCCAATTGACGTTTGTGTATAGTAGGTGGTATGATTTTATGAGGTTTTTGATATATCGTATTATCACGAACCAAGTCAAAATAAATAAGAAATGGAGGCAAGAGTTATGAAGAAGCCCGTATTTGTTGGTTCGGCCGTAGCGCTGATTACACCTTTTAACGAAGGAGGTGTGGATACCAAAAAACTTAAGGCCCTTATTGACTTCCATTTAGCACATAAGACGGATGCGATCCTGGTGGCGGCAACGACCGGTGAGGCCGCAACGATGCCGGATGAAGAGCATCTTGCTACGATCCGGACTGTTGTTGAATATGTGAATGGCCGTGTTCCGGTTATTGCAGGTACTGGAAGTAATGACACACGTCATGGCGTGAATCTGGCTAAGGAGGCGACTGCTATTGGTGCGGATGCTCTTCTGGCTGTCACACCTTATTACAATAAGACATCCCAGGAAGGTATTTACCGTCATTTTCTGGCGACTGCAGAAGCAACGAACCTTCCGATCATTGTCTATAACGTGCCTTCCAGAACGAATCTGAATATCACGCCGGCTACGTATAAGAGACTTTCCGAGATCGATAATATCGTCGGTGTGAAGGAATGTAACCTTCTCCAGGTACCGGAAACCGTTGCCCTCTGTGGAGATGATCTGGTTCTGTATTCCGGTGAAGACGGATTGGTCGTGCCGCTTCTTTCTATGGGCGGTAAGGGTGTCATCTCTGTTGCGGCGCATGTTGTTCCGGAGACGATGCATGACATGGTCGAGAAGTTCTTGAACGGTGATGTTGCCGGCGCTGCTAAGATGCAGGCAGATATTATTCCGTTGGTTAAAGCACTTTTCTCGGATGTGAACCCGATTCCTGTCAAGGAAGCATTGAATCTTCTCGGCTGGGACATCGGACAATGCCGTATGCCGCTTTGTGAGATGAGTAAGCAGGGTAGAGAAGCTCTGAATGAAGTGCTGAAGACGTATGATCTTTCTTTCCATCCGAAGGCTTGATCTATAGTAAGAAAAGGAGAGAATTATGTCTGAAACCAGAATTTTCTTGAGCGGATGCATGGGTCGCATGGGCCGTGTTATTACGGAAATGTGTGAAGAATATGAGGATACGACGATCGTAGCCGGATCAGACGTGGTGGAAAATCCGCAGTCTGCCTTCCCGATCTATAAGGATCCGAATGATTGCAAAGAAGAATTCGATGTGATCGTTGATTTCTCGCATGTGAGTGCTTTTGCAAATGTAGTGAAACTGGCTGAAACAAGAATGAAACCGTTAGTTATGTGTACTACAGGCCTTTCCAATTTCCAGATCGATGAAATGAAGAAGCTTTCCGAGAAAGTCGGAGTCTTCTATTCCGGTAATATGTCGCTCGGTATCAATATGCTGATCAAGCTCGTCAAGGATGCAGCTGCCAAGCTTTATCCGGGTTATGATATCGAAATCGTAGAAGAACACCACAACCGTAAACTGGATGCGCCATCCGGTACGGCTCTCATGATCGCTGATGCAATCAATGAGTCCTGTGACAATCAGCTGGAATATGTTTTCGAGCGTCAATCCAAGCGTCAGCAGCGTGATAAGAAGGAGCTCGGTATCCATTCCATCCGTGGCGGCAATATCGTTGGCGAGCATAAAGTCATGTTCATCGGTGGCGAAGAGATCCTGACTGTTTCCCATAGCGCCCAGACCAGAAGTGTCTTCGGACGCGGTGCGGTTTCAGCTGCCCGGTATATGAAAGACAAAGGCCCTGGAATGTATAATATGCAATCAATGGTAGACTGAGTGTCTGCTTTTGGATGATAAAAAAATGGAGGAATTAGAATGATCAAGTTATTATTGGATGCAGCACCCAATGCGGGAGATACACCACAAGGACCGAGCACCCTTATCATGCTGGCTATTTTCGGTGTTTTCATTATTTTCTGGTATTTCATTGCGCTTCGTCCGCAGAGAAAAAAGGAAAAAGAACTGAAAGAGAAAGTGGATAAGATGCGTGTCGGCGACCGCATCATTACGATCGGAGGACTTTGCGGCCAGATCGCGAATATCCGTGACGATGAAGTAACGATCATGACGAGTGCAGCGAATACTCTGGTTACTTTCAAGAAGTCTGCCATCAACAACGTTATCTCTCGTGATGCGAAGGTGGAAGCTCCTGCAAAGAAGGAAGAAAAGCCGAAGAATGAGAAGAAGGTTGCACTGGACCTCGGTAAAGAAAAGGCTTCCGAAGTTGTTGAGAATGTGAAAGAGACAGCCGAAGAAGTATCCGAGAAAGAATGAGATTGATTTTTCGTTATTTTCGGGTAAAATAGTTCTTGTTAGATGATTTGATATGAAATGGAGTTTCCCCAAGGACGGGAAGCTCCATTTTGCATTGAAGAAGATTTAATCTTCTTTCGAAGGATGGTGTCCTATGATAGAATAAATGCATAATACTTTTCTTTGTGGAGAAGTCATTATGAGAAAAGGATGGAACTTATGAGCAGCGGCCGGAACGGTATTCCCAATGAAGTAGTGGAAGATATCATTTCAAGAAGCGACATTGTGTCGATCGTCGGACAATATGTCCAGTTCACCAAGTCTTCCGGGCAGAATATGTTCGGATTATGTCCTTTTCATTCGGAAGATACCCCTTCCTTTTCGGTTTCGGTCAATAAGCAGATCTATTACTGCTTCGGCTGCCATAAGGGCGGAAATGTTGTGAATTTCATCATGGAGATCGAACACCTTTCCTATGTGGAAGCTTTGAAGTTTCTTGCCGAGAAGTGCGGTGTGACGATACCGGAACCGGACGATGACAATTATCGCAAGGAAGAATATCTTCGCAAGCGCATTAAGCAAGTCCTTCTGGAAGCGGCAAGGTATTATTATGCATGTTTCCGTTCAGATAAAGGAAACGAAGCGAAAGCGTATCTGACCAAGCGTAAGATCTCCCCGGCTACGGCCACGAAATTCGGCCTGGGATATGCACCCAATGAGTGGAATGGTCTATATAACCATCTGATATCGAAGAATTTCACCCAGTATGAGATCAAGAATTCCGGCCTTTTTGTGAGTAAGAACGGAAAGACTTTCGATCTGTTCCGAGGAAGGCTGATGTTCCCGATCTTTAATGCATTGGGAGAACTGATCGCTTTCGGCGGAAGGATCATCGGAGATGGACAGCCGAAGTATGTCAATTCGCCGGAGACCCCGGTATATCAGAAGCAACGTAATCTGTATGCATTGAATTTTGCCAAGAGCTCGAAGATGAAGCAGATTATTGTCGTAGAAGGATATATGGATGTCATTTCTATGCATCAGGCGGGTGTGACCAATGCGGTTGCTTCTCTGGGTACAGCTCTCACGGAGCGTCAACTGGATCTTCTTGAGAGATACTGTGAAGAAGTAGTCCTTTTCTACGATTCGGACAGAGCCGGTCAGAATGCGGCACTTCGCGGATTAAAGATGCTGATGGACAGAAAGAAGAAACATTCCGGTATGACGACGCAGGTTCGGGTCGCAAAAGTTCCCGACGGCAAGGATCCGGATGAATTTATCCGGGAATATGGTAAGGAAAGATTCGCAGAAGTAGTGGCGCAAGCTCTTCCGGTCCTGGATTATCTTGTGGAATCGGCGCGCCTTCAGAGTACAGCTGAAGACGGACGCTTCGATTCAGTTCTTTTTCAGCAGCTGATCTCGACATATTTATCCTGGGAGGACAATCTGATCCTGAGAGAACGCGCTGCGAATCAGGCGGCCCAGATCCTCGGAGTTTCCAAGGATGCGGTCATGGCCGAAGTGGGTAAGCTTTCTGTCAAGAATCATGAAGAGGAAGTAATCAAGAGCCAACGGGAAGTGGATAAGCAAACTTCTGTCCTTCCGCCGAAACAACTGGGAGAGACGGCTACCAAAGAAGAGTTGGTTTTGATCTGCCTTCTGGCTACTTTAGGAAGTGACTATCCTGTGTTTGTCGAGAAATATCACGATAAACCCTTGGTGACTGATTTTTCCATGGGGACGATGCGTACGATCGTGCAACAGATCCTTCCGGATCTGGAAGCGGGAAAACTGGATTCCAACCGGCTTCTTATGGCCGGAGATAACCTTATACTGAATCAGAGAGCCGCCCGGGATACATTGGCGGAAGCTTTGCTCAGCGTAAAATACGGGAAAGACCGGGAAGATCTGATGAAGAATACGATCGATTATCTTTATCGGGTCCGCCTTGCAGTATATACCAAAGCGAAAGATGATTTGGCCAAGCGCCTGGATGTGATGCCGGATGGGCCGGACCGCGACGCGACAGTGAAGGCATTACGGGATACGATCGCCTATCTGCAGTACTTGAAAGAAAAGATGAGGAAGCGTTAATGACACAAGATAGGATCATGCTTTCTCCTAGACTGCAGGCTGTCGCTTCCTTGATCCCGCCAACTGAACTTCTGGTCGATGTCGGTTCCGATCATGGAAAACTGGGCGCCTATTGTTTACGGGAAAGAATTTGTAACAGATTGATCGCCACGGATATACATGCGGCACCGGCAGAACGGACCGGACAATTTCTTCGGTTATGCGGATTGGAGAAATGTTCGGAAGTAGTCTGTACGGACGGTCTGTCCGGAATTTCAGTCCCGGATCGCTCGACGATCGTGATTGCAGGAATGGGAGGATTGGAAATACGTAAGATCCTTCAGAATTTCTTTGAAGTTTCTCCTGCTGCCCGTGTTTCTTTGGTCCTTCAGCCACAAAGATCATTCTACGAACTGCGGGAATTCCTTTCGCAGAAGGGCATTCCGATCGAAGAAGAGAAGATCGCCTGCGAACGGGACAGGTATTATGTTGTGATCAGAACGAAGGAGCCAGATAAAGCATATACGCTCTCGAAAGAGGAGCTGTATCTTGGTCCGGCTTTGCTTCGCCGAAAACCAGAACTGTATCCGGAATATATGGCACACCAATTCCAGCTTATGAAGAAGCAGGCATTGGGAAATCCGGATTGTGCCGAGATTTTGAATAAATGGGAGGAATTACTATGAGTAGTGAGTATTTAGTTTCAGAAGTGATCGAAGCCATGAATGAGATCGCACCGCCGGAACTGGCTATGGAGTGGGATCATGTCGGACTGATGATCGGTGATGCCCGGGAACGAGTGAAGGGGGTCCTTCTGGCACTGGATGTCAATCACGCGGCAGTGGATACTGCTATCGATGTGGAAGCCAACATGATCATTGCGCACCACCCCTTGTTTTTTCAGCCTTTGCGTGAAATAGATTACGGTTCGGCCAAGGGATCCTTGGTCCGAAAACTTGTCAAGAATGATATCAATGTGTTTGCCGCCCATACGAATCTGGATCTGGCGAAGCAAGGTGTCAATCAGGCTTTGGCAAAAGAACTGGGCCTCATTATGCCGATGACTTTGCAAGGAGCAGAAGTCGGCATATGCGGAAGTGTCGGTTCCCAGGAGACTTCACTGATGATGTATGCGGAACTGGTCAAAGCGAAACTGGGGGCTTCCGGAGTGATCATGAATACGGATGAAGACAGGCCGGTCAGCCGGGTTTTCCTTCAGGGCGGTGCCTTCGAAGAAGAGAGTATTCCGGCTCTGATCAATGCCAACGTGGAAGTGGTTGTGACAGGTGAGATGAAGCATCATATCATGATGGAACTGGAAGATTGTGGAATTGCCGCGATCGCCGCCGGACACGAGGTGACAGAACGCATAGTACTTCCAAGCGTAAAGAAACAGCTTTTGCGCAAATTGCCGAATTTGTCGGTTACTGTCTTTGAGGGACACAAATGGTGAACAAAATCGCTAGAAGAAAACAATACCTTAGATTATAATGTTATTGTTTTCTAAGCTGAACCGGATGATCGCGGGCACAAGTGCTGAAAGGCCGTGCGTGAGGAAAGTCCGGGCTCCATAGGACAAGGGTGCCGGGCAGTTCCCGGTGAAGGTAACTTTAAGGAAAGTGCAACAGAAAAGAAAACCGCTTCTCCGTAAGGAGCAGTAAGGATGAAAAGGCGAGGTAAGAGCTCACCGGCGGTCCGGTAACGGATCGGCCTTGTAAACCCCACCCGGAGCAACGCCGTGGAAAGACGTTAACTGCTGTCCGCAGGTCTTGAGGAGGCGGCTTGAGCCGGAACGAGATTTCCGGTCTAGATAGATGATCATTCTCGACA
>Ga0247611_10006755_pt1 | contig 14627 bp, 8 predicted proteins | sample 177DNAGHGhighgp2_FD_192422 | JGI IMG/M metagenome (GOLD analysis project Ga0247611, IMG submission 192422) | Sheep rumen microbial communities from Palmerston North, Manawatu-Wanganui, New Zealand - 1770 DNA GHGhigh gp2 | ecosystem: Host-associated > Mammals > Digestive system > Stomach > Rumen ...
AATTGAGGAGAAATGCTTATCTTTGCATCGTGATTAATAACTTAAAACTTTTTTAGCTTATGTGGATACCTTGTCAATGCTGTGGCCAGCAATATCCTCAAGACTGGCATTGGTATGTTTGTGATACCTGTGGTTACCGTATTTGTCCTTCATGTTTAGGTCGTCATAAGGGGCCTTATGGCTCCGGTTTCAAGTGTAGCCAATGCGCCTTTGGCCATATGAAAGATAAATGATCAGTACACACTATAATCATTTCCGGCTCAGGCCCTCAGCGATCTGAGCCGGAAATGTATAACGGCAGAAATGCCACTGGGATATCCACCGTATACTCCGGCAACTCTTCCATCGAGACCTAGTCGTTTACCGGGTAGCGAGCGCGGATCCATCTGAGGCCGCTGCAACGAATGCGCACCATCACACAGCACCATGATACTTAAAGAATCTGGTACAATACAAAGTATTCTGGCGGCAAAGTTCCCCAAGAAAATTGGCAAAACAACACCAAAGTTCCCCAAGAAAATTGGCAAAACATTTGGAGATTCACCTAAAAACATGTATCTTTGCAACCGATAAGATGAAACACACGGACGCTGAGTCCGAAAACCAATAAGAGTCCCCGCCGTGCATACCATCAGAACTGCTGGCGGGTCATTTTTTTTAAATAATTGCTGATTTATTTTGTTTATTTTAAATTATTATGTATTTTTGCAAACGAAATAAAGATGGACATTTGTTAGAACTTCAAGAATGTATTAAAATGTTATCCGACTTCAAAAGCACTTTTGCACGGAAGTTTGGCATCATTAAACTTGGCATTTTTGGTTCTGTTGCCAGAAACGAGAATACCGAGAATAGTGATATTGACATTGTTGTTGAAGTCAAAAAACCTTCTTTACAACTGATGTATGAACTTAAGGAAGCGTTAAAACAACTCTTTAAATGCGAGGTCGACCTCGTAAGATTTCGCGACTCATTACGTCCACTTCTCAAGTCCAATATTCAAAAAGATGTAATCTATGTCTGAACTTCTAGAGGTTTATTGATTAATTTGTTCAAATCATTATCCGGCTCAGACCATCAGCGATCTGAGCCGGAATTGTTTTAAGGCTTACCCCTCACAGAAAAAAACTGTATTTCTGTATTCTGTATCGTTTTCAGAACGATACTTGGCAGTTATGCACAGATGAATTCACTCTCGGCATCTGTCAACTGAGGGAGAGGATTCTTGGCGCTCTGCTTGGCACCAAGCTTCGTCAGCTTGTTGCAAGTCTGCAGAATGCTCTGACCGCTGGGCTGCAGCTTCTTCTCGCCCTCGTCGTAAGCATCCTTAGCAGCACCCAAGGCCTTACCGATAGCCTGAAACTTCTTCATAAACTGCCCCACCCTGTCCAACATCTCGTTAGCCAGTTCAAACACCTTCTCGTGGTTCTGCGCCTGTGCAATCTGAGTCCACGTCAGATTGATGATGCGCAACGCCGCGAAAAGAGACTGCTCATCAGCGATGAACACGTTCTTCTCCATCGCCTTTCTCCAGAGGTCAGGCTGTGCGTTCAGTGCTGTCCACAAAGCACCGGTATGAGGCACGAACATAATCACATAGTCCATCTTCACCTTCGGTGCCTTGATATACGAAGAGTAATCCTTCGTTGAAAGCTCCTTCACGTGACTATTAATACTGTTCACGTGCGCCTTCAAGAATCTCTCGCGGTCATCTTCGTTCTCCGCATTCACGTAGTCCATGAAGGCTGTCATCGACACCTTCGAGTCAATAATCACCTCACGCTGCTCGTCCAGATGCAATATCACGTCAGGACGCAGCTTGGCACCCTCATCCGACATGATGATTTCCCCATTCTTGTCTCTGATGTAAGTCTGCACATCATAGTGGATACCCCTCTTCAGACCCTGGGAAGCCAACAGCTCGTCCAACACGCTCTCACCCCAGTCACCCTGTACCTTCGAACCATGCTTGAAGGCACGAGTCAGTTCGTCGGCACTCTTTCTGGCAGCCTCACTCTGTCTAATCATCGTCTCGATGTGCGACTTCATCTCGCCACCCAGTTCCGTCTGCTTCATCGTACTTTCACTCATGGCCTTTTTCATCTGTTCGATGGTATCCTTCAACGGATTCACAATCTGTCCAAGATTCTCGTTGCTCGAATCCGCAAACTCCTTCTGACGCTTTTTCAACATATCCTCAGTAGCTGTCGTCACCTGCGCCGAGACCTTCTCCATCGTCTCGTCGAAGCGTTTCTGCTGGGCATCCATAGCCTCCTTATAATTCTTCTCCTGTGCATCCAGACTCGCCTGATATCTCTTCTCCTGCGCTTCGATGCTCTCCTTATGTCTTCTCTCCTGCTCCTCAATCAGGTCGCTGCAAGCTTTGTCCTTAGCTTCCAACAAGCCCTGACATACCTTATCCTTTTCCTGAGAAATAAACTCCAGTTTCTCTTTAGACTCTTCCTTCACATTCTCCACCTGTGCCTGAAGAGATGCTACTTCCTGCTGCAGCAACTTCTTACGGTTCTGAGTTGTCAGGACACCCATTACTACACCCAAGATAATACTCACGATTGCTACGATTACTAATTCCATAGTTTCAAATTTTTAAGATTAATACTAATGTTAACTGCTACAAATATACCAAAAAGGATAATAAGCCCCACATTTTCCTATACGTATAAAAACGTTGGAATATCCACCGTATACTCTGGCAACTCTTCCATCGATACCTGGTCGTCTACTGAGTCGAAGATCGTATTACGCACTTTGCTCAGCATCCGCTCGTAGAGTTCAGGCGCACCATCACGCAACACAGGCATGATACCCTCGCTATAGAGCTCCTCATCCAGCTGCGACACCAGATAACGCATCTTGCTCAGTTCCTCGAGCGAGAACGCTGCCTCCACTTCGAGATCATTCACCACCGCACACCCTATACAAGTGTAACCCTGGAAAATCTCCATCTCGAAAGAGATCACCGTCTGGCCATACTCCTTTTCCAATTCACTAATCCGGTCCATCAACGCATTCACCTCCTCATCCTTCCACGAGGGATCAATGCCCTTAGACTTCTGTACCAGCTCATCATACTCTTTGATGACCTCTTCAATCGTGCGTTCACTGTTGTTTGCTTCGTTCTTCATAATCTTACTGTCTTTAATGTTTCTGCTTACAAAGATAGCATTCTTAAAATACCATTGAACTTTTATCATACGTATAACTTAATTTGCATATAACAAAAAATATGCTTATCTTTGCAACAGAACAATTTAAAAACTTAGATTATGGCATTATACAGTATTGAAAGTGAGCAATTCCTCGGCATGTCCCATCATGGGGCAGTCACAGTCAATGGAGAGAGCGCAGTAGAACTCTCCGATGAAGAAGTAGACATTCTGGTCAAACTGATCAAGGAGAATGACACCACCGATGTCGAAGAACTCGACCTCGAGAACCTCTACCCTGCCACCTACGAGAAACTCCGTGAAGCCTATTACGATATGGCCTACAAAGCCGAAGAGATGCATTGGCTCTGGGAAGGCTATGACAACGGCTATTTTGAGTACGACATTGACGAGTTGATGGAGTATTGTGAGAAAAATCTCGATTATTCCTTCGAGTTCGATCCAGAGGAGTATTTCGATTCCGAGGATGAAATTGAGGATTACAAAGAAGATCCTGAATCATTCGAAGACGAAGTCTACGATGCGAAGTGCCAGGACTTCCAGGAGTGGCTCGGCGGTTACGTCAGCGGCCTTTCCGACGATGATGCACGCGACTTCTTCTACAACCACATGAATGCCGACCTCGATCTGAATAATATTGAGTACACCGTCGAAATCCCTCAGGCCATCATTAACAAAGCACAACAATAACACATTTACTGCCATTCGTCTGAGAAGGACTGTGAGATAGTCTCCCCTTATGAAAGTTCAGACGTTTGGCAGTTTCCTCTTCAAATCTTTGGCGGTTTGAGCCGAAATGTTTATCTTTGCAGAAGAATATTAACTTAAAACCCAATGATGAATCAAGCCGAATTAATAAAACAAACAAAAGACGAGATCCTTGCATTGTTGCGCGAGATCAATCGTCCAGGTATCGACAGGGTAATCTGGTACCTGAATGAGAGTACTTTTTTCAAAGAAGATTGCAATACTCATCACAAATTCAAGGGTGGATTGGCAGTCCATTCGCTTGGTGTCTATAAGGAGATAAAGAAACTCAATACATCACTTCCTGAAGATTCCATACGTATCGTAGCCTTGCTGCACGATATATGCAAATCTCATCATCCTAAATATGACATTATTGGAAAAGGACATCATGGATTACGTTCAGCCATGCTTCTCAACGCCTTGAAACTCAAGTTCAATGTAGGAGAATACTATGCGATCGAAAAGCATATGCATCGTATAAAAGATATACCATCATCCAAGACCTACGACAAACGCGATATGCTCCGCCATTATATGCACTCCTGTGACCATCGTGATGCTGCTACCTATCCTGGCAATTTTGAGAGTTTCACGCCCGATGAGCATAAAAAACTGAAGTATCAGATTGATACGCTTCTATATAGCACCCATCGACCTGGTATTGAAATTGTTATCGATCACCTTCATCGAAAAGATTGTGATAATAAACACGACATTTACTTTAGGGCGCCAGCCTCAACCAACAATCACAACAATTGCATAGGTGGTCTGGCCAAACATTCATTGGAAGTCTATCAAGAGGCCAAAGCGATATATGAGGATCTTGTAAAGTCAGGGGAAACATTATCCTTCGGCATGGACAGTATCAATCTCTGCAGCCTGCTTCACGACGTCTGTAAGATGGATGAATATGTAATGAAGAATGGAAAATCTGAACATACAAAGTATTACATTGGTGGCAATCCTCATGGTATGAAATCTGATCGTTGCTTACGACGCTGGCACCTAGAACTGAACGACGAAGAGCGCCGAGCCATCATCTGGCATATGGGAGATTATGCCAAAGACGCAATGGAAGAATACAATACAACATACAAAGCAGTAGCTGCCAGTTCCAAACTGGTAGAGCTCATCCATAATGCAGATAGCATTGCTGCCAAGAAAACTCAGAAATAGCTAAAGTTTCAAAAATCATCGTCCTCCGGGCATCATTTTATGCTTTTGGAGGTTTTTTTTATTTTTTTAATGCTTATTGTTTGGTTTGAAGCGTTTATTTTCCTAAATTTGCAATCACGAACTAGAAACTATATTATATGAACATAAGTATTATAAACGAATCCATTTCCTGTTTGACTGCCGAAAGCCAAGCTACAGAACAGTTGAAAGACATGCTTGCAGCATCTACTCCTGAAGAAATCGAAAAACAGAGGCGAAACCCATCGTATTATTGTTAAAGGATCAGGTTGACGATACTCTTCCTTTTTCAGATACAGACTTTGAACCAAATGTGAATGCAGAAGATACACTTATCTAAATAATAAAAAAATTAAAGCAATGGCTATTAGTTTACGTATTATTCATCGCCCCGAAAGAGCAAAAGGAGGTGAACAAAAAGCAATAGATGTTTTGAAGGATTATTTCGTGAAAGATTTTGAGAAGCATCCTGAAGCAAGCGGTACCGTATATGTTACAAATAGTATCTTTGCATATGGAGAACCTGTTCAAGATATGGATATAGTTATTTTTGGGAAACTACGTGATTATTATGTTCCCGTTACCTTCTCCAATCCTCTATATCATCCAGTTGGAACGCAGAAGGTTTCGATCGAAACTTTTTGTTTTGTTATTGAACTTAAATCTCATGAAAATGATGGCGTGAATGTAGAAAACGGAATTTTTTATGTAGATTATAATGGCGGTCCTAAGCCTGTCAATATGCAAAGTCAGGATCAAATTTTTTCTTTGGCGAACTATGTAGAAAAAAATTCTGGTTTTAGACCTTTTGTAAATAACTTCATCTGGTTTAAAGGCCTCACAAGAGATCAACTTAATACTAAAACTGGAGGTAATCGTTACAATGCCGTACCAAGTATCTTTTCTTTTGACGAGCTTGTTCAGATAATTGGCGACAATAAATGTATCAAGTTTTACAATAACTCCTTTCATTTAGGAGATAGTAAACAAGCTAATTATATAGACTATCTAAAAAAAGCGTTATTGAAGAATTCTCCGAAGGCTGAAGGACTCACAAGAAGGAAAATAGAGCTTCTTGGACAAAAGAATTTTGATACAGAAGCCTCTCAATACAATGTCGGAGAGAATCTGATTGATCTCTCAGGCTTGGCAGGAACAGGTAAAACGGTGGATTTACTCCGTCTCGCATTGTCTATTTCAAATGAGAAGACGTGCAATAGATGTCTTATACTGACATATAACACTGCATTGGTCGGCGACATAAGAAGATTGCTTGCATTCTTGGGCGTTTCTGAGAAAGTTGATAGTTATACGGTACAGATACAAACACTCCATAAATTTTTCATTGGTCTGATGGATATGATGGGAATCAAAGCTAAAGGACTGATAGATATCAAGACAGAGTATTCACCTTATCTAGACCAATTATATGATTATATTGTAGGATTATGTGATGAAAAAGATATAGAATTCTTGAAAGATGAGAATCGGTCTAAAATTGATTGGGATTATATTTTTATTGACGAAGCACAAGATTGGAAAGAACGTGAAAAAGATATACTTTTCAAAATCTATGGACCAAATAGAATCGTTGTTGCTGATGGCGTAAATCAATTCATGAGAAAAGGAGACCGACTATTATGGGGAAAGGGGTTGGACAAATATAAAGAAATATCCAAAAACATTGGATTAAGACAAAAGTCTAATCTTACTAATTTTGTTCAAGCCTTCGCAGAAGAATTCGGTATCAAATGGAATATAAAAGAGAATCCGGAATCACCAGGCGGAAGAGTCTATATTGTTAATAAGTATTCACCAGGATTACACAATTTTTTATTAGAAAATTGTAAAAAGGGAGATTGTGAACCATATGATTTGCTATTCTTTACGCCTCCAAGCGGAGTTGGCCGTAATGAAGATGGTGAATTTTTTAAATTAATAGATCCATTTAGACAAGATGGAATGTATTTCTTTGACGGAACCAATAAGCGAAATAGGGATAATTATCCTACAGATGTTTCTCTTAGCAGATTGTATCAATATGAATCTTGTCGAGGACTTGAGGGATGGTGTGCTGTTTGCTATCGTTTTGATGAAATAATAGCAGAGAAGTATAAAGATTTTGAAAAAGAAGATGGTAAGACTGAGTCGTTAGCAATTGATGGTAAGGATAGTAAAATCAAGAAAAAGGTATACGAATGGGCTCTTATGCCTTTGACTCGTCCAATTGACACACTTGTGATTATGCTAAAGGATCCCAATAGCGAAGTTGGAAAGGTATTGCTTAAACTTGCGGAGAAAAATAAACCTTTTGTGACTGTAGAATTGATATAAACGCAGATTGTTCTTATGACTGAGCTAGAATTGTATAAACAATGGAATGATGCTTTATATGAGCATTATTTCGGAGAGGAGAAAGATAATGTCATTTTGTATGTCGACAACGAAATCATAAATGAAATAGGTCATCGTTTAGATCCAGAAGATGATGATCCCATTAGTTCTTTTTTTACAGCAGTCCTTATGTCTCCTGAAAGAAGAAGATGTTTTGCTAGAGAGATTCACACAGAATATGGAATCACTCTTGTTCAAGATGATATAGTGAATAATAATATCTTTTTTCTTGCCAAAGAACTAGCTAAAAAGGGTAATAATCCAAGGAATCAATCTTTTAGATTACCTTGTCTTAATTTCCTACTATTCATTATCTATACTTTTCAGTATGGACAAGAAGATGAAAGAGCGGAACGTCCTCAATGGCAATTGGTATCTGATGTCATTGATTATTATTTAAGTGAGAGAATTATTGAAAGAGACAGATCGACAACTATAGAACAATTATTTAAAGCAGTAAGCAGTACTCAGCCCCATTTTGATTCAAATTTAACGGCAGGAGTGCAACCTTATGTAGGGCGGATCAAATATCAATTTGTTTTGAATAATGTTGAGCGACGCCTACTCTATGATATTATGGCTTCTCATCATTTAAGATGGGATGAGGATCGTATAAGTTATGCAGAATTTGCCAACAGAAATATTCTTCCATATTTGACAGGCAACAGATATGAAGGTTTGCGTAATAAAATATTGGAATCCAATAATAATATCTTCTTTAGAAATATTATTTCCCAGTTTGACCCTCAAACATACCAAACAGGGGAAAAAGAAGACAATCGTATCCATGGCACTTTTTTATACATTTATTCACTTGAGAAAAAATGTTTTATGATAGGTTTGGATATGAATCTTGATGGTGATCTGAAAATCGATGATATGTATTTCGCACCTGAAAGAGAGTTTTATGGACTATACTTGGCAGATTGTGAAAAAATACAGCGAATTACTTCACGCCGCATAGAAACTGAAGACAAGTATATTTGCACAATAGATGATGATGTAAAATATTTTGAACTCAAAGGTTTGTATTATATTCAGTGTACTGCAGATGATCCCATAAATGGCAGACCGTATCTTGTAGTTTCAAACAATGAAAAAAAACTGAGGAATGCTGTTAATGGACAAAATGGAAGTGATCTCAGCGTACAAGAGATAGGTTACAATTATCAGTATTATGTTCCTTCGTGGACTGTACAAGAAATGAGAAATGCTCCTAAAATCGTAAGAGAGCAACCCTATAGTTTTGGCTTTGGAATCAAGAACCCTTCCAAGCCCAATAGTTATTACTCGGAAGGTGTTCCATCTATAGTTATATCAAATGATATAATAGGAACAATACGATCTATTAAGTTAATATGCAAACAGATCGGACATCCAAATAAATGTTGCGAAATAGATAATTACAAGAGATATAATGGAAATGAGCTGTTTTACCGACTTCCTAACGAACTGTTGCAAATCACAGATCCATATAAATTGGAGGTATATGTAGTGAATAATAACGCTGCCGAAGAAATAGTCGGTGTTATAAACATTCAGCCTTGTCATCTTGAAGATTATGCCCGCTCATCATTTATATATGACAAGTGGAACCGGACTCTTTCAGGGGTTCCTGAAAATGGTTCATACTATCAAAACAACAAAGTTCATCAGGCAGTTGGAAACAATCATCCAATGGGATCTGTTGTTCTACAAACTGTAAGTGACCAGCCTAGTGAAGACATGATGATGCTGGCTAATATCTTGTTTGTAGTTTTCAATCAAGAAAAAGAGATTAAAGATAGTAAACTCAATAACATTATCAAATATGTAGGTGGATACTTTAATTTTGACGCAGGAGATTACACAATAAAGAACAGCCTGAAGCATTCGCTCTTGAATCTAGGATTTATGAGTAGAAGCTATTCTTCTGAATATACATATCGTGCTAATAACGCACGGATTATAAAAACCAACAGAAATATTAATCTCAGAGGCCAAAACGTATGTTTGTTGAATGGTACATATTCTTATCATGAAATTCATAAAATCCTTGAAGCTGGTTGTACAATCAAATACAGATGGCCTTATAAAAAAACAGAACTGGAAAACAGACCATACTTAAAATGTTTACCAGATTTAGTTCTTGTGGATAATTATGAACCAGACAGAGTGGGTTTCAAGTATATCGATCATCCTTTAGCTTACGACGTCATTGACTTCATTGGCAATATGCAAGAATTTGAACAAGTGTTTCTAAACAATGAAGGATATCAAGAGGAAGGTGGTACAGAACAAAAGCAATTACCATATTTCGAGAAAGTTGACGGAAGGGTTATCTTAAGGACGAATCGCGGAACATATAATAATTATGAATTCACAAATGCTTTTGGAAATCAGCAATTTTTCCGTCTGCCAGAAGAACTTGTAAAATTGTACTGTCAAAACAAGCATCATAAGCCTGTATGTATAGTGAAAAATCCACATAAAGGAAATGAATTTCCTTCAATTTATTTTGAGCGCTATACTATGGGGGTACCGAGGCTCCTTCAGAAAGCTTTATGCGAACTTAATCTAGGTCTTCCATCATTAATACTGGTATTCCCTGTAGACCAATTTATTAGCGGGGGCAGATTTTATTCTCAATTGTATGAATATAATGCAAAAGATTTAAAATGTGCTATAGCCGAAAAATTATCAGGGCATTCAATCGAGAATGTATACAATGATCAAAGTGTTGCTGTTGTCAAGCATAAAAATACTGATAATTTGATGAAGTGTTTCTATATGAAACTAATTTCGTTTCAAAAAGAGGGCAGTAATATAGAAGAAAGTTTGGTACTATATTTTAATTATTTGGGAAGAAGTAAAATAATGGGATTTTCATATGGTCAAAAAGTCTATGGCACAAAGCAAACTTATATGGAAGAAATAACAGATTATTATGAGATTGTTGATACCACAGCTAATGCAGCTTTCTCTGCAATGATGATGCACCCAACAGAAATCCATTATGGTAATCATTTTGATGGTCCTATGCCTTCAGCAGATAGACTTGATTTTAGATCTGAGAGATCAGTAGAAATTATGTTTAAAATATCTAACAATTGATAATATGGCAAAAAAAGTTGAAGGTTTGCTGCCTATTGATCCAATAGGAGCTTTCCAAAAGGTAAAAGAAGATTATCTTCGTTATTTTACAACAATGTATAAGTTCAGAGAAAATCGCTATGATTACCTGAATCAAAAGATGAGTGAAGTGCTGACAAGTGGTGATAATTTATACAAAGAACCTTATTGTGAGCTTCAGCCCGAATATGCTTCTGATGGGATACCTCTGAGAGAGGTGTTAAGAAATAGGAATATCATAGATGATGAAGATTTACTTGATATCTATTCTGATTTTATTGAAACCGGTTTGATGAACTATCCACCTTATAATCATCAGGTGGAAATGCTCGAAAAGGCATTCAGGGACGAGCATAACGTTGTTATCACCTCTGGTACAGGATCTGGTAAGACCGAATCCTTCTTCTTGCCACTTTTTGCGTCATTAATTAAGGAAGCCTACCAATGGAGCAAAAATGGCAGACCTGATTATCATGCGGACTGGCATGAAAGAGATTGCTACGACAACGCTTATCAGCGTATGGGAGAAAACAGACCCGCAGCATTGCGCGCACTGATTATGTATCCAATGAATGCATTGGTAGATGATCAGATTTCCAGACTTCGTAAGGCTATTGATAGCTATAAAATTCGTGAATTCTTTGAGAAAAGGCTTAACGGTCATCGCATATTCTTTGGAAGATATAATAGCGAAACCATAGCCCACAAGAGCTTGGATCAGGTCAGGGATTATGCAGATGGTGGTCAGGGCGCAATGGAAGACGTAGCTGCGCAATTAGCTGGTATTATTGATAAGAGCAAGCAACTCTCATTGAAATATCAAGCAAGATGGGAGAATGATCCAAACAAGAAAGATGCTCTATATATTGCCCCTGTATATCCTGATGGCACTTTGAATAAGAATATGTACTCTGGTGAGATGCTAACAAGATGGGATATGCAAGAATGTCCTCCTGACATCCTAATTACAAATTTCTCAATGCTTCAAATTGCACTGATGAGAACAGCAGAATCACATCTGTTTGATCAAACACGAGATTATTATAGAGATAATCCAGATGCAGTATTCCATCTCATTATCGATGAATTGCATTTATATCGTGGCACTTCTGGCACTGAGATTGCTTATTTAATAAGAATGTTCTTGGATCGCATAGGTGTTCCTCCAACGATTATAGATCCTCAAACAAGAAAGAGAGTCCCCAACCCCCAACTTCGTATAATGGCTTCAAGTGCATCCTTAGGATCGGATGAGGAAACAACCGATTTCTTGGAGCAATTCTTTGGTGTGTATTATGAAGACAATGCCTCTGGTGAGAGATCTTTCGAGATTCAGGCAGGTTCTGATTATGCACCTATTTCTGCTGGGAATATTTCGATCGATTACTCTAAATTCGCGATCTTTGCAGATCTAGATGAAAATGGTGTCTTACGATATATCAATGAGGATGAGGAAGGTGATGATACTTACAAAAATTCGGTAAAAGAAACATTCCTAAGGAGCGTTGAATATGAATCAATTGCAGATTATCTCCGTGCAAAATCTGACAAAATATATTCTGATTTCGTTAATGCACTGACGATAGAATATGTAGATGGGAATGGTAATAATGCTACTAGGCGTGTCCCCAAAAGCTTATCTTATCTTCGGGATCATCTGATGTGTAAGATTGATGATGAGGAAGTTCGTGAAAAGGCTATGCGAGGCTTTTTGATCTTCCGTGCAGATAGCGAGGTTAATGGTTATGTAAAGGATCCAAGAAACAGATGTAAGTTCCCACGACTACGTTTCCACCAGTTCTTTAAGTATGTTGAGGGGCTTTGGGGAGAACTATTGCCATCTACGGATACAGTCACGCTTAATGAAAATGAAATTCATCCTCAAGTGATTGGTAGGTTAATGTACAAACCTGATCCAATGGTGAGAACAAAAGATGGTCATTCACATAAAGTACTTGAATTGCTGCGTTGTGAGTATTGTGGCGAATTATATATTGGAGGTAATAGACTTAATGGTGACCACGGGTTTTATATGACATTAAATTCACCCGATCTTACAACGATACCCAACCGTAATCCCACACCCATGGTGCAAAACAAACGATATCCAGATTATGCGATTTTCTGGCCTACAAATGAACGATATGATACCACTAAAAGGTTTAATGCTGTGAATGCATCTGGTCATACTGCTTTTAATGCAGTTGGGTATCAGGGAATGTGGGAAGAGTGTTATTTGAATCCGTACGATGGCAGTGTTAAATCAAGGAATGATGTTGATCTGACGGCTAATCCAAGACTGATTCACGGGTATGTTTACAAGTTGGAAAGGTATAATAGAATGACAACCCTCGAGAGTTCTGTTATGGCACTGCCTTGTACTTGTCCTCATTGTAAAAAAGATTATTCAGACAGATTATATACAAAGTCGCCCATTCGTAGTTTCCGATCTGGTATCAGTCGGAGCAATCAAATCTTGAGCAAGGAGTTGATGTATCAGTTGCCTGAGAATGATCGAAAATTGATCGGTTTCTCAGATAGCCGTCAGGATGCTGCAGATCAGGCTCATGGCATAGCCGTAGAACATTTCCGCGACATGGTGAGGTTGTTATTCATGCAAATCGTATCAGAAGATCAGAACACCCAAGAATTAGAATGGGCAAAAGAAGATATCATACAGTCTCACAGAAGGGGAATAACCAATGCTGTCATTATTCAACGACACATAACAAATAATGCTGCATTGACTCAAGCAATTAAGGAAGCATTAACAGCTCTTGTTAATAATAACGACTTTCCTGGAGTTGAGAACTATACTGTTGACAATTCTGTATTTAGTCTTTCAGATATTATTTGGAAAGACGGTATATTGGATGGAAAACTCCTTAATGAACTCATTTCTTTAGGTATAAACCCACTTGGAGTCGATTATGCTGATCAATTTGACAAGAAAGGCAATGATGATGTTTTATGGGCAAACAACTATGATTTCACATTGAAGCGTCAGCATACAGATACAACCATATGGTCTGAACATTTCAACGGTAAAATCATCAAGAATTCTCTTCAAGCAACAATCTTCCAAAATTGTTTCGGAAGGTATATGGGGTTGAATACCGAATCGGTCGGACTTGGCTATATTACGGTTTCAAATCCAGAAAAAAGCCCACATTACCAACAATTGGTTGATCTTTTGAGACCTGTTAATATTGATGCTCACGAGTTTCTGGATGCGTTCGTAAGAATACTTGGCGATTTCTTCAGATATGAAGATCCAGAAGGCAGGCCTCTTTCCCCAATCGATAACTATGATGGTCAGAACCAATTTAGGGAAGAGTGGAAGGATTATGTGAGATCAATTGGTATAGATGAAAATCGACTTGGGCATACATTATATGCCGTTATTCATGATATCTTTGGTGATGTAAAATTGGATATCTCAAAACTAAGTTTTAGGAAAAAGAGACCAACTGATCTTTATTACAAATGTAAACAATGTGGTCGTGTACATTTGCACTGGGGGGGGGGACATTGCACAAATACTAATTGTTGCCATACACTCAACGATGCGATTACGGGGCAAATTCAAGAATTACACAACAATAATTTTATTTCATATGACATAGAGATCGAACCTCGTAATGCATGCCGTATACATACTGAAGAACTGACAGGACAAACGGATGATCAAACCACCCGTCTGCTTGATTTCAAAGGTATTATTCTTGGTGATGATGAAGAAAAGGCACGTGAAATAGATATGCTTAATGTTACTACGACAATGGAAGTAGGTGTTGATATCGGTAGTTTGCTAGCAGTTTATCAGGGCAACATGCCACCAACGCGTTATAACTACCAGCAACGCGTTGGTCGTGGTGGCCGTAGTGGTCAACCATTCTCTACAGCTTTCACTTTCTGTCGTGGGCGTAGTCATGATCTCCATTATTATGAAAATGCCACTGACGAGATTACAGGTGGACTTCCTGCAGC
>Ga0247611_10006756_pt1 | contig 14621 bp, 10 predicted proteins | sample 177DNAGHGhighgp2_FD_192422 | JGI IMG/M metagenome (GOLD analysis project Ga0247611, IMG submission 192422) | Sheep rumen microbial communities from Palmerston North, Manawatu-Wanganui, New Zealand - 1770 DNA GHGhigh gp2 | ecosystem: Host-associated > Mammals > Digestive system > Stomach > Rumen...
TCGTCCGTTATCTCCAGCCGGGGAACGCCTTCGGAGTTACGGACGATCCGGCAACCGGACGGCATGTCTTCCGGAAGGAAATCGAAATCGGCACCCTGCAGGATATACTTTTCATAATCCTTCTGCAGGCGCTCCTTGTCCATCAGGGAGGCCATGGCCGTCAGGAACTTCTCCGCCGTGAAATCGTCGATGAAGGGCTTCACGGCTTGCATGATGGGCTTCCAGGCATTCGGGCGGCCGGTCTCTTTCTCGTAAACGCCGCAAAGGTGAAAGGCATAACTGAAGCCGCGCCAATAGAGCAGCCAGATATAGTCCCCGTCCTCCCAGAACTTCTCTTCCGCCTCTTCGTCAGGGACATTCCGGTAAGGATTGTGGAAAAGCCCGGAGAGGGCGTGGTTGAAGTAGGTGGCAAAATAGGACGGGTCGTCCAGTCCCGAAGCGACCAGCTGATAGGCGGTCTGCATCTCGTTGAACCCTTCCGGGAACCATACCGGCCCGTTGTTCAGCCACTTGTGCCCGATCTCATGCGTGAACAGGTCCCGGCGGTTGATGGTCAGGATGGTATCCGCCGTAGCATCGTACCGGGAGAAGAAGCCGTTCGTGAACCCGTTTCCAGTCGCTTCCCAGGTATTGTTCCTGAACGGGAAAAAGAGCATGGAGTACGGTCCGGAATACGCGTCTCCCCAGAAATCGGAGATCGTGCCGTAAAAAGAATGGAAGTACTCCTTGAGCTGTTTCTTGTTCAGATCGGCTTCCTTTCTCAATGCCGTTACCAGATAGTGCTTTCCGCCACCCACCATAACGGTATCCACCGTCAGCAGCGGGTCTCCGGCCATGACGGACCAGGCGATGTCGCCGGCGACACCCTGGAACCTGTCGGTGCCTTTTCCGGGATTGTACATACAAAACACCGGATAAGGCGGCGTGGAAGCCCATTCGACCGTAACGGGCATTTCCTCATCGTCCACCGGAACGGTGAAAATGTTCTCGGTCCGCGAAAAGAGCATGTCCCCGTCGATATCCGGACGGAAAACGTCCATCAGGCATCCGCCCGGCGAGCCATAGCCTTCCGGAAGCGTACAGCGCACCACGTAGGAGAACCCGGCTTGGTTTCCCCGGGGGACAATGGTCAGCGTCCTGCCGGCCGAATCGATGGACACGGAACCCCTGTCCACCGCAAAATCCTGAAACCAACTCATCTGGTCCTTCTGTCCCCCATTGTCTGATGCGTACGTGAAGCACACGGTATCCAGCGGGGTATTGACCTTGAGCGTCACCTTCAGTCCGTCCCCTTTCCACTCCAGCACATAATCTGCATGACGGTCCTGGCGGGCACAGGAGGCGCATATCAGGAATAATGCCGTTATGGGTATGAGGAATCGCATACTTCTTCCGTTTTGTAGGCATAAAGATAAGCAAAATGCCGGAAATCAACTGGCGGGCGGAATAGTTGCGTCTGCAATAAGAATCACAGCAACGAGAAGGGCAACCAGCAGCAGTGCTCCAAGAAGGATCGTCTTTCGTCCTTTCTTGGCAAGCACAGGATTTGAGACGATGGAATTGTAGGTATAGTATTGATAGAGGGAAGAGCCTCCGTATGTCAGTGCAATGAAGGACACCAAGATTCCCCAGCGTTGCCCCGCAGCAATGACGACAGCGCCAATGGCTTCCACCGCCGCACAAATCAAGAGCTTGCGGAATGCTTTCTTTTTTGACCATTCCAATGAATCCGGCCTGTCCGGATCTTCCTCTTCCTCCTCGTTGATATAGCGTTCAGGATAGAGGCGAGATTCGATATCTACCATCACCCGTTTTTCTATGTGGCCGATTCCGAACTCCTTTACCTCTCCGGAAACGAGTTCCAATACGAGGAATGTAGTTTTGTCTCTCCTGTCAAAGGATGCATCCTTGATGTCTTTCCATAAGACCTCATCATCGATCGCTTTCAACGAGTATGGACGGGCGAAGGTTTGTCGATGGATATGGAACTTGATACCATCTTCTGTCAAGATGATAGAGTCGTTTAGTTCGATAATGCCGAAGAACCACAAAGCAAGGAAGCATAGAAGGATGATTCCCGTCACAATTATCCCTACATACCCGTTATCCGCCTTGGCCGAATCGATACAAGCATCAACAAACACCCATCCGAAGAAAAGAACCAAAAGGATGCTCACTATGAAGACTACTTTCGTAAAGCCGCTTAGTCTATAGACCTTATTCATATGCTATAAGAATTGCTTGTGAAGATAGACACATATCTCCGTATCTCCCAAATAACCGGCAAAGCCTCCCGCCAACTCATTTATATATAGAGAAAAAAGACAGCTTGGCTGTTTTGAAAGGAACGCTACCTTTTGAGAAATAATCGACGGCTTTCTTCAAACGGGGCATCTCCATCCAACCAAACGCGAAATACCTGAAAACACAAAACTCATATACGTCATCTTCTTGGGTGACGATGCAAACCCCTCTTTCTTTAAACCCCTTTTCGTTGTAGCACCATTGGGCTGTAATCTGTTTCAATTCAGACCACTTGAAAGAATGCGACCTGTTTTCATGAGAATAATGGAAATACACGCCATTTCCATCTATTCTGAAGATGGGTATATTTTTGCTTGGAGCAAACAAATACAGTAAGCAAAATAACAATAAAGCAAATAAGCCCCCAAATAAAGCATAATAAAAGAGAAAAGGACGTGTATATTTCAATATCCGATAGAACGCTGCTGCAATAGCCACCAAAACCAGAATGATGAGCATCATCTGCTTGAAGTAACCTCTATTCGTCAGTACCAAAGGCTTTATGATATTTTGATCGCCCATACAAATAGCATAATTAAGCTATATATGCGAAGATAGACACATTTCCCCATATCTCCAAAACCTCCGAATTGATGAGCATAACCCTAAAAACTTAAAGACGGCTCATCGGCCATGAGTAGCGTATATCAACGATTGCCTGTCTTTACCTCCCTTCCAGCAGACCGATAAAGACCGACAATCGGCCTCTCACGCTCCCTAAGGGCGCTTGCCCGTCTTTACCACAAACACGGAAAACAAAAAACCGCCACGAAGGGCAGTCTCGGCATATATAGGTGAGTTCGTAAGCATCCATCCTCTTTTGTATTTGTAGTTCCTTGATAGAAAATAAAAAACCATCACTGGGAACAGTGACGGGCATATATAGAGAATATCGATATTGTTCAGTTTCGTAGCGGGAGTGGGTCACGATCCCACGACCTCCGGATTATGAATCCGACGCTCTAACCAGCTGAGCTACCCCGCCATACCGTTTTCAAAATAAAAACCAGCTCAAAGGGCTGATTTTTGTTGAGATAGAAGGACAACCACCCTTAGGAAACTACGGTTTGTTTTAGAAAAAGCTATATATTTGATTATTTGCTTGTTACTAAATCATAATAAACTAAGATAAATTTGGATTTATCGAAAAGTGTGCGTAAATTACGTGCGTAATTTTAAAGGAAGTTATGGTCAACTTCTATTTGGAGAATCGCACGAACAAGAAACAGGAAGCCGTCATCAGGGTCTCCATCGTTATCCGCGGAACCCGCCTGGTCACCTCAACAGGGTACAATATCAAGCCGGCGGATTGGAATGCAGAGAGGCACGAGGTCAAGCCCAGGAAGGAGAATTGGAAGAAGCAGACTACCTACGATATCAACACGGCGCTCGGCAACATCAAGCGGCATTTCGACACCTATGAGAAGGACCACGGCGAAGTGACGGAGGAAGAGCTGCGCAAGGAGTTCAAGACCTTCATGGGCAGAGTTGAAATCAAGGAGGAGGCCTCTGCCACCACCGAAAACCCCAAGGAGCCTACTTTCTTCGAGCGTTTCGACCAATTCATCAAAGAAGAGAGCATAAACAATATGTGGGTGCCATCCACCAAGCGTGCCCTCAACGTTATCAAAGGGCACATTGAGGCTTGGAATCCGGAGACCAGCTTTGATATGCTCACGGAATCCGTCCTCAGCCAGTACATCAACTATCACCGCACAGATCTGGACCAGCGGGAAGTTACCGTGGAGAAGCAGTGGCGGTACTTCAAATGGTTCCTGGACTGGGCCACCCGCAAGGGTTACAACACCAACATGGCCTATCAGCGCTTCCGGCCCAAGTTCAAGATAACCGACAAGACCATCGTCTTCCTGGACTGGGACGAGTTGATGCGTCTGTACAAATACAAGGTCCCGAAGACTGGTAAAAAAGTCAAGCTCACAACCTACGACGGCATCGAGTATGAGAAGACCGTCGGCCTATCTTCTGCCTTGGATCGCGTGCGGGACATGTTTTGTTTCTGCTGCTTTACATCCCTACGCTACTCCGACATGCGCAACCTCAAGCGCTCGGACATTGTGGATGGCGTCATCAACCTCACCACCGTCAAGACCCACGACAAGATTGCCATCGAACTGAACGATTACTCAAAAGCCATCCTGGACAAATACGAAGGCATGGTCTTCCCAGGCGGCACCGCCCTTCCCGTCATCAGCAACCAGAAGATGAATGACTACCTGAAGGAACTGGCCGAGCTGGCCGGCCTCAACGCCCCAGTTACACAGATCTACTACAAGAACGTCGAGCGCATCGAGGAAACGAAGCCCAAATACTCCGTCATTGGCACCCACGCCGGTCGCCGCACCTTCATCTGCAACGCCCTATCAATGGGCATACCGGCCGATATCGTCATGAAATGGACCGGCCACTCCGACTACGCTGCCATGAAACCTTACATCGACATCGCTCAGTCAGAGAAGAGCAAGGCAATGGCAAAATTTAACAAGAGATAGTTACTTCTAATTTACAAAGAGTTCAAGTGTCTCGTCACACCTGTTGGCGATGATTCTATAACCACTTATTGCCCCGTCCAGTGTATTAATCATTTGAGCGGCAGCATTATTAATTCTCTGGTATTGCTCCAAGGCTTTTTCACATTCTGCTATTAACTTTACCAATACTGGAATATAACTTGCATTTTCGGCATTAGACACCTCGACGTTTAGTTCTTTGTGTAGTTTATCAAAAGCATTCCAGTAGAGCAAAAAGTGACTTTCACCGTTCTCACCGGTTTTGTTGTGCTCTTGGATAACTTGAACAAAGGCCTTCACACATGGCTTTTCATTGTATCCAAGCCACCCATAAACCGTGGCTGTATGTTGTATCAGTTGAATGGCCTCTCCAATAATAACTAGTTTGTCATGGATCTCATTGGATAGACTATCACACATACTATTAACACTATCAACGGCCGGCGACATATAATCGGAAATGCTATAATACTTGTTTAGTGTGAGCGTAGGATTTGGAACAGATAGACCGGTCAATGCTAAAAGAAAATCTTCCCTATTACTTTCACTCATTCTTCTATACATATCAGAAGGCATCCTTTGAAGACGGAATGTTCTAAAGGGATTCTCATATAGCTTTTGCTTGAACTCATCGTTCTTTTCAATTCTATCGTTGATGTCTTTTTTTGCCATTAGAACATCAGATTTCATCAACTCAATACGAGTCTTAAAGAGATATAGTTCCTTTTCCTTGTCGGCTTTCTTGTCTTCATCGTATTGCGAAGAGAGAATATCATTTGCCTTCTTTTGCATCAAAAAGGCTAAAAAGGTTACTACTACCCCTGCAATGGCGATAAATGGCCCCATTGTGCCAGCAATAGTATCCCCAATCTGGCCAGTTTCGCTAAAATCAATTACACCTGGTCGGGTAAAGAGAAATGGTGCGAATAATGCAAATAGAATAATCACGCCGGTCAAAACATACCAGCCGATATATGATTGTTTCTGACTCTTTTTCATAATCATCGTTTTTTACAAAGTTAACCCTTTTTCTTCATACTCTAAAGATACATTTGACTCAGCTCATTTTACACTGACCTTCGTAAGTTTATTACATTACACTCTAATTCCCGAAAGTGAACTGTGGATTTGACAGTTTCTTTCGGGAAATGCTGATTTGTGTCAAATTGGTTATACCACAATCATGTATTTGAGTGTATTGAAATTTCATAGATTTTCAACATTCAAAATAGTGTAAAATCCGTATAATCAGCCTCTTGACAGTTCAAAATTAAGCGCTCATCTTTGCGTTAGATTAATCTGCGTAACACGCACAACCGGTTGTGTTTTCATTAACTTAATTTCGGTTGAACTATGTTTATCGAAGACACGACACCCATTGCAGCGCTAACCGTTGCGGACCTTAAGAAACTGCTCAAAGACTCCCTCCGCGAGCAAAAGATTGACGCCATTCCGCCTGTCACCACACCCGGAAAGCGCTACGTCTATGGACTCAAGGGAATCCAGGACCTCTTCGGCGTGTGCCACCTCACGGCCCAGCGCTACAAGGACGGCTTCCTCGCTCCCGCCTGCATCCAGAACGGGAGGAAGATCATTGTTGATGCCGGTATGGCCATGGATCTTTTTAAGAACTATCAGTAAGAACGCTCGATGAAATCGACCCCATCGCCGCCATTACGGCCGAGATAGAGAAGTTCCAGAAGATGCCGGATAGAATCGGCATCATGTCCGTCAAAAGCGCCAACCAGTGGGTCGATGACGCCCTGCAGGAACCCGACCCCAAGATGTACTTCTACGATCTCCTGGTTGAAGGGGAATGCACCGTACTTTTTGCCTCCTCCAATGCCGGCAAATCAGTCCTGGCCACCCAGATGGCCGAGGCTGTCGCCAGAGAAAATACGGTCCTTTACCTGGACTGTGAACTATCGGCCAAGCAGTTCCAAATGCGCTACGTTGAGGGGAATGTCTCTCCCATCATCCACCGCTTTCCTGATACCCTCCTGAGGGCCGAAATCCGCCCGGACGACATCGTGGGCACCAACCTGGAGGATGCGATCCTTGACAGCGTTGCCGCTGCTGCAGAATACCGAGGCATCCGCCACATCTTCGTGGACAACATCACCTTCCTTCTCAACGATTCCGAGAAAGGCGAAGCTGCCGGTGCATTCATGAAGAAGATACTCGCCCTCAAGAGGAAGTACGGCCTAACCATGGTCATCGTCGGCCATTCCCCGAAACGACAGCCCCGCACGCCGATGGTCCAGAACGACCTTGCCGGCTCGGCTAAACTGATGAACTTCTTTGACGCCGGCATCGCCATCGGCCGAAGTGCCAAGAGTTCTGAGCTTCGCTATGTCAAACAGGTCAAAGTCCGCACCGGATTGAACAAGTACGATGGCGAGAAGGTCCTTCTCTTCAAGCTGAAGCAGGAACAAGGCTACACCCAGTTCATTTATGAAGACACAGTGAGTGAGGCCGATCACCTCCGCCAGAAAAACGCCCTCACCGAAGCCGAAGACTTCCAGGAACTCATAGACCTTCAGGCCCAGAATAAAACCGTGCGGGAGATTGCCGCAGAAACCGGCTTTGCACCAACCACTGTCCATCGCAAGATTAAGAAGGCTCTGGAGCTCGGTTTCAAATCCTCCTGTTCTGTTCCGTTCCACAATGGAGTGGAACAGACGGAACAAGAGGACGAATCAAATCTCTTTTGACGAATCACGATGAATTCATTATCTTTGTCTTTGGCAAATTTGAGAACGACTATGAGCTGGAAAGAAGATGCCATAAAGAACCTGCACAACAGCCTCCACCCCGTGAAGGTTGAGTTGAATGAGCTTGACTGGAAGAGCGGCCTGTCTGAGAAATCGGAACGGCTTGCTCAGCATATTTCCGCCTTTGCCAACCAGATGGGCGGCGGTACTTTTGCCTTCGGCGTCAATAACGACGCAACCTTGTTCACGCCTACACGTGAGCAGGCTGAGGATATTGTTGACCGCCTGGGCAATATTGCCAGGAACAATCTGCATTTCCCCATCAAGCTGGAACACGCCTCTGCAGAGTACGAAGGCCAGGGCATCCTCTTCGTCCATGTCCCGGAACAGTTCGATAAGCCCGTCTACCTTCGTGGCGGGACCATCTACGACAGCTACTACCGTTCTGCCGGCCAGACACACAAGATGTCGCGTCAACAGGTTCACGATATGATAGCTGCCAAGGAAGGTCTCGCTTTTGAGGACCGTATTGCCACTTCTGGCTTGTCGGCCGAACAAATCATCACGCTGCTCGATTTTGCGGAGTTCTATAAACTCACCGGAAAACCTACACCCACTGGTGCTGAGAGTATTGCCGAAGGCATGGCCGACTACAGTTTCTGCAAGAAACAGGAGAACGGTTGGGCCATCACCAACCTGGGCGCAGCACTCTTTGCCCGGGATCTGCGCAAATTCCCATCCTTGGAGTTCCGCTATGTCGTCGTGCGTCAATACAAGGGCGCCAACAACCTAGATATTTCGGCAGAGACCTTCTTTTATGAGGGATATGCCATATCCTTGGACAAGATCGTCAAATACGTGATGAGCCTGCTTGAGAAGACGGAAGATATTCTGCATCCTCGGCGCGAAAATCGGTACCCTTATCCGGAAGTGGCCATTAGGGAATTGGCTGCAAACATGGTTCTGCACCAGAGTTTCGATGTCCACGGCATGACCTTGGCCCTTGAAATCTTCACCAATCGTATCGTGATGACTAATCCTGGCGCACCGCTCATCGACACTAATCGTTTCATTGATCTGCCACCGAAGTCGCGGAATGATAAGATGGCCCAGGCGATGTTCCTCTTCAATCTCTGCGAGAAACGAGGCAGCGGAATGGACCGTGCTGTTGCCGGCATTGAAGCTATGCGTCTTCCCGCTATCACGATTGAGAGGGGCGAAGACTTCACCAGAGCACGCCTTTTCCCGCTGAAGAAATACACCGAGATGACTCGGGCCGAGAAAGTACAGGCTTGCTATCAGCATGCGTGTCTTCTATACGAAAATGGTTTTGAGCTCACGAACCAGTCCCTGCGGGAACGCCTGGGTATGCCTAAGAACAATTCTGCCGGAGCCTCCAGAATCATTGCCGATGCAGTTGAGGCCGGTCTGATTCACCTTTCAGATAAGGCGCCTGATTCAAAGAAATACTCTTCGTACGTTCCGTACTACGTATAGCGTTTTATTTGCTGAGGAAACCCCATTAACATAGAACTCGCTGATTTTCAGCGGGTTCTTATTTGCTGAGGAAATCCCTCTACTCAAAATACTTTTCCCGGTGATCCCAAACAACAGCATAACTCCTTGATAGAAAATAAAAAACCATCACTGGGAACAGTGACGGGCATATATATAGAATATCGATATTGTTCAGTTTCGTAGCGGGAGTGGGTCACGATCCCACGACCTCCGGATTATGAATCCGACGCTCTAACCAGCTGAGCTACCCCGCCATACCGTTTTCAAAATAAAAACCAGCTCAAAGGGCTGATTTTTGTTGAGATAGAAGGACTCGAACCCTCACTGACAGAGCCAGAATCTGTAGTGCTACCATTACACCATATCTCAATTTCCCAAACGGGACTGCAAATTTACGGGTTTTTTCCGGAAATGCAATAGGGTACGACGTTTTTCGAAAGAAAAAAATGCCCGGCCGAAGCCGGGCAGGATGGTCAGTCTTCCAGAATGGGCGGAGGAAGCGGCCCCACAGGCATATAGGTTCCGTGCTTGGAACCCTCGCCCGGCGTTGCATCGTAAGCGGTATCACGCATCGGATCCGCCGTAACATCCTTCGCCAACCAGCTCTCGAACGAGAAACTGTCCAGATCGCCGGAAAGGGTGAAGATGCGACGGGTGATCAGGTAACGCTGCCAGGCGGAGAAGTAGTATCGGTTGTCCATCATACAGCTGATCTTCTCACTCCGCCAGCGGCCGAACAAACTGCTGCCGCCGGCTCCCTGATAAACACCGATACGGCCGTACCGGCTGTCACGTCCTATCAAATCATCGAGCCGTTCCAGCAGTTCTTCTTTCCAAGGCGCAGCCGCCGGATCGGAAGCGACATTGAGGCAGTAAGGGACAGGCCAGGTATGCCCGGTCACCGGGCTCGAATCATAGCCCAGGACATTCCAGTATTCGTCGCCCAGGCGGGCAAAGCCATGCCCCCCGAACTCATGAACCACGATATTGCGCCAGTCTCCATGATTGAATCCGCCCACTTCCTCCACATCCGCCTGGGTCCGGTCACGGGAATAGGTATCCAGTGCCTCCTGGGTAACCGGGGTCGGAAGCGGATCGTCCGTCGTCGCGACAAAACCGGGCATCCCCCAGGTCAGTCCGCCGCCACCATTCACATACGGAACCATGCCATGTGCACGGCCGCTGCTGGAGATGTTGCAGATGCCGCCATAGCGCGTATCATTGATAATCATCAGCACAGGAACTTCATCTATCGTATGGATACCACTGACGATGTCCGGACATTTCTCGCTGACAAAACCGTAAACCGTATTGGCATCCGCCCGCATGTCCCCATAAGAGTCGGTTCCCCAACGGACGCCGAAATAGGTATCGACAGCCGTCGTCACATTCCCGTTTCCGTCCGTGACGCTCGCGCCGGATTCCCTGGACGCCACTTTCAGGATATAGACATTGAATCGGTTCGCGTAGGTCCTGTAGGGTTCGGTATCGAAGAGGGCGTCGATACCTGACTTCGCAAGCCGCTCATAGTCACCCAGTTGATCCTTGGTGAAGCCCTCCGGGATGACAGCGATGGTCACCGGTTTCGACCCTTCCGTGGCGCTCATGTACTTGACCGGGTCCATGGAACCGTCGTTCAGGTCCTCGAACTCGTCGCCCAGGTCGATGGTGCCGAAATCCTTGACCCGGGAACGGACAAGCGTCAAGGCCTTGGAAGAGTGCTTGAGCGTGGAATTGCCGTTCTCGTCGCAGAACTCCATCCGGAACCAGCTCAGCTGCTGGGGCCAGGCAGCGATGTAATAATCGACCCCGGCCTCAAAGTCGCCTTTAAGCACGACCTTCGAGGAGTGGATGTCACTGCTGAAGGAAAGTCCGGGATACTCTGCAAGCACGTCGCCGGAGCGCCGGAGAACCAGATCCCCCGCCAAGGTGGAACTGGACCCGGTGAATCTGACTTCCTTGACCCGAGATGCGACCGTGCCTGAAAGGCGGAACTTTACGAGTGCCTGAAGATTGTAGAATTTCAACGCCTCCGCGAGCGGACTGGTCAGGGAACCTTCATGGTGGGAGTAAGCGACATTCAATCTCTCGGCGATGCCGCCCGGGACGGCCGTCTGCTCGGCGGGAAGGTTGATGCCATAGACCGGTTCTCCCTGATACCGCCCTCTTTTGCTGAAGCCCGGATAGAAGCAATCGTACTCGGTACCGTTCAGTACATAGCTGCAGGAGAAATCCGCCTCGGTCACCCCGTCATCGTTCGTCGTGAACGGAAGCCGGTAATAACTGCCGTCTTCGGTTCCATAGACGGCATAGAACGTATCCCCGGCCGTCCAGAGGACCTTGACCACGGAGCCCTCCTGCGCTATGCGCGTCCGGGTATCTCCGGAGGACGGAAATCCGGCAGTAATCGTAACCGTTTCGCCAGGAGACGGTTCCAACGTTTCCTCGGGGACAAGGCGTTCAGGGTCTTCCGGAAGGGACGACTGCGGGATCTCCGTCCGGACACAGCCGACAGACAGCATGACAGCCACGATAGGTAGAATGTATCTTCGCATGGCGCGTCAGTCGAATTCGGGGTCAAACGGATCGACCGGATACTCCTCGGTGGAGCCTGTCAGAAGCCCACGTTCAAGGTCCAGGTCACGAGCCCTGCAAGCAGGGGTTTCATACGGCCGCATGGCTATTCCCATTCGATGGTTCCCGTGGGCTTCGGCGTCAGGTCGTACAGCACGCGGTTCACGCCCGGGACCTCCGTCACGATGCGCTTGGTGATATGGTGCAGCAGCTCGTAAGGGATTTCCTCGATGGTGGCGGTCATGGCGTCGCGGGTGTTCACGGCACGGATGATGACCGGCCAGTCCCAGCTGCGCTTGTTGTCCTTCACGCCCGTGGACTTGTAGTCGGGGACCACGGTGAAATACTGCCAGACCTTGCCCTCCAGGCCATTCTTCGCGAACTCCTCGCGGAGGATGGCATCGCTCTCGCGAAGGGCCTCCAGCCGGTCGCGCGTGATGGCGCCGGTGCAGCGGACGCCCAGGCCGGGGCCGGGGAACGGCTGGCGGAAGACCATGTTGTCCGGAAGCCCCAGTTCCTTGCCCACGACACGGACCTCGTCCTTGAACAGGAGCTTGATGGGCTCCACGAGCTCGAACTGGAGATCCTCCGGAAGGCCGCCCACATTGTGGTGGGACTTGACGGGACCGGATTCCACGATGTCCGGGTAGATGGTACCCTGGGCCAGGAAGCTGATACCGTCCAGCTTGCGGGCCTCTTCCTCGAACACGCGGATGAATTCCGCGCCGATGATCTTGCGCTTCTGCTCGGGATCGGCCACACCGGCGAGCTTGTCCAGGAAGCGGTCAACGGCATCGACATACACGAGGTTGGCGTCGAGTTCATCGCGGAACACGCGCACCACCTGCTCCGGCTCGCCTTTGCGCAGGAGTCCATGGTTCACATGGACGGAAACCAGCTGCTTGCCGACGGCCTTGATAAGGAGCGCCGCGACGACCGAGGAATCGACACCGCCCGAAAGGGCGAGCAGCACCTTTTTGTCGCCGATCTGCGCACGCAGTTCCTTGACCTGTTCCTCGATGAATTTCCGGGCGAGTGCGGGGGTCGTGATCCGCTCCATGTCCGCGGGACGAACGTTACCTGTTGTCATTTTCTGTAAGGGTTATGTGTTAATGATTCGTTTTATTCCCATTCAATGGTTGCCGGCGGCTTCGAGCTCACGTCATAGACGACCCGGTTCACGCCGCGGACCTTGTTGATGATTTCGTTGGACACTTCCGCGAGGAAGTCGTACGGGAGCGGGAACCAGTCGGCGGTCATCGCATCGGTGGAGACCACCGCACGGAGGGCGACCGGATGCTCATAGGTACGTTCGTCGCCCATGACGCCGACGCTGCGGATGGGCAGCAGGACCACGCCCGCCTGCCAGATGGCGTCGTAAAGGTTCGTGGCCTCCACGCGCGGGTCGGAAGCGCTGCGGAAACCCTTTCCGGCACAGTCGTAGGCACGGAGACCGCGGATGAAGATGTCGTCGGCCTCGCGCAGGATGCGGAGTTTCTCTTCGGTGATGTCGCCGAGGATGCGGACACCGAGGGACGGTCCCGGGAAAGGATGCCGGCCCACAAGTTCCTCCTTGATACCGAGGGCGCGGCCCACGCGCCGGACCTCGTCCTTGAAGAGCATCCGGAGCGGTTCCACGATCTGCAGGTTCATCTCCTTGGGAAGACCGCCCACATTGTGGTGGCTTTTGATCTTGGAGGCGATGCCGGGGATGCCGGCGGATTCGATGACGTCGGGATAGATGGTCCCCTGGGCGAGCCAGCGGGCGCCCTCGATCCCCCGGGCGTACTTGTCGAAAGTCTCCACGAAGAGCCGGCCGATGACCTTGCGCTTCTCCTCGGGCTCGGTGACCCCGGCGAGGGCGTCCAGAAAAGCCCGGGAGGCATCGGCCCCGATGACGTTCAGGCCCATGTCCTGGTAGGAAGCGAGCACGTCTTCGTACTCGTTCTTCCGCAGGAGCCCGTTATTGACAAAGATGCAGGTGAGGTTGTGGCCGATGGCCTTGTTCAGGAGCACGCCCGCCACGGTGGAATCCACGCCGCCGGAAAGGCCCAGGATGACCTTGTCGTCCCCGAGCTGCTCCCGAAGGGCGGCCACGGTGGTCTCGATGAAGGAATCCGGCGTCCAATCGCCTTCGCATCCGCAGATGCCCAGGGCGAAATTCGCGAGGATCTTGGAGCCCTCCTCCGTATGGAACACTTCCGGATGGAACTGCACCGCAAAAGTAGGTTCGCCCACGATCTGGTAGGCGGCATACGGGATATCCGCCGTCTCGGCGATGGCAACGCCTCCTTCCGGGAGGCGGGAGATGGTGTCCCCGTGAGACATCCACACCTGGGAGTGGACCTTGACCCCCTCCAGCAGCGGGGAATCCGGACGGGTGACGTCCAGCATGGCCCGGCCGTATTCGCGGGCGAGGGAGCCCTCCACCTTGCCGCCGTAGTGATGCGCGAGATACTGCGCCCCGTAACAGATGCCCAGGAGCGGGAACCTGCCCTTGACCGCCGACAGGTCCAGCTGAGGGGCGTTCGCATCCCGCACGGAGCAGGGACTGCCGGAAAGGATGACACCCTTCACGGAACCGTCCGGGACCGGCATCTTGTTGTACGGATAGATTTCGCAATAAACATTCAGCTCCCGGAGGCGGCGGCCGATAAGCTGCGTGACCTGGGAGCCGAAGTCGAGGATGAGGATCTTATTCACCGCGGGAGTAGTTAGGCGTTTCCTTGGTGATGGTGATGTCGTGCGGGTGGCTTTCCGCCATGCCGCTCGCCGTGACCCGGGTGAATTTCGCCGTCTTGAGCGCCTCCAGGTCCTTGGCCCCGCAGTAGCCCATGCCGGAGCGGAGGCCGCCTACGATCTGGTACACCGTCTCGGCGAGGGTGCCCTTGTACGGAACCCGGCCCACGATGCCTTCCGGGACCAGTTTCTTGAGTTCCACCTTGTCGGACTGGAAGTAGCGGTCCTTGGAGCCGGCCGCCAT
>Ga0247611_10006757_pt1 | contig 14620 bp, 16 predicted proteins | sample 177DNAGHGhighgp2_FD_192422 | JGI IMG/M metagenome (GOLD analysis project Ga0247611, IMG submission 192422) | Sheep rumen microbial communities from Palmerston North, Manawatu-Wanganui, New Zealand - 1770 DNA GHGhigh gp2 | ecosystem: Host-associated > Mammals > Digestive system > Stomach > Rumen...
TTGTTTAAGCATCTTATATCGCCAATCGATATAGCTTAAGTCATGGAAGCCGATAATAAAATTAACAGTTAATCGCACTGAATAGATAAAGATGGCTACTAAAGGAACAATGGTAAATAGATTCCAATTATTAAAATAGATTAATAGTCCTAAATAGATAAAGAATGTTTGCAAGGACCAATAAGGGTCATAAACTGATGGGGTTTTGAATACTAAACCTGAACCCCAAACAAATATTGTAGAAATAGCATCTGCGATTAAGATTGCTAAGAAAAAATGCATATGATCTTTAAGTAAATAAAAGAGCAATCCTCCAATCGCTACAGCGAATGCATAAATGAAGAAAAGTGCGATGAGACCCAGTGTTTTCTTTTTCATAGGTCTTATCATACGCACTTATAAATCATATTTAAATAATTTATTAATGTAGATAGTGCTGTAAAATAATAATAAGAGAGGTATTTATATGCTTTGGATATGCATTGCAATTATGGCTTTAGCTGCGATCTGCGTGGTTTTTTATCTTATTGAGAAGATTAAAGCGTACTCTGTCAAAGAATTATTAATTAAAGCTTTTATTTCTCTTTTATTCTTAGTTTTAGCCATTTATTGCTCCTATGTGAAACATAGGCATGTTTTGAATTTATTTATCATTATTGGATTAGTATTCGGCTTTACAGGTGATATCTGGCTCGATTTGAAATATATCTATCCTAAGGATGATAAGGTTTATACCTATGCGGGATTCATCGTCTTTGGCATTGGACATATCTTCTTTATCACCGGCATGTATTTAGAATTCTTTAACAATGCGCATTTCTTATATATCTTAATTCCTATCCTCATCGCTCTTGTCGCGGCGATCGGAAATCAATTTCTCGCTAAACCACTTAAATTAGACTTTAAAGATAAGAAATGGATTGCCTTTTCTTATTCCATCTTCCTATTCTCTTTACCTCTTTGTACCGCTTCTTTACTTATGATTAATGGATGGCAAAATACCACATTGTTATTATTATTTATCGGTGGTGTCTTGTTCGTATTATCCGATTTAGTTTTAAGCGGAACCTATTTTGGTGAAGGACATGAGAAGCCAATCGATTTTTTCTTTAATTATTTGTTCTATTATTCTGCGCAATTTATTATCGCTTTCTCGATCTTCTTTTTATAGAAATAAATCTGATAGAAAATACACGCATCATTGATAGGTGCGTGTTTTTTATAAAAAAAGAATATAATTATTAGTGGTTGCAACCGAAAGTTGCGTAAATTCTAACTAGAGTTGGTGGCGCAACCGAATGGACAAATGCTAAATTGATGTCGTTAGAAAGAAGGAAATGTTTATGACGATTGAAATTGCCGATCGCTTGATCAAATTAAGAAAGAAAAATGGATATTCACAAGAGGAAGTAGCGGATAAGTTAGGTCTCTCTAGACAAGCTGTTTCTAAATGGGAAAGAGCAGAAGCCTCCCCTGACACTGATAATCTAATTTGTTTAGCAAAGTTATATGGTATTTCTTTAGATGAATTATTATCTACAGATGACGATATAGAAACCATTGTTAAAGAGCAAGTTAAAAAAGAAGAGCCAAATGAAAAAGAAGGTATCCATCTTATTGATGATGAAGGAAATAAGATGTCGATCACTGATGATGGTGTCACTTGCTACGACGAAAAGGGTAACATCGTTAAAAGAAAAAACATCAATAAGAAACTCGCTATCCTCGGAGCGGTTGAAGGCGGCTTATTTGTCTTAGCGATCGTCGGTTATATCCTTCTAGGCACACTGCTTAATATGTGGTGGAATGCTTGGATTATATTTTTTATCCCAGAAATAATCTGTTCTATCGCTAGAGCGATTGTAAAAAAAGACGCCAATATGTTTAATATGACGTTTACTGCTATATTTACCTTCTTCTTTCTTTGCATGGTTCTCCCTGGTAAAGATGCCAATCTATGGCATCCAATGTGGCTAGTCTTCTTATCTATTCCTGTTTATCATGTAATAATTGGTGTAATTCATAAGATAACGGGTAGAAATATACAAGAAGAGAAAAAAGGTGAAATAAAAGACGTACAATAGTACGCCTTTTTTGTTTGTCTAATTATCGACTTATTTCTTTTTAAGCATTCTTACCGCAGAGCCTAAATAGAAGACATAAACGATATAGATGAATAAGTTAACAAACGCCGATACAATAGCGATGATTCCTATGGCTTTTTGGACACCTTCATTATTGCCTAAGAACGTTGGGATAACAGTTAAGACAACGCTGATGACAAATAAGATGACAACAACCCACATGATGAATCTTCCGCGTCTTTCCATGTCTTCTCTTCCTAAGGAAGAAGCAAGATTCATAATTCCTCCTAAAACGAGAATAAAAACAAAGATTTGTGAAACGGAAGAAAAGATGGTTAATAAATTAGTTGTTAAAGATAATTTATCCCATTCTTTGGCCACACTATTTAAGATGGTGATAGCGATAGTTATTACAATGGAGAAGATGATGATCCAGAATGCGGTTTTAAAATGACCATCATCATTGCCACCTTGCCATAAACCAATCATTTGGATGACAAAACTGACGATTAATAAGGCACCAGAAGCGATGCTCATATAACCACCGGCTATGATTAAAGATTCTTTTTGGCCGACCACTAAAACTGCAGCGACAGCCACCAAAACACCAGCTAAAATTGCTAATAATTCACCGATGAAATATTTTTTCATTCCTTTATGTGCGTATGGAAATCTCATATCGTTTCCTCTCTTTCCAAAATAGAATTGTATCATATACTCTTTTTTAAGAATAAAAAAATTTGTTATTATAATACCAATGTCCGAAAAAGTATATTTTGATCCTCAGACAAATAAGTACCCTTATCCTTTACAAACCGATAAACACTATTTAGTGGTTAAGAAAGATGATGGAACTATTTTTGATGAGAATTATCCCTATATTGATAAATCTAAGAAATTCATAAGAAAGCAAAACTTTACACGAATTCTTCTTCGTTTAGTGGTTTTTCCTCTTTCATATATAAGAATGGGATTAAGAATAAAAGGCAAAGAAAACCTTAAAAAATATAAAGATGTGATTAGCAAAGGAATTATTTCCTGTTGCAACCATGTCCATATGTGGGACTTCATCGCTATTATGAACGGTATTAAACCGATTAAACCATATGTTTTGGTTTGGAATAAAAACGTCAGTGGTGAACTGGGAAAAATGGTTAGAAGTGTCGGTGGTATTCCCATTCCTAAAGATGATATGAAGGCCACTAAAGCATATATGTCCGCTATCAAAGGCTTATTAGACGATGGTGGATGGCTACATATTTATCCGGAAGGAAGTATGTGGGAATATTATCGTCCGATTAGACCCTTTAAAAGAGGAGCGGCTTATTTAGCATGCGAATTTGATAAACCGATTATTCCCTTAGCTTTTTCATATAGAAAACCTTCTTGGATTAGAAGGGTGATATTTAGACAAATTGCGTTATTTACATTAAATATTGGTGAGCCTTTATTTAGAAATGAGAAATTGAATTCAGTAGATCAAGAGATTGATTTAACTAAAAGATGCCACGACGCGATTTGTAACTTAGCGGGCATTAATCCAAAAGATAATATGTATGAATCAATATTTAATAAAAGTCAAAGAATAGATTACTATACTGAAGAATACGGTGTTGGATATAAGGGTTCAAAATGACAGATTTATTATATAAACAAATTGAAAATATCATCGATAAAGAAGCTCCACTTATTAGTAATTTAGCAAATGTGGCTTCCTTATTATTTAAAATGGAAAATCTTAACTGGGCTGGATTTTATCTTGCAAATGAAGATGTATTATACCTCGGTCCCTTTCAAGGTGATCCTGCGTGTATATTAATTAAAAAAGGAAAAGGTGTCTGCGGAACATCTTTTCTAAAGAAAGAGAGCATCATTGTCGATGATGTAAATTGTTTTGCTGGACACATCGCTTGTTCTTCTTTATCAAAAAGCGAAATAGTGGTGCCGATAATAAAAGGTGACAAGGTTGTCGCGGTTATTGATATTGATTCTCCAATATATTCTAGATTTAAACAAAGCGATAAAGTATTCCTAGAAAATGTTGCTTCCCTATTAGCTAAATTAGATTGGTAGCAACTAAACTTGATAAATATTTTTTATAAGAATAAATTTGCTTTACATAGTAAATCGCTCAAAAAATTAACTGAGTAAATAGAAGTTTACATTTTTTTGTTGTGCTTTAAACACTCTAGTAATATATTTATTGAGGAAACGAGGAAAAACTCCTATGACAATTGGTGAGAAAATCATTCATCTAAGAATTGTAAATAATATTTCACAAGATGAATTAGCAAAGTTGGTCGGTGTTTCGCGTCAATCTTTATCTAAATGGGAAAATGATGAAACACAACCACAGATTGAAAATATCAAAGTCCTTTGCGATATTTTTAAAATCAGCGCCGATGAATTAATCAACGACAAGATTGTAATTCATAGAGGCAAAAAGCTTAAGATGAGCATTGGTGAAGGTGTCAAAACCAAATATTTTGGAACCGATGGTTTTAGAGGTGAGGCTAATAAAGTATTAACTTGCGATCACGCTTATAAGATTGGACGTTTCTTAGGCTGGTTTTACGGTAATCCTAAATACAATATGCAAAAACCTGGGTATCGTCCTAGAGTAGTTATCGGAAAAGATACTAGAAGAAGTTCCTATATGTTGGAATATGCTGTGGCTGCTGGATTAGCCGCCAGTGGTGCAGATGTGGAATTGTTACATGTCACAACCACTCCAAGTGTTAGCTATATTGTGAGAATGGATGGCTTTGATTGCGGTGTAATGATTACTGCTTCTCATAATCCTTTCTATGATAATGGTATTAAGGTTATTAACGGAAATGGTGAAAAACTCGAAGATGCTGTCACTTTTTTAGCGGAGGCATATATCGATGGCGATTTTAAAACTTTAGAGGTTGAAGGAAATGATCTTCCTTTTGCCAGCAAAGAAGAAATCGGCACAATTAACGATTATAGTTCTGGAAGAAATCGTTACATCGGCTATTTAATATCTTTAGCCAAACACTCAATGAAGACCTTAAGAATTGGTTTAGACACCGCTAACGGGGCTTCTTGGATGATTGCAAAAAGTGTCTTTGATGCTTTAGGCGCTCAAACATTGATTATTAATAATCAACCTAATGGTTTAAATATTAATGTTGATGCTGGTAGCACACACATTGAAAATCTTTGTAAATTTGTCAAAGATAACAAACTTGATGTTGGTTTCGCCTTTGATGGCGATGCTGATAGATGCATTGCTGTTGATGAAACCGGTCACGAAGTTGATGGCGATAAGATTATGTATTTGCTCGCTAATAAACTCAAAGATGAAGGCGCTTTATTCGATGACACATTAGTGACTACGATTATGTCTAACTCCGGCTTATTCAAAGCTTGTAAAGCAAAAGGCATTAAAACCGTTCAAACTAAAGTCGGTGATAGATTCGTCTTTGAGAAGATGCAAGAAGAAGGCTATTCTCTCGGAGGAGAACAATCTGGACATATTATCATCAAGAAATACGCGACAACCGGTGATGGTGTCTTAACAGCGATTATGGTCGTGGAAGAAATGCTCAACAGAAAAGAATCGCTTTCTAAATTAGTGGCACCTGTGAAATTACTACCGCAAAAACTTAAAAATGTTCGTGTAACGAACAAGGCGGCGGTAGTTGCCGATGAAGCGGTTCAAGCCAAATTCAAAGAAGTCAATGAGGAAATTGGCGACAATGGTAGAGCTTTATTAAGGCAAAGCGGCACCGAACCAGTGGTGAGAATCATGCTTGAATGTCCAACTATTGCGGAATGTGACGAATATATTGAAAGAATTTATAACGTTATTAAGAAAAGAGGATATGTTTGTGAATAAAAAAGCTGTCCTAACAAAAGATTTGTTCGAATGTGATATTCCTTATTTAAAGGAAGCGTTCGCTAAAGCTAAATATCCTTGGGAAATTCTTCCTCAAATAAAAGGAATTGTTCAAAAAGTATTACAAGAATGTCTTCCTGGATATCATCTTCTAAAGGAAGGTGTCTTGGTGGGAGAAAATGTTTCTATCGCTGAAACCGCGACTATTATCCCTCCTGCGATTATCGGAAGTGGAACCGAGATTAGACCAGGAGCCTACTTAAGAGGCAATGTCATCGTTGGTGAAAACTGTGTCTTAGGCAATTCAAGCGAATTTAAAAACTGTATCCTTTTATATCATGTGCAGGCCCCACATTATAACTATGTTGGTGATTCAATATTAGGAAACTATGCACATATGGGTGCGGGAAGCATCTGCTCAAATTTAAAAAGCGATGGTAAAAATATCGTGATCCATGGGGATGAAGATATTGAAACTGGTTTAAGAAAAATCGGTGGTATACTCGCTGATCATGCGGATATCGGATGTGGTAGTGTATTAAATCCCGGAACAGTGATTGGTAAAAACACACAGGTGTATCCACTAAGCATGGTTCGTGGAGTGGTCCCAGAAAATTCTATTTATAAAGATAAAGACAATATTGTCGAGAAGAAATAAGAGGTAAAAATTATGAAAGTCGTCGTTGGTAATAACGAAAAAATCAGCAAATTGATCGCTGAAGAATTTATTAAAACTATCAATGAGAAACCAAACTGTGTTTTGGGTCTGGCAACCGGAACTTCACCTTTAGGTGTTTATGCCAATTTGGTGAAGGCTAATAAAGAAGGAAGAGTCTCTTTTAAAGATGTTGCGACCTTTAACTTAGATGAATATATTGGTTTAGAAGGCACACACAATCAATCCTATCGTTACTTTATGAATGAAAATTTATTCAATCATATTGATATCGATAAGAATAAAACCCATGTATTAAAGGGTGTTGGTGACTATTTAGCTTATGCTAATCAATACGATGCGGAAATCGCTAAGTTTGGTGGTATTGATTTACAAATCTTAGGAATTGGTAGCGATGGACATATCGCTTTCAATGAACCGGGCACACCATTTGATTCCTTGACCCATGTCGCTGAACTCGCTGAATCAACAATCGTTGATAACTCTCGTTTATTCAATGATATTTCCGAAGTCCCCACTAAGGCGGTAACTATGGGTTTAAAGAGCATTATGAACGCCAGAAAGATTGTTCTTATCGCCACCGGTAAGAATAAAGCCCAAGCTATTTATAACTTGTTAAAGGGTCCAAAAACTGAAGAAGTTCCTTGCTCCATCTTACAAGATCATCCAGATTGCACAATCTATGTGGATGAAGATGCCTATAGCTTAGTGAAATAAGTTTATAAAATAAAAATAAGCGTTTCGGCGCTTATTTTTGTTTGCCTTTATAATAGTTTTTCTTTAGTATTTCAAACGTTTCATCAGAGATGATGTGCTCCATTGCACAAGCATCTTCATAGGCCGTTTTTTCACTGACTCCTATGTTCATTAAAGCTTGTGAGATAACCTTATGTCTTTCATATGTGGCTTCCGCGATTTCTCTACCCTCTTTGGTGAGTTCAATATTACCACTTTGTTCATCCACTCTAACATAGCCATATGATTTAAGTTTTTTTAAAGCGACAGAGACGCTGGCTTTAGAAAACGACATAAAATTAGCGAGATCAATCGCTCTAACGGATTCTTGCTCTTCTTTGAGCATGAGAATCTTTTCCAAATAGTCTTCAATGGATTCTTTTTTGTTATACATAATTGCTTAAATTATATTACATTTTTGTTTGACTTTGACAATAAATACACTTAAATTGAATGAGGTTAGTAAAGACTAACTTAATTTATGGAATATAGATATATTATTGAAATTCATGGAATGATGTGTGGTGGATGTGAATCTTTTGTTAACAATCAGGTCCGCAAAAACTTTTCAAATGTCAAAGTCACATCAAATAGAAGAAAAAACGAAACCGTCATTATTAGTAAAGAAAAACTAAATATTGAAGTAGTGGAAAAAGTAATGAGAGATACCCATTACGGCTTCGTTTCTATTAAAGAGGAAACGTTTGAAAAGAAATCGTTATTTAGAAAAATATTTAAAAAATAAGAAACGCTTTATAAGTTTCTTTTAAAAAAAGAAAAAACAAAAATTACCGAATTAAAACGGATAATTAACTCGGTATTTTTGGACTAAAAATACGGAAATGGTTGAAATAATAAATTGTTTATAAGATAATTTAATCACGAGGTATTTTTTATGAAAATGTTCGATTTGAAAGGAGCTGTTTTGGGCTTGAACAAACCCAATATTGTTTCTTTGCTCAATAGTATTGAGCTCTACAAAGGTAAGACCTTACCTGTCGCTAAGATTAAAAAGGTCGAAGCATTAAAGATGATCTCTCGTCGTAGTGGCGTTATTGCTAGCAACGCAATTGGTAATATTTATGTTTCCGAAGAACGCGAAAGATCTCTTTTTATGAAAGGAAGTCAACCACAATCATTACAAGAACACATGTTATGTGGTTATAGCAATGCTTTGGATTTGATTGAAGAAGTTTACAAATTCCAACCATTTGATCGCAGTTTTATCTCCACATTACATTATTATATTTATAAGGATTATAATCCCGATTTTGGTGGACGTTTTAAAGATAGTCAAAACTATATTCAAGAAGCGATGCCAGATGGTTCGTTTAGAACAATCTTTGTCTCTGCTGCTCCTGAGGAAGTTTTACCTTTATTAGATAATCTTATTTATCAATTTAATTTATGCGCCGCGGATGAGGAGTGCAACAAACTAGTTCTTATCGCCGCTTTCATGCTTGATTTCATGTGCATTCACCCATATAACCATGGTAATGGACGTGTCTCTCGTTTAATTCTTGATTTCTTATTAAAGAAATATGGTTACGATGTTGATGATTACTTCGCTATTCCTTATTTAATGAGACAACACTTAGGCGAATACATCGATGCTTTTGAAGCTTCTAGCAAAGGTTGGGAAGATAATGATAATTCCTATGATGCCTTTGTCGAATTTGTTTTAAAGAGAATTTTAGAAGCTTATCGTAAATTAGATTACATCCTCGAAGTTAATGCTTTAGAAGTCTCTAGTGAAGAAAAGGTTTTAAAGGTTGTTTTAGATAGCGCTACACCTATTAGTAAGACTGTTGTTATCAACGTTTTATATGCGACCAGCCAAGCCACAATTGAAAAAGCATTAGCTAAATTATTAAAAGATGGCCGTATCCAATTAATTACTAAAGGCCGTTATTCAAAATATTTCAGAGTGTAAGGAGAATTAATTATCTATGGCAAAATATGATGCTAAACATATTCGAAATATTATTGTTTTAGGTCACCAAAGTTCTGGTAAAACAACTTTAGTTGAATCTCTAGCATATGTTTCTGGATTAATCCCTCAAAAGGGCGAAGTTGAAAGAAAGAATACCCTTAGCGATTATACCGCGGATGAACAAAAGCGTGGCGCTTCTATTCAAACAGCGATTATTCCAATGTTTTATAAAGATCATAAGGTCAATATTATTGACGTTCCAGGTAACGATGACTTCATTTCCGAAGTAATTGGTATTGCCGGAATTGTTAAAGGTGCTGTATTAGTAGTGGATGCCTCAGTCGGAGTCCAAGTCGGCACAGTTAAACACTGGAATCAATTAAGAAGAAAAGGCATTCCTACATTTATCTTTGTTAACAAAATGGATAAAGAACAAGTTAACTTTGATGAAGTCTTGGAAGAAATTAGAGAAAAATTAGGTAAAAACGCTATTCCATTCTGCTACCCATTAGGTCATGAATCAGGATTTGATGGATTCGCGAATGTCGTTGATTTAAAAGCTCATAAGTTCAACGGCAAAGAATGCGTCGAAGCGGAAATTTATGAAGATAAAAAAGCCAAAGTCTTCGAACTTCATAACACCATTGTTGAAGAGGTTGCTAAGACCGACGATTCTCTTTTAGAGAAATTCTTCAATGGCGAACAATTTAGCGAAAAAGAAATTCACGATTCTTTAAGAATTGGTGTCTTAAACGGTGAACTAGTTCCTGTTTTAGTGGGAAGCGCTACAAAGAATATTGGTGTTCAAACCTTATTAGACATGTTCTTAGATTACTTACCAAATCCATGTGATTTAAAACCACTTGAAGCTAAGGATGAAAACGGCAAAGAAGTGGTGAGAGCCACAAGCGAAAGCGAACCATTCTCCGCTTATGTCTTTAAGACCGTTGTGGACCCATACTCTGGCGTTATTAATATTATTAAAGTCTGTTCTGGTGTCTTACATGTCGGCGACGATGTCTATGTGAATGGTGAAACTCAAAGAATCAGCATGCTCTATTCCATGACCGGAAAGAAACTTGATAGCATCACCGAATTAGGTGCCGGTGATATCGGTGCGGTCACCCGTTTAGAGAAAGTTGCCTCTGGAAGTACATTATCTTCACCAAAAGCAGTTACCATTTATAAACCAGTTAAATATCCAACCGCAGTTATTTTTAAAGCTATCGTTTTAGCTAACAAGAACGACGAAAGCAAAATCGGTCCTGCTCTTCAAAAGATGCAACTTGAAGATCCATGTATCGAAGTCAAACGTAACAACGAAACCAAACAATTATTATTAGGTGGTGTTAGCAGTTCCCATATCGACTTTGTTATTGAAAAATTAAAAGGCCAATACAAGATTGATGTCACAACCGAACCAATGAAAGTTGTTTATCGTGAATCCATCAAGAAAACCGCTGAAGGTGATGGAAGATATGTCAAACAATCCGGTGGTAGTGGCTTCTATGGCGTTGTTAAGATGAGATTTGAACCCGCTGAAGAAAATGTCTTCGCCGAAGAAGTCTTCGGTGGCGCCGTTCCTAAAAACTACTTCCCAGCGGTTGAAAAAGGTTTCTTTGAAGCCCTCAACTCTGGCCCATTAGCCGGATTCCCTGTTATCGGTGTTAAAGGTGTCTTAGTCGATGGTAAATATCATCCAGTCGATAGCAACGAACAAGCCTTCAAGATGGCGGGTATCTTAGCCTTTAAAGACGCATATCCAAAATGTTCACCTATTATTCTTGAACCAATTATGAGAATTAAAGTTCATATTGAATCAAGATTTACCGGTGATGTCCTTTCTGATTTAAATACCAGAAGAGCGAGAATTCAAAATATTGAAGAAAAAGACCATGGTAACCAAGAGATTGAAGCCTTAATTCCTGAAGCGGAAATTATCGATTACGCAACACAGTTAAAATCCATCACTCAAGCCAGCGGTTTCTTCAACAGAGAATTCGTTGACTACGAAGAGGTTCCTGAATATCTAAAGGATAAGGTCATTAAGGAAAACCGTATCAATCAACAATAATTGAATGGCACCATCCATAGGGTGGTGCTTTTTCTTAAAAAATGAATGTGCTATATTCATTAATATGAAACATGTTTTTCATTTCCAAGATCAATACTATCCCTTTACTTATATTGACCATATTCGTAACACCGTTAGAGCGGTAGTAGTTAATAAAGAAAATAAAATCGTTCTGCTTCATCTCATTAGCGATGATAAGTTTGGACATAGAGATTGCTATGAGCTTCCTGGAGGCGGGAAAAAGAAAGATGAGACCTTTCATCAAGGGGTCCTCCGCGAAGTACGTGAAGAGACCGGTTTTAGCGGAAAAATCGTCAAATTCTTGGCAAAAGTCGAAGATTTTTATAATTTAATCCATCGTGAGAACCATAACTTCTATTATCTAGTGAAGGTAGAAAAGTTTCTTGGTTATCAAAGAGAACAATATGAAAAGAAGATGATTCAAGAACTAGTATTTGTCGACATTAATGAAGCGATTAGACTTATGGAGAAAGTCGATGATGATGGAGTGGGACATCTTGTGAAGCAAAGAGAATTACCAATATTAAAATTAGCAAAGGAGTATTTAGATGAACATCCTATTAACCAATGATGATGGGTATAATTCCCTTGGTATCAAAACGCTTAAAAAAGTATTATCTAAATATGGAACAGTAGTGATTGTCGCACCTGATTCTCCTAGAAGCGGTTGTTCCGCGGCTTTAACTATTCTTGAACCATTACAATTAGAAAAAGTGGAAGATAATGTCTATAAATGCAGTGGCACTCCAGTAGATTGTGTCTCCATGGGTCTAACTTGTTTAAATGCTGATTTTGATCTGGTGGTTTCTGGTTGCAACCATGGCTGGAACATCTCTTATGACACGATGTATAGTGGCACTGTCGGCGCCGCTTTAGAAGCTTTGATGTTCTTCAAACCATCGATCGCTGTATCTACTTTTAGACAAAGCGATTTTAAAGAACTTGAGAATCATTTTGATGAAGTTTATAAATTCATTAAAAAGAACGAATTATTATCTAATGAATATTTATTAAATATTAATTTCCCTGATGGCGAAGTTAAGGATATTGCTCTTGGGACTTTATATTATAGAAAAGATCAAAATTATTTCACCAAAGACCAAGATGGATATCACGCATATAGACATATGCAAGAAGATTTTTCTGATGATAAAAATTCAGATTGCTATCAAGTTAAAAATGGAATTATTTCTATTGTCCCTTTAGCTAGATCTTATTTCCATGATGAACTATATAAATCTTTAATTAATAAAATTAAAAAATAAATATTATTTTCTTTTGACATAAATATCTAGACGAGTATAATGTAGTTAGTCATTACTAACCAAAGTATGACTCTTTATTTTGTAGATTAGTTAGCAAATACTAATCAAAAGGAGAACAATATGCCAATTATTATTGCCCCATTAGATACAGAATTAAATGTTGTTAAAGTGCTTGCGGATGAAAAAACTAAAAAGCATCTTCAATCTTTAGGTATTGTCATTGGCTCAAAACTTATTGTTATTTCCTCAAACGGAGGAAATTCTATTGTTGTGGTTAAAGGCGTGAGACTTGCCCTTAATAGAGATGTGGCCTCCAAAATTCTAGTAGCGTAGAAAGGAAGGAATTATGCTAAAAACACTAGATCAATTAGAAAAAGGCGAGACTGGCCTTGTCAAAACTGTAAGTGGTGAAGGAAGAATCCGTCGTCGCTTATTCGATATGGGTGTCACTCCAGGTGCTCGCGTATATTTAAGAAAGAAAGCTCCATTAGGTGATCCTGTTGAAGTAACAATCCGTGGCTATGAACTTTCTTTAAGAAAAGAAGAAGCCAAAATGGTTTCTGTGGAGGTTATAGATTAATATGAAGCGTTTTGCTCTTATCGGTAATCCTAACTCCGGAAAAACCACATTATTCAACTCATTAACTGGTTCAACCGCTCACGTGGGTAACTGGCCAGGTGTTACAGTTGAGAAAAAAGAAGGTTCTTATAAGAAACTTTCTGAACCAGTAGGTATTATTGACTTACCTGGCATCTATTCATTATCTCCATATACTCCCGAAGAAGTTATTTCTAGAGATTATATTCTTAATGAAAAACCTGATTGTGTCATCAACATAGTTGATGCTACAAATCTTGAAAGAAACCTCTACCTCACCACACAAGTATTAGAGATAGATGTTCCTGTTGTTGTCGCTTTAAATATGAGCGATGTCGTTAGAAAAAATGGCGACAAGTTAGACGCTAAAACATTAAGTGAAAAATTAGGTGTCCCAGTTGTAGAAATTTCCGCTTTAAAGAATGAGAATCTTGATGAACTGATGAAGGTGGCATTTGATTTTTCAAATAATCAAAGACAAGGACAATCAGTTATTGAAGATAAAGATTTATCTCATTTAATTAAAGATGTCCAAATCGCCTTTAAAGGAAAAGGAGTAGACAATCCTTTATTCCACGCTATTAAACTCGTAGAACTCGATGAAATCGAAACAAAGATGCATCCTGATCTAGTTCCGATGGTGGAAGAATTTAAAAAGACCTTTAAAAACGATACTTTCGGCGATGACTTTGAAGCAGTTGTTGCTGATGCGAGATATAATTATATCTCTAAAAACTATGCTGGCGCTTATCAACATAATAAAGAAGGCACTGAGCAAAAAGGTGATACAAAAGTATCAAAATCCGATAAAATCGATAAAGTTTTAACTCATAGAATTTGGGCTTTGCCTATTTTCATCGTTATCATGTTCTTTATTTTCCATTTCACATTCTCTGAAGATTTATTCTTCATGGGTGCGATGGGATTAAATATTGAACCCACAAATGGCTTTAACCAATTCTTAATTAGGGTATTTACCGCTGATTTATCGACACCTACTTCTGAATTAGAAGCTTTAGGAGGAATTCCTTCTTTAGGTGTTTGGCTACAATCTTGGATGGGTTGTTTAACCGGTTCCATCATGGATGGTGTTAGCGCTTTATTCGGATTAGGTGGAGAAGCGGTTGCTGAATCCTGGTATGCATCCTTAGTTGTCGATGGATTATTAAATGGTTTAGATGCTGTTTTATCATTTATTCCTCAAATTCTCTTACTCTTTTTATTCATCGCTTTATTAGAAGACAGTGGTTATATGGCTCGTGTAGCCTTTATCTTAGATAGAGCATTTAGAAAATTTGGTTTATCAGGTAAAGCCTTTATCCCAATGTTAACTGGTTTTGGTTGTAGTGTTCCGGCGATTATGGCCACT
>Ga0247611_10006758_pt1 | contig 14619 bp, 14 predicted proteins | sample 177DNAGHGhighgp2_FD_192422 | JGI IMG/M metagenome (GOLD analysis project Ga0247611, IMG submission 192422) | Sheep rumen microbial communities from Palmerston North, Manawatu-Wanganui, New Zealand - 1770 DNA GHGhigh gp2 | ecosystem: Host-associated > Mammals > Digestive system > Stomach > Rumen...
ATGCGCTACGCCATCGACAGCAGCAAGCTGCAGCGCGAGCTCGGCTGGGAGCCCAGCCTGCAGTTCGAAGAGGGCATTGAAAAGACCGTCCGTTGGTACTTGGATAATCAGGAATGGCTCGACAATGTGACTTCTGGCGACTACCAGAAATACTACGATAACATGTATTCAAACCGATAATTATGGCAACAGTCGAAGACGTTAGAATAATAGAGCTCCCCAAGTTTTTGGACGCAAGAGGGAACCTCTCGTTTGTGGAACAATTGAACCACATTCCGTTTGAAATCAAGCGGACCTATTGGATATATGATGTGCCGGGTGGCGAAGCCAGAGGCGGCCACGCTTTCCGTCAGAACCAAGAGTTCATCGTGGCTCTGTCTGGTGCTTTTGAAGTGGTGGTTGACGACGGTAAGCAGAGGAAGTCGTTCATGCTGAACCGCTCCTACTACGGCCTGTACGTCCCTGCCGGCCTATGGCGTTCGATGGAGAACTTCTCCACCAACTCCCTCGCCATTGAGTTCGGCTCGGAGCACTACTCGGAAGATGACTATATCCGTGACTACGAGGAGTATCTGCGCTGGCGCGAAGAGAGTTCAAAAGTTGTCGGCAAAGCCGACGGCACACCACAAGAGTCCAAAGGTTCAAAAGTTGAAGGGCTTGAACCGCTTAAACCCCTTGAATCGTTTGAACCCGTCAGCAAGTATAACGTCTTCGACTGCACCATGGTTGAACTTGACCGTCACCACAGCGACCGCATGGGCAACCTCTCGGTTGTGGAGAACGGCAAGACCCTGCCTTTCGATGTAAAGCGAGTTTACTATCTTTATGACGTGCCAGGAGGGGAGAACCGTGGTGCCCATGCGCATAAAGAATTAAGTCAGCTCATCATTGCTGCTTCGGGTTCCTTCACCGTAACCTTGGACGATGGCAAATGTAAGCGTTCATTCTTTCTGAACAGACCCTATCAAGGCTTATATGTTAAACCTGGCATGTGGCGTGACTTGGAGGACTTCTCATCGGGTGCGGTGTGCATGGTTTTGGCTTCGGACGTTTACCTCGCTTCGGACTATATTAGGGATTATCAGGAGTTTTTGGAGTTTAGGAGAAGTTAGCTTACCGCTTATGCTAATAGACGATAAAGTATTAGATGACTTGACGAGGCGGGCGCAAAACTCGCCTCGTCGTCGCATGAACTTGAACTTCCACGAAAGTCTGGATGACAAGTGCCACCGCTTTCTAAATGCTGTGGAACCTGGGGCTGATATTCCCATTCACAGGCATCCTGACAAAGAGGAGTCGTTTGTGGTATTACGTGGCAGAATCCGTATCACAACCTACAACGACGACGGCACCATCATTGAAGACCTCATTCTTTCACCTTCAAAAGGCCGATATGGCGTGAACGTGGAGAAGAACGTCTGGCATACCGTAGAAGCTTTGGAGCCCGGCTCCGTCATCTTCGAGTGCAAGGAAGGGCCATACGTGCCGCATGAGGTGGAAGGCGTTTTGAAAGTTTAGAGTTTATAGTGTATAGTTTATAGTCAGTTGGAAAGTTGATAGTGGAAAGTATGAAGTACATGAAAGCAGTGTGGCGGTTTTGCAGGTATCTGTTTTGGCCGCAATGGAAATAGCTTTGGTGCTTACGGCTTACCGCTTAATTTGGCTTACCTCCTACAGAAAAAAAAATTGACGTTTAAGTATCTATTTGTTTTTCAACTCAATTATCCAATTTCGTACTTATGGACAAGGATGCTTTTATAGCGATGATTCACAACAATCCTGGTTGGAATAATCTGACTAGGAAAGGAACTGCTTTCATAGTTGTACCATATAAGAATGTGGACTTTGAGCTTTTCAGAAATGATGTAAATCATTTTCTGCGGGTTCAACCACAGGGACCCTGTCAGATTGAAATCATAAACGAATTTAATGAATTGTTGGAGAGTTGTCGTTTTGAACTTTCCAAAGAATTGGACATGTGGGATGGGAGTCGCTTGACTCGAGATGACAACGAAGCTGACCCTATCAAATAGTTTTATGAATAATCAAGAACTTAAAGACTTAAGGGACAAGACCATTGAGAATACAACCGACGAAACCACTTGGGGAGGAACAGTGAAGTTGGAGGAGATAGAGGAGGCGATGAAGGTTGTGAAGGCTTAGGGGCTTACGGCTTACCATTTATGATGTTAAAGAATGACGCTATTAAGCGTTAATAAGTTCTATTATTGGTTGATATTATCTTAATGAAGATGTATTCTTGGTTTTTACGCTTCATATACTCTTTTACCTACTACATCCACTTAGGGATAGCAGGAGAAATATTCCTAATTAGCAAACAAGGATGGTTACCATCGTTCGGTCAGGATCAAACGGTATGGGATAAAATAATGGCTGTGATACAACTCTATTATCCGTTATTGCTTGTCATACTATGCCTTATTATTTCAAGGGCTATGGTCAAGGGGACAAAGAACTTTGCAGGTTTTACAGTACAAATGAAAAGCTCGGAGCCTTTTGGCATAGAGATACTCTATACTGGGGTTCAAATTGTTCCATACTTGGCTTTTCTTTTTAGAGAACAGTTGTTTGGTTTTTGGGGTGCTTCGGTTATGGTATTCATTACAATCCTCTTTCTGACTTGGCACGGTGCATTTAACCTGTCTCTGTTGTTTTTGGGTTACAGGCAGTATAGAGTCAAGACCGAGAATTCCACCTTTTGGCTGATAAGCAAGAGAAAAATATCGAACTTTTCTAATTCGGAATTTGTTCATACCCTTCAAGATAATGTTTTTGTAAGACATGAATGACTTTGTTTTCTTTATTCTAAATGATGGCAGCATCAGAAAGCTGCTGTTGGCGAATGATGCAGTACAGGATATTGTTGTACTTTGGGAACGCTCATTATCCAAATTTTTCGGCGACGATATAGTCGAGATTGCTTTTGACGGTTCGTATAAACCTGATAAAGAAGAGGTTCTATATGTGACAATGCCTTTACCGGAGAATTTTGCTGACATCCCCGATAACACGAATAATTATAATGAGATAGCAATACCAGGGGATAAAATAAAGACGGTCTGCTTGTATCATGACGGGTACTATTACTTTCAGAACTTCATGAATAACTATATTCTGAAGGCTACTAACGTTCCTTTGATTTGGAGCAACAATACATATAAAAAATTTGAGGAGCAGAAAGCCTTTGTGATTGAAGAGATTGTAAATGCAATCTACCATGATGGAAAACTCTATTTCCGCTCGTACACCAGTGCCAGACAAATATTCGACTTGTCTGCATTCTATACGGAGGCAACAAACGCGGATATAGACAATGTGTTCGGGAATCCTGTGTTTGTTGGAACGGATTGTGAATGGATGAAGAAGAACAGTGACAGTGTGATGAGAAAGCAGATCAAATCAATTGAAGATTCTGGAATACTGGCGGGGCTCAATGTTACAACGAAGAAGTTTATATCATGGGCAAAGAAAGCTGGGATTCCAGAAGGTGTCTATAACACCGGTAATCTTGTCTTCCCAAAAAACAAGAAGGAATGCAAGGTGATACTTTCCTTTTTGAATGATGATATCTTTGAGGGGCATTTTACAAAAAGTATATACCTGAGTAACTCGAAAAGGAGACCGTAATAAATTCAAATAGGGTGCCTGTCATGGTTTATTTTGATCCGAATAAAATAGATTTTCCGACTTACTTCCCTGAAATGAAAAACTCAAGGGTCTCAGGCTACGGGCCCATCTTCCGTCTTATAGGTGTAAAGATGGGAACTGCGAGCGGTCTTTCAGTCGCGGATGACAGGAAAGTGAGGTTCATGCAAAAATCATTGTATGGGAAGAAGGGATGGCTCTATTTCTATCAAGGTTTTGAAATAAGGTCAGACGGAATAAAAGTAGATGAGCATGCTTTTGATGATGTCTTGTTGTATCAAAGCGGTAAGACGAAAATAAGTATCTCAGCAATTGCCGGTCAAAATGGTGCAGGCAAGAGTACCATTGTTGATATGGTTGTGCGGTTGCTCAACAATCTTGCCGCGTCTGTAATAGGTGAGGATTATGTCTTTGACAGTGCTGAGCACTTGCATTACATTGATTATGTATATGGTTCACTTGCCGTAATGATGGGCAGAGAAATCAAGATACTTACCGTGGACGGGAGAAAGGTGACGATTGATACCTACCGATGGAGCAAGACCAATAAGATGTACACCCGTAGAAAAGGTGGTCATATGGAGGTTCTTGATGATAAAGAGACCTCACCACATCTCTTGAAACAACAGTCAAGAAAAATGGTGCTGTTAAGGGATTGGTTCTACACGATAGTATGCAATTACTCCCTATATTCATTCAATTATCGTGATTATTATAAAGAACGGACAGATGATGAGCGTCTTGCTCTATTAGGCAAGAAGATAACTCCAAATAATGAAGATGACGCATATTGGTTGAAAGGAGTTTTTCACAAGAATGATGGTTATCAAACTCCTGTGGTGATTCATCCGATGCGCATAGGAGGAATAATTGATGCCGCCAAGGAAAACTACCTTGCGAAGGAGAGGTTGATTGGGCTTCAGTTTGAGAAGGATGACAGTGGTCAATATCTTTTCAGGGAAATCAATGGCACACATCGGATAGTAGGTTTTGTGTTTTTCCCTAATGAAACCGTAAAGTATGATAAAACAAAATGGGCAAGCTCTATAGGAATAGGAAGCAACGCTACAGTTCTCAAAAGAACAGACTTTATCTACAACGGGATATTGAAATATTGGAAGGAAAAGTATCAGATTGAGGATGAAAGATTACTGATGGGGACAAGGAAAAGGGCTTATGACTATATTGTGTATAAGACGTTGAAGATAGCCAAGACCTATCAGCAGTACAAAAACAAGACTTGGAGGCTGTTGAGCAATAAAGACTGCGATGAAAAACAGATTGCTGATGCTCTTGAACCAATGTATAAAGACCGTTCTCATATTACTTCCAAACTTAGGCGCACATTAAACTATCTGAAATATCATAAAACCAATGACGATTATTTGACTCATGCGGCAGTGGTGAAGCTTGGCTTTATCGAAGATTGGATGAACAATAAGATAAAGACTGAGAATAGTGGTATTGACTTTAAATTGACAACTGATGACCTGTTACCACCACCGGTGTTCGATACCCAATTACAGATAGTTGAAAAAAACAATATCAGCAGTAATAATACGTATAAAGACACTGACATCATACCATTTCAGGGGTTAAGTTCTGGAGAAAGGCAGATAGCGTATATCATGAGCAACCTTCTATACCATCTGCATAATATCAATTCGATGGGCTATGACTTTAGTTTGGATGCCGACCACCAAAATAAGGTTAACTATCATTATGTGAATGTAATGTTTGATGAAGTCGAACTCTATTTTCACCCCGAGTTGCAGCGTCGTTTTGTTCAGTATATCATTCAAGTATTGCAGAATGTTGAGCTGAATAACATTTTGGGTGTCAATATCACGCTCATAACCCATTCCCCCTTTGTCCTTTCAGACATCCCTGAGAATAACATACTTTTCTTGAGTAAAAAAGGGCAGGGCAATCCTTTCGGCCATACTTTTGGTGCAAACATCCATGCCATGTTGAACAACCGTTTCATGTTGGACAGCACAATCGGGGAACATTCAAGAAAGTGCATCGAAAAACTCGTGAAGGTTTATCGTCTAGAGAATAAGAATAAAAGGAAAAACGCATTTCTGAACCATCAGCAGGAATTTGCCTATTTGTGTAAGAACGTAGGCGATGAATATCTATGCAAGACAATCAATAGAATGTATGAAGAGATGATGATGGATTATCAGCCCCAGGATGAGATTCAAGCCAAGATACAGTGGCACGAAATGAAAATAAAAGAACTGAAAGGATTCCAGACGGAAAATGATTAAAGTAGAGTATAGGGATAAGGATACCTTAAAGAATGCCTATCTGAAGAAATTCAAGAAAGGGATTCTGCAAAATGGACTTGATGTTTGTGTCAGTGAATATTCAGAACTGGCTTCCATTTTGCCGGCTAATTGCAAAGCACAAGACCTGCTTATTATGGATTTTGACGGGCTGGTGGACATATATTTTGGTTATCAAGGTCTCAGAAAAACCATGGATAAGGTTGATTTTGCCGATATGGATGCATTTCTGAGGAGTACATTCAACTATAAGACACGGCAAAGCAATATCGCCAGTTTTTTTATGGATTCGAGTAATGCTTTTCAGATACACACTTGTCATTATTGCGACACGGCCTATATTAACGTGTATAAGCGTGTTGTTGACGGGCAATTAATGAACCATTTTGACCTTGACCATGTGCTGGACTGGAGCGAGTGCCCCCTTGTCGCATTATCTTTATTCAATTTTACGCCATCGTGTCAGGTATGCAATGAAAAGCTGAAACATACTGATTTGATAGGAAAGACAGCTGCGGAGGTTAAGAAACTAAGCCCCACCAACAACTTCTACGATTTTGAGCATAATGTTCGTATTTGTGTTAACCCTGAAGACAAAGTGGTGGATAATTATATGGAGAATGCCGATTTATTCACTATCGATTTTAAACCAGTTGGCGGCAAAGATAAGGATTACATGAAGGTTGTGGAACTTTTCTGTCTAAGGGAACGTTACACTTATCATAAGTCAGAAGCCTTGCGTTTACTCGACCTTAAGCATAACTATGATGACTCAAACATTGCCAATATAGCAGTGTTGCTGAAGAAAAAGCCAGAGGAAGTACGTGAAGACATATTTGGTGTAGCATTCTCTGAAAAACAACACAGGTGTTTTAGGCAACTGAAAAGAGATATACTGAACAACTAGCAATATGGTATGGAAAAAGGTTCAATACCGTTGTGTTCTAAAGTTTGCATTAAGTGAACAGCTTATAAGGAAGAATCAATATCAATGATGGTGTGTAGTATAATCAAATAAGATTACTTATATATGCAACTTGTTGATCATTTTATAAATTCAGTGGCGGATGAACTGAATCATTTGAATGGTTCAGAATTTGAGGCATTATGTCGTGCATTCATCGAGCTGATTACGGGAAGAGAGTTTGAGTTGAAAGGCCACAATCTTGAAATGAAGCCCGTAAAAGGTTCAGTTGACTTGATAGAGAATGATGATTTCAAGGTTATTGGTCAGTGTGGTACTGATACCGACTATTTTTCAGGAACCAAACCACTAAATGATATTGAAAGCAGCCTTAATAACAGCCCAAATTTCAAAACTATCTATTTGTTTTGTAATAGAAGAGCAAAAGGTGATGAGTATCAGGATGTGAAATCCAAAATAAGCCAAAAGCTGAAAGATAAACTCAAAACAGGTTATCATTGCCATTTATATGACGGACAGAGAATCGCTAAGAAAATCTATAATAATATCTTCAAAGCGAAAGAGGTAGAGGAAATATTGTCGTATCTCCCTAAGTCTTATGAGTACTATCTGTTGTTGCCGCAAAGCAATATCATACCGTTACTTGGTGAAGATTATAAGACTCGCCCAGAGGAAGATGATATTATCAAACAGTTAGACGATATTGATTTCGTTCAAATATATGGACTGAGTGGTATAGGAAAAAGCTTGTTGACTTTGGCAGTAGCCGGAAAGTTGGATAATCAATTCGAGACTGTATTCTGGTTCGATGGGAATGAGTTTGATGCAAGAAATTTATCTAACGTGACAATAAAGCGCATGGGTGAGAGTATTAATCTATCAACGGCTTTGGAACTGTATAAGACGCTTGTGATTGTCGATAATCTTAATGAAGGTGTAGGTGACCTGTTAAGTAGCTTTGGTTCCCACAATAAGAAAGGTAGCAAATGTATCGTAACATCACTACAGCAAAATATTGATAATGAACACACATATAATCTGAAATATGTCTCAAAGGAAGTCTCAAGCGCAATTTTGATGGATGGTGACCTAAAACCGTCACCTAATCAGTTGGGTATACTTCTCAAACAGATTTCAGGCTATCCTTTGCTATTGGAATTGGCAAAGAATGCCGTTGATAATGAAGAAATGACCTGGGATGATGTCATTAACGAGTCTAACATTACTTACATTAATGACAATCAGAAAAACGAAGAATTCGCACAACGAATTGTAGGCCGCTATGTGTCACGATTCGGAGAAATCTTCAACATCTTGATGTTTCTTGATACGACCAATGTTAGTAAATTGTTTCTCTCTGAATGCAATAGGCTGAGATTTAATGCCTTACTAACGTATTCTATTATTCATGAAACGAGTGTGTATCAATGTCAGATTCATCAAGTGGTTTTGTCTGCCGTAAAAGCTGTTGTTGGAGACAAGTTTGATAAGAAAAGCTGCTTGACAAAAATTTGCCAGTATTTAGATAAACATACCCGGAATCGCGATGCGGGACTTTATACATTTATGGCTTATCATAAGGACAAAGTTGTTGATTTGGTGAATGAACTTTCTTCATCCGATTTATTAAGGCACTATGCCTTATTGGCCATCATATACACAGAGGATACTTATTTGGATTACGACCACTATCTTTCACTTATCGATGCGCTTGTTTTAGTTGAAGATAAATATGATGTTGATTTGATTCTGAAGATAGAGCGGATGGAAATAGAACAGCACAAGATAAAACAGCAATTTGGAGTGGGTAGTGAAACATATAAACAAAAGATAAATTCTGATATAGATGAATTAAACAAACTGAATCCTGTACTAGAAAAGAACAAAGCCCTTGTATTGCATCATATCGGGAAATTGAAGTCGTTTGTTGGTGATATTGATGGAGCAGAAACTGATTTAATGAAAGCAATACAATTAGACCCCAAGTCGTATCATAGCATGCTTAGACTCGCTCGTAATTATGACAAAAAGAATGATAAAGGGAATGTCGGTAAATATATAGAATTGATTCTTGGCTCTGAGCCATTTGTGGAGGTGCCTATATCAATTCGTCTTTCAGCCTATGACCTGATAAGTCTATTTAAATATAAGAGCTTAAAAGACAGGTATATTAAAGGACGAATGGAAGATTTTTCGAGTACACTATATGCGGCACTGGCTGAGAATTATTCTCAGATTTATGTGATATTGGCTAAACTCGCTGATGATCTTTCCTACAACTATCCCGACTTTTATACGCACCTTTGTGCGAGATTGCCATTACCGTTGTCTGCGGAGCGAAACGAACGTATCAAGAAAAACTATGGGAAAATATTAGCAGCGCAGTTTATTTATGGTAATTATAAGGGGGATTATAAGGACAAACTTTTGAATTCAGCTGAGTATTATTTGACGGGAGTTGTTAATGTTGATGACTATATCAGAAAGGATTTGTGCAAGATGTACCTTGTGGCTGGGCTACCTAAAAAAGCCCTGCCAATAGCAGAAGATATTGAAAATAAAGAAGAAAAATTCATGCAACAGCTAATCTCAAAGGTCTTTTTGGCCAATGAGGAACCAAACAAGGCCCTTGAATATATAGAGAAAGCGATCGCGCAAGAGAATCCGGATGAAAAAGAATATTGTGCCGCATTCAGACATGACAAGGCAAAATGCCTGTTAAAATTGGGAGACCATAGAGCGAAAGCTCTGATGGAAGAAGCAATAGGGATGCAAACAAATCCTAAGACGAAAATGGAATGGAGTGAAGAATTAGCGGTGTGGATGAAATAGAAATGAAGATGCATACAAAACGGATAGTAAATATGATTATGGGATTATTGGCGGTGGCGTCACTGTTGATAATCTTCAAGGATGGTGTTTTTTCCATTGTGGATAAAATAATAATCCCTATTAGTAGCAGTGTTAGACAAGACAGTTATGCTATACTTGTATTTGCTATTTTGCTTGTTGTATTTGCATATTTGGCAAATGGATTATTACTATATAGAAAGAACTATGTTAAACATCCTGACCATACTTTTTGTTTAGTATCAGTTGCGGCTATCTTTTACAGCCTCTTTAGGTTCGGCGATCATTATGTTTTTTATGGAGTAGGACATATTACATACGTAGATGGTGTTTTTGCCACCATTGCAATTATGGAGGTTTTGTCATACATCTTTCCGAGTAAAAGAATTGATGTGAGTAAAGTTACTGAAAAGGCAAATGGATTTGTTTCAGATAGTCCATCCAAAATAGACTTGCTAGGCAGGGAGGATTATGCTGAGTTGCTGATTGACAAGATAATTGCTACCCATAAGAAAGGCATTCTAAAAGAAGGTTCTATGACAATCCTCCTTAATGAAAGATATGGGGCTGGAAAAACGACGTTCTTTAATCTTTTAGAAGGCAAAGCAAAAGGGAAAGTAAGGACTTGCGTTTTTAAACCTTGGATAACGGCTGACGGAGAAAGAATTACAGAAGAACTACTCCATTTGTTGGAAGAGCAATACGCTATTAGCAATCAACTTACCAAACAGTTAGAGGGCTACGCCAAACTTTTATCGGGGAGGGAAGCAAAGAATACATTGGATTTCGTTACCCACTTGTTGCATGGGCGAAACTCGCTGGGTCAGCGTTATGAGTCTATCAAAGGTATGCTTCAGGTAATCAATGACCCCTTGGTTGTTTTGGTTGACGACGTTGATCGGTTACAATCAGATGAGCTGATATCATTGTTGAAACTATTAAGAAATGCGGCGGATTTCCCAAATATAATCTATTTGGTAGCAGCTGACAAAGAAGCAATGTCTCAAATGCTGGAGGCGAGGGGGATTAAAGATGCTGATGAGTATTTGAAGAAATTCTTTAGTTTTGAACTTTTGTTTCCGATTGATGATTCATTCAATAGTTTACTTTTGAAGGAACAGATTGTCAAGACATTGAACATTTTCTATGGAGAGTCATTCTCGGTGTCGTCCATAGAAAAAGGTTTCTTGTCAGCCCAATATATTCAGACCATCTTCTTTAGCCCACGTGATATCTATAGGTATATCAATTTATTGACTTATACGTTGGACTTGTTTAAACGATATGGGGTATTGGCAGAAGTCTATTTGCCTGACCTTCTTAAACTATTGTTGATACAATTCGTTAGTCCGATGGTCTATAAGATTCTCAGAGACGAGATGGATCTTTTGTTGAATGTAAGAAATTATGACGGCAGGATACACCTTAAGGAAGGATATAAAGACATTATTATATCAAGGCAGTTTAAACGGCAGTTACAAGAGGTGATAGAACTGGCAAAACAGCGGAACAATGAAAAGCAAGAGAAAACCAATGATAACACAGATGAGTTTGATGAATTGACATTGTTTGGCATACCTGCACAAGAGAGGCCAAATAAAGAAGATGTTGTGAGTGAGTTGCTAAGGGATTTGTTCTATGATACACATAATTTCCAAATAAAAAGTCGTATATGCTACTTGGGCGAGTATTTCAAATTCTTCGCTGGAAAGTATTCGAAGAGTGAACTGTCGGCTCAATATATGAAGGGGTTGATGGAATTGTCGAGTGAATCGGAATTTGAGGAGAGTGTTTACCAAACAGTGAAACAGGGTAAAGCGGAGTTTCTGATTCATAAACTTAAGCAATATATAGAGGATGAGTCAATAACCAAAGATATTCCCTCTGTGCTAAAGCGATGTGTTACCATTGAGGATGTAGTATATCGTGATTGGGCACAACGCCAAGAATTAGCAAATAATCCCATAGATTATTATCAGATAGGCCAGTTCCGTCCTGTGTACTCTAATCTGCTTCTTGTGAATTATGGAGATGTGATTACAGAGAAACGAGAGATCGAGAAAATAAAGGCATTTTATGCCGAAAACACCCATTATGCATGGTTGGCTTCCTCCTTGATACTTCCAATTAATGATGACCGCAATAGGTCGTTTGTTTATGGTCAAAAGTTGCATCTTGAATTGAGAGAGGGTCTAATCCGTAGGTTTATTGACGAGGAAATGGCTGATAAACCATTCGCGCAAGAAAAGATAGCGGCAATCCCTATGCTTAGAAATATGTATCAAGTTTATTGGGAAGAGCGGTTTAAAGAGTATGTTAGAAATTGTCCGGAACCAATGGCATGGCTTTATATTCTGCTCAAGCCTTCTGGCGATTCACTGGTGTGGAATTATAATGTTTATAGTAATTTGGTTGGTGATGGCGTGTTGGATAGTTACGCAAAAGATTCTTTGGGTTTGGAATTGTCTCAAGAGTTAAGACAGGATTTGACTCAAATATCAGGAATGCATTATGGTGCATCCTTAACTGCCACAAACTTCGAACATCATCCTTTCTTGGTTGCGGCTAAAAAATGGTGGGATAACAAATCACAACGAAATTAAAAACCAATGGACTTACAATTACAACCTTTCTCAAAGATAAATCTTGCGGATCCATTCTTCGATTCGCTGAAGGCCGCTTACCCTGAGTTTTCGGTGTGGTACAACAAGAAGGCCAAGCAGGGGGCTGAGGCTTACGTGTTTTATAACGACCAAGGGCTGGTGGCCGACTTCCTCTATATGAAAGTGGAAACGGAGGACGTGACCGACGTGGTCCCAATATTGCCAGCCAAACGTCGCCTGAAGGTGGGCACCTTCAAGCTGCTGAGCCGTGGCACCCGTCGTGGCGAACGCTTCATGAAGAAAATCATGGACTGCGCCATGGCAGAAAACGTGGACGAGGTGTATGTGACCATCTTCCCTACAGAGGAACTACAGTATCTGATTCATCTGTTCGGACGATTCGGGTTCAACCACAAGGCTGACAAGCCCCACGAGGGACGCGAAGCCGAATGGGTGATGGTGAAGGATATGAGGGCAGTGGAAGGACATCTGCTGGAAGACTATCCACGAATGCGTACCGAGGGCAAGAGGAAATGGCTGCTGGGCATCTACCCGATGTGGCACACCCCGCTGTTTCCAGACTCGATACTGAAAAACGAGAGCTACGACATGGTGCAGGACTGCACCCCCACCAACGGCATCTATAAGATTTATATCAGCTGGAACCCTGAATGTGCCCAGATGATGCCCGGCGACCTGGTGGTGATTTACCGCACGAGCGACGAACCCGGACGGGCTTGGTATCGCGCTGTGGTGACCACGGTGTGTACGGTGTATGAGACCAAGAAATGGTGGGACTTCAAGGACGAGGAAGAGTTTATGCACTACACCCAATACAGCGTGTTCGCCGAGCGTGACCGCCGCCAGTGGTTCCGCACCAAAAGAAACCTGGTGGTGATCAAGATGCTGTATAACGTTGCGTTCAGCAAAAGGGCCACCAGAAAAGACCTGGTGGAAGGCGGCGCATTGGACCCGCAGGCGCGCCCGTCGCTGCTGCAGCTGACCGACGAGCAATTCAAAAAAATCATTAAGTTAGGAAAAGCAGATGAACGCTATTTTATCGATTAAGCCACAGTTTGTGGAGGAAATATTGGCCGGAAAGAAGAAATATGAATACAGGAAGAGCGTTTTCAAGCAGCCGGTGAAGAAGGTGTATATCTACGCATCGGCACCGGTGAGTCGGATTGTGGGCGAGTTTGAAGTGGCTCAGATTCTGTCATCGGAACCTTCGCAGATGTGGCAGCAAACCAAGAAGTACTCAGGCATCAGCAAGCGGTTTTTCGACGGCTACTTCAATGGCCGCTCGGAGGGCTACGCCATTGAAATCAAGAACCTCGTTCATTACGAGCGTCCCGTGAACCCCTACGTGAGGATTGCTGGTTTCCATGCCCCGCAGTCGTTCTGCTATGTTGACGAGATATGACCGAAGAGCAGAAAAGGAAACAGAAGAAGAAGCTCGACGCGGTGAGCGACCCGGAGGAGAATCAGGGGGACGGGAACTTTTATACACACTTTCGGCACAATATATTCCCTCAAAAATCGTTATCCATGCGTAGCGTAAGATGATAACAATACCATAACATGCCACGGAGTGCCAGGAAGGAAAGCGGCTATGGCATCTACCACGTGATGATGCGAGGGATAAACCGTCAGGCCATCTTCGACGATGATGAGGACTGCCGACGGTTTATGGATATTCTTGCGGACTTGCCTTTCCAGCACGACGAAGACGGCAGGCTGCTGCCAATACGAACCTAATGAGGCGCAGAAGGCTCTCATCAGGAATAATTTCCCTCCTCAAATAGCAGAGCAGATGTGCAATGCCATCGACGGGCAGGAGAGAACTGAACACTTTCAACGCCTGTTGAGGGAATATAGCGAGTGGATGCAGAACCAGCAGCGCCAGCAAGAGGCGGTGCAGCGATTTTTGAGGGAGTACTATCATTGATGGTTCATGGTTTAAGGATCAAGATTTGGATAAAGAGTTCAAGTATATGGACAAGAAGTATGACATATTCATATCACACGCAAGTGAGGATAAAGATGCGATAGTGCGGCTATTAGCAACCATACTTGAAAGGCTATCGGTGCGAGTGTGGTATGATGAGTTTTCATTGCAACTGGGTGACAGCCTGACTGCCTCGATAGACAAAGGCTTACAGGAATCAAAATATGGCTTAGTGGTACTATCAAAAGCATTCCTCTCTAAGAGATGGCCGGAGTATGAATATCGTTCTTTAATGACCAGAGAGATAGACGGGGAGCGGGTGATACTGCCGTTGTG
>Ga0247611_10006759_pt1 | contig 14619 bp, 13 predicted proteins | sample 177DNAGHGhighgp2_FD_192422 | JGI IMG/M metagenome (GOLD analysis project Ga0247611, IMG submission 192422) | Sheep rumen microbial communities from Palmerston North, Manawatu-Wanganui, New Zealand - 1770 DNA GHGhigh gp2 | ecosystem: Host-associated > Mammals > Digestive system > Stomach > Rumen...
GTTGACCTTGCCTACTTTAATGAATAAAATTAACAACAGTGAAAAAACGGCAAAATTAAAGAAATTTTATAGTGTTATGACTCAAGCTTATACCATGGCCGAACAAGAATTTGGTTCAGGTGCAGATTGGGAAAAAGAAGCTCCGCTCAGAGATGATGATAATAAATTGATTGACCAGCCGGATGCCGCACTTGTGTTTTTTAAAAAATATTTTGCACCATATTTAAAGGTTACTGATATGGGTATTAAGGATTTGTATAATAACGGTGTTTTGGAAAATAAAGCGTATGTCGCATTTGCTGACGGCTCAATGGTTTATCTTACAAATGGTAATTGTATTGATTTTATTTATGATGTAAATGGTGCTAGTGTTCCAAATAAGTTTGGTTATGACCAGTTTGATTTTTTATATTGTAATAAATCTTACAGCAATTCATTTTTTGGAAATGAAAACAGATATTTTGGTACTTATGTGCAAAAATATACGGAGCAAGGACGAGATTATAATAAAGAAATATGTGCAGCCAACGGTATTTATTGTACGACATTATTATTAATTGATAATTGGGAGTTCAAAGATGACTATCCATGGAAGTAGTTTAATAATTATTAACAATTAACCTAAAACCTAGCAAAAAAATAATTTCTGGTGTATTATTCTAAACATCACTTTGTTTATATAAATACTCGTTGTTTGGAAATTATAATAATGAAATCGTTAATTGAAAAAGAATTACAATCTGCCGATAAAATTTTAAAACCTGATTTTAGCTCAAAAAGCGGAAGGGAATTGCTTGTATTTTATTTGCAATCAAAGTTTAAGCAGATACTTTCTTATGACGGACGTTGCGAAAATCCTATATTTAAAGGTATAAATCCGAATTTTGCAAGTAAATTTTCAAGAAGATTGATTGATAATCCGTCAAAACGTTTGTTGATAGGTATTACCGGAGAATCTGCATCAGGTAAATCAACTATTTGCAGAGAAATAAAGAAAGATATTGAAAAATTCGATTTACCGGTCTCAATTTTAAGTACAGATAACTATTTTAATGATATTTCTAAAGAAATAAAAGAATACGGCGGATTCGATAATTTGCGTGATGCGGGATACGATTTGGATGCTCCGTCAAATTTTCAGCTTGGTATTTTAAAAAATGATTTAATCAGCTTATCAGAAGGTTTTGATATAAAAGCTCCTATGTATCTTCCTAACGGAACGGGGATTTCAGTTCCTAACGCTCAGGATATTAAATCAAATAAAATCATTGTAGTTGAAGGTATTGCAACAATGTATGATAATGTGCAGGATGTATTCGATATAAAGATTTATGTTGAAACTGAAAATGACATCCGTAAAGAAAGATTTATTACAAGAGCATGTAAAGAACGCAATCAGGACGAAGAAAATGCTATCAAACACTGGAATTATTTAATAGATGTTGGCGACAGATATGTTAAGCCGTTTAGAAATCAAGCGGATATCGTTTTGAATGGTAATGCGGATTTGGAATATTTTGCAGATATTTTAGAATATATACATGCTTTTACTAATAATTATGAGCAATCTCCCGTTCCGGCTTAATATAACTTAATATAAAAATACTATATATATAACTCTGAAGGGACACTTATTTATTGCTATTTGGCATGTACTTGCTTTTTTTGATATATTTACTGTTGTCCGAAGCATGCAGAAAATAATGTGTTTTGCCAAAATTTCTAATATATGGTATTATACGAAGTATGATAATGTTAGTATTATTATGATAATTTCGAAATAAATACACTAAAAGATTGATACATAATTTTACTAATTCTTATATAATCAAAATGTCAAATGTACTATTTGAAAAAAAAGAGAGAAATGGATTAAATTAAAAGTATGGGAAATATTACAGGAATGCTTATGAAGAGGAAATTTTGGGCAATTTGTGGTACTGTTGCCTTCGCATTTGTAGTGGCATTGAACCTTACCGGATGTACTCCGGGAGGTGGAACGGAGGATTTGACAGACAGTATTCCTCAGCAAGAGGTTGATATACCGGTGTCTGAAGATAATCAGGAACAGACAAGCTCCAAGGAAATTAATATTCCTGACGATGCTGATATGGATAAAATGGTTTCAGTATCTTTGGATAATGTAGGAAGAGCAAATCCGTTTATGCCGCCTGGAGAAAAACCGGAATTGAGTGAAGCGGCTAAAAATGCTGTAGCAGCAATTCCGCAACAGCGTTTACAATATGACGTTTTGCCTCCGTTGGAAACTCCTTCCGCATCAGTTGATGAAAATGCTAGAAGAGCGGCAACAACGAGAATTTCCGGTATAATGTATGATAAAAATAATCCGTCTGCAATATTGAATATAGATGGCATGGATTATTTCGTAAGATCAGGTGACGTTCTTAACGGATATAAGGTATTATCTATAAGCAAATCTGTTGTAACGGTTCAGGTTGGAGCAAACGTTTATAAAGCGGGTGTAGGTCAGCTTGTAGAAGAGGGTAAGAACCTCGTTAACTATAATACCGTCGCAAATTTATCGACTAAGTTCGGCGGTAACAAAAAATAATGTAATAAAATAAGAAGATAAGCAGGAGCAGTAATGAGAAATTCGATTAAAAAATTAATGGCATTAACTATGTTGTTATCATTTACATTAACAACACAAGTTTCTTCATCAATGGTGTTTGCCGCAGGTGGGGATGCAATGGGTTATAGCATGGACTATATGCCTGAGATAAGAGGTAGTCAACCGTCAGTAGTTTCATTTGAAACTGCAAGCGGAGTTATTTCTACTCAAAATCCGACAGTGAGTTTGAGCCTGAGAGATTCTGATGTAAAACAGGTTCTTAGAATGTTTGCTGACAAGGCCGGTAAAAATATTATTTTCAAAGGTGATGTTGGTAATAATTCGTCAGGTGCAGGCAGCGATAAATCAGGAAAAGGTAAAATTACAATGGACTTAGTTAATGTTCCGTTGAATTCTGCTTTTAATATGGTTTTGACGGCTTCTGATTTAACATATACAATCAAAGATAATACAATTATAATTGCCGATGCAAAGGATTTTGCTAATATAGGCAAGCAGGAAATGGGTGTTATTCCTGTTAAGTATATAAATGCAGCTCAGCTTGCAAATTTCTTGAACAAGAACATCTATGCTATGCAGAAACCCGGACTTTCCGGTTCTAATATAGCATCAGTTAATCCTGCAACAAATGAGATTTTAATTTTTGGTAGTGATAATGATGTTAACATTGCCCGCAGAGTAATTTATCAATTCGATAAAAAACCTTCGGTTACTTCATTCAAAGTAAACCACACTACTCCGCAGCAAATGGCTGACATGATATGCAGTATGTTGCTTCCTAGTACAGGTGATGTAAAGGGTAAAGCTACAGGTGGTGCTGCAGGTATTATGACTGGTGGTGCAAGCGAATCAAGCGGAAGCGGAGATTCAATTACTCTTGGTGAAGGTGCAATTGCTTGCTCCGGTTCTGTATCTGAATCCGGCGGAAGTGGCAGTAGCGGTACAGGTTCAGCTTCATCATTAGGTCTGAATGGTATAACAGTTGCTTATTATACTCAGTTAGGTACTATCAATCTTATTGGCGGTTCTCCTCATCAGGTAGAATTAATAAAAGAATTTATTGCAGCAAATGATAAACGTCAGCCTCAGGCTTACATTGAATTTTCTATCATTGAGTTGTCTGAAACAGGTACAAGAGAATTCAATAATGAATGGTCATTTGTTAGTAAACACTTTAACTTCAACTTCAACTCAAGTACAAGTCCCGGAAAAGTTAGTTTCGGTGACAAAGGTATAGCAATATTCGGTGATAAACCTACATATACAACAGGTAATACTACTCTGTTATATACATTGAGTTTAATGTTGCAGAACGGTAAGGCGAGAACAATTTCAAATCCGAGAGTTCTTGTAACAAACGGACAGGAATCTACAGTTGATATGACTGAGGATTATGTTAAAACTGTAACTTCTCAGATTGTACAAGGTTCATATTCAAATGTTCCTACTGTTGAAAGAACTTATGAAATTGGTGATGATATGGGCTTGAAAATTACTGTAACCCCATTTATCTCACCGGATGGATTTGTTTATTTGAATGTAAAACCTGATTATACAACTAAAGCAGGTGATGTAAAGGTTAAGAATGCTGAAACAGGTGATGAAGACTTGCAGGCTACTTTACTTAGAAAGAATAATATAGAATTAAAGAATATCAGAATCAAAGATGGTGATACTCTTGTAATAGCAGGTATGATGAAGGAATCTGAATCAAAGTCTGTTAGTAAGATACCTTTCTTAGGTGATATTCCGGGACTTGGAACTTTCTTCAGAAGTTCTAGTACTGAAAAATCAAAGACTGAATTAGTTATTTTGATTACTCCTAAGATTATTACTGATAATGATGCTCCTTCTACTGCAATGGAAAAAACTACTCTGTAGTATTCCCTGCAAAATGTAATCAGACAGTAATTTTCAAATAAGAAGAACGATGAACGAAATACAAAACAGATTAAGAAATAGTATAAATAAACAAATATTAAATCAAGTCGATAAAACACTGATGGAACAACTTAAGTTTGTTCCAGTCAGTGTAAAAGACGGGTATTTGTTTGTCGTTGTTAATTCTACTTCCGATAAGGATACTGTAAGTGAAAAGTTACGAGCTACATTCCATTATCAAATAAAATTTATTCAGGTTCCTGATAAAGATTTAGATGAGTTAATAGAAAGTTTGTTGCCAAAAGATGGAGCAAGCGGTGGTAGTTCTTCTGATGAGAAAAATCTTACGGATTTGCCATCTTCATCGTCTGAAAATGTTGTATCTCAACCACAGTCAAAATTAGGTGAATTATTTATTGAGCGTGGATATATTACGGATGTCCAATTATTACAGGCTCTTGCAGAAAGTAAAAGACAAAAAATACCTGTAGGATCTATGCTCTTCAAGTTGGGATTTATTACTCTTGAGCAGTTAAAAGAAGTTTTGCATAATCAGACAGGTTTTGATGTCGTAACGGCTGATCAGCTTGCAAAACAATCTGCATTTATTAATATATTACCTGAAGATTTTATCAAGAATAACAAAGTTGTTCCGGTGTCTTCTGATGGTAAAAACTTAGTTCTCGGTGTTGTTGCTCCGGTCAAGCCTGATGTTCTGAAAGAAATAATTTATTTAACAGGTCAAAATCCAAAACAGTTATTAATGACTCACTTTGAGTTTATGAACTGTATGGAAACATTCTTCTCGGAACATAAAAAAGAAACCCAAAAAATTATTAAAGATATTCAGGATGAAACGGCTGCACTTCAGGTAGAAGAATCGTTATGGCAGCAGGTAGATAAGGAGCTGGAAGACTCAAGCGGTTCTATTGCAAAGTTTGTAAACCAAATTATTACAACGGCAATTGATACCCATGTTTCCGATATTCACATTGAACCAAGACTGTCAGGTTATATTGTAAGATACAGAAAAGATGGTATGTTGTCAAAAGTTTTGGATATACCATCTAAGGTAGAGACCTCTGTTATATCTCGTTTCAAAGTATTATCAAGAATGAATATTGCTGAACACAGACGACCTCAGGATGGTACGTTTTCAATTAAATATAAAAATCAGTCGTTTGATTTCCGTATTAATACGTTGCCTGTTTCCGGTAAAGAGAAGGTCTGTATTCGTGTATTGGCACCTGCAGTATCTTTGAATTCGGCTGATAAAGATATAAGTCTTGTTGGTGGTACTCCTGAGGATATTGATAAGATTAAGAATATGATTTCATGTCCGAATGGTATTATTCTTACATCAGGTCCTACCGGTTCCGGTAAAACAACTACATTATATTCTGTATTAAAGAGTTTGAATAATGAAGACGTAAATATTACAACCATTGAAGACCCTATAGAAATTAAACTTGAGGGTATAAACCAATCTCAAATTAATGCGAAAGCAGGCATTACATTTGCTTCTTGTATGAGAGCTATTTTACGTCAGGACCCTGATATTATACTTGTCGGTGAAATCCGTGACTATGAAACATTGGAAATTGCAATTGCGGCAGCACTTACTGGTCACCTTGTATTAAGTACTGTCCACACAAACTCAGCTGCAGCAACAGTTACTCGTTTGGTTGAAATGGGAGCTAAAGATTACCTTGTTGCTTCAACTTTATCAGGTGTCATCGCACAAAGACTTGTAAGAAGACTTTGTGATGATTGTAAAGAAGAGTATTATCCTACAAGGGAAGAGGTAGAAAAAATTTCTGTAGATGAAGAAGAAATTGAAAGATTAATGAAAACGCCTTTATACAGACCTGTTGGCTGTAATAAATGTAACTTCTCCGGTTATAAAGGACGTTTAGGTGTATATGAAATTATGGCAATAACCAAGGGTATCCGAAAGTTAATAGCTTCAGGTGCTCATGATATTGAAATTGAAGACTTGGCTGTGAAGAATGGAATGATAACATTGAATAATTCTTGTAAAGGTCACATCATAAACGGATTGACAACAATTGACGAGTTTGTCCGTGTACTTGGTATTGTAAATGAATAGGAATTTGTTGAAAAATGGCAATATATAATTACGAAGCATTAAAAGACGGAAAAGAAATTGTAAAAGGTAAAGTTGAGGCAGAAGACGTCCAAGAGGCGAAGGACAATGTCCGAAAACTTGGGTTTATGCCTACAAAGATTTACGAAGAGCGTCTTGGGAAAGATGCTAAGGAAGATGCTGCAGCTGCTGTCAAAACAGGTCAGATGAAAGCTTTAGGGCTTACTGATAAGATTGAATTTACTTCAACTCTTCAAATCTTAGCTGCTTCAGGTATTCCAATGATTGAGTCTTTGTTATTTATTGAACAGGATGCTGCAAAACTCAAAATCAGACTTGTTGCAAGAGAATTAAGAACACAGATTATGGCAGGTTCTACTTTTGCGGATACTTTGGCAAAATATCCTGCACAGTTTGGTCAAATTTATATTGGTCTTTGTAAAGCCGGTGAAGATGCCGGTGAATTGGAAAAAACACTTGATCGTTTGTTGGAAATTTTAGGTAAACAGCAGGCAATTAAGAGTAAGGTTATAGGTACATTGATGTATCCGGCATTCGTAATATGTTTGGCGGTACTTATTGTACTTGTCATGTTGATGTTCGTATTTCCGGTATTCGAAGATATGTTCAAGAGTATGGGTAAAGAATTACCGTTAATTACGGCTACATTAATGGAAATCGGTAAAAAATTAAAAGAATTTTGGTATATGGTGCCGTTATTATTGGGTTCTATTACTTACGGTATAATTTATTTGTTCAGATGGGAACCAAGCCGTAGAAAAATAGATAAAATTTCGTTAGAAATTCCTTTACTAAAAGATTTAATGCACTTTTCAAACTATGCAAACTTTGTTGCGGTAATGCAGGTTGCTTATGATGCGGGTGTTCCGATTGTTGAATGTTTGCATCTTGCTGTGTTAACATTGACAAACTATACTTTGAGAGAAAAAATCAATTCTGCAACCGAATTGGTACAACAAGGTCAGCATTTATCTGTTGCTTTGCGTTCAACAGAGGCAGTTCCAAAGATGATTTTGTTTATGATTGCGACAGGTGAACAATCAGGTCGTTTGGGTGAAATGTTGTTGCAGGCTACAAGATATATTGATAAAAAACTTGATGACATTGTAGATACAATGACTAAGATGATTGAACCGTTGATGTTAATCGTAATCGGTTCTATCGTATTAACTTTGGCACTGGCATTGTACTTACCACTGTTCGGTTCTTATGTAGACTAGAAAGAATGTGTATGAGTAAAAAAGTTGTCGTAATTACAGGTGCTACTTCCGGTATTGGCAGAGCTATTACTGAAAGTTTGGCAGATGATTATACGGTTTTTGCCGGCTATAGAAATCCCGATTATGAACGTGATTTGCTTAAAATTTCGTCAAATGTAATACCGTTTTTCATTGATATGGAAAAAACTTCAATAATTGATGGGGCGGCTATATATATAAAGCGGCAGGTTGAAAAAATAGATTTGCTGATAAATGTTGCGGGCTGCGTTATGGCAGGGGCTATGGAAAATATGTCATTAACAAAGCTAAAGACACAATTTGATGTTAATACATTTTCGCATCTGCGTTTTACCCAAAAACTTATGGATAAACTTGACGGTGCAAGAGTTATCAATATCAGTTCTATGGCAAGCTTTGGCATATTCCCTTTTGTTGCTCCTTATTGTGCGTCAAAAAGAGCATTGGATATATTGTTTAATGCGTTAGAAATTGAAACTAATCATAAGATAAAAGTTGTTTCCGTGAAACCTGGTGTTATTGCTACTCCTTTGTGGCATAAATCTATTGAAATTAATAAAGACAGTATTTCGGAAGACAAAGCCTATGCCAAACAGATGGATTATATGAAGCGTAATGCCATGAAAAATGGTCAGCGTGGATTACCTGTAGAAAAAGTTGTTGATGTTATAAAGAAGATTATTGCATCTGAAAATCCAAAGGCATCATATACTGTGGGACTTGATGCAAAAGCTGCGGAAATCGTATCAAAATTACCTCAGGACTGGGTGAATTGTATGGTTGATATTGGAATGAAGAAAAGAGGATTAATATAATATTATTACGGTATCAATCTTAACATTCGGCAAAAAACTATCGACAAACGGTTTTCTTTGTTGTAATATTTTCTCACGGTTAGAAATATAAATAGAAAAAGGAGAATAACAAATGCAAGTTATATTAAAAAAAGACGTTCAAAATCTCGGTGAAGCCGGTGATATGGTAAACGTTAAAGACGGTTATGCAAGAAACTTTTTAATCCCTCAGAATGCTGCTGAAGTAGCTACTGAAGGTGCTATCAAAAACAGAGAAAAGAATATTGCAAGAATTAAAGCTAAACAAGAAAAATTACATCAGGAAGCTCTTGCTACTGCTGAACAAATCGAAAAATTCGGTGAATTAAAATTGTCAGCTAAAGCAGGTGAATCAGGCAAATTGTTTGGTACAATTACTACTAAGAAATTGACTGAAGAATTGCAATCTCAAGCCGGTATTACAGTAGATAAGAAAAATGTTTCTTTGAATGCTCCTATTAACAAAGTTGGTGCATATAAGATGCTTATTAAGTTAACTTCAAAAGTAAAATGCGAATTAGCAGTTACTGTTACAGCTTCTGAAATATTAAAAGAATCTGTTGAAGAAGTTGTTGAAAGCACTGAAGCAGAAGCATAGGTTATCGTCGAACGAGGTATAGATGGGTGCGGATATAAAAGAACTAAAACTTGAATGTTTGGCAATTGGTTCTATGCCCCATAATAACTTGAATGATGCAATGGAGCTTGTTGAAAAATTTTTCGGTAATGTTCCGTTCTGGCCTCAGATGGTAAAGGTATCAAAAAACGAAGACATGATAATCCAATTTTTGGAGGGTATGCCTTCGTTTTTTGCTGATAAATCTTATTTAGATACAGATTATGAGAATTTCTATGAAGATTTAGAAACCTTTTTTATGGATTATGAAATGATAATTTCAGGTCAGGATGATAACGGAGAAATTATTTCAAAATACGGAATATCTCAGAAAGCGGCATCATCATTTGGCAGTTTTCTTAATTTGGTTTCAAAATCGAAATTTGCAAAAGGTCAGATAGTAGGCCCGTTTACTTTGGCGACAACCCTTGTGGATAAGGATGGACGTTGTGCAGTATATGATGAAACTTTAAAAGAAATAATCCAAAAAACGCTAACTATAAAGGCACTTTGGCAAATACGGGAAATGAGAAGGGTTAATCCGGAGATTACGCCTGTGATATTTATTGATGAACCTTCAATTTCTCAGTTAGGAACATCTGCTTACGTTACAATATCAGAGGATGATGTTTTATGTATGCTTAAAGAGGTTTCAGACGTAATAAAATCGGAAGGTGCTTTGAGTGCTATTCATTGTTGCGGAAAATGTGACTGGAAGGTTCCTATGGACAGTGGTGTAGATATGCTGAATTTGGATGCTTACGGTTACGCAAAAAATTTGAGTGTATATTCAAAAGAAGTTGAAAAATTCTTGTTGCGTGGCGGTAAAATTGTGTGGGGTGTTGTTCCGACTTTAGATAAAGCTGCACTTGAGGCTGCTGATGTTAAGATTATTGAAAATAAATTTCATCAGGCTGTAAAATATTTGACTGATAAGGGTATTAATGAGAAACTTATAATAACTAATTCTTTGGTATCAACGTCATGTGGTGCAGGAAGTTTGAGCATTGAATTGGCAAATAAAGCTTTTATGCTGACTCGGGAGATTTCAAATTACTTAAAAGAGAGGTACAATGACTTATAAATTAGCAATAACAGGTAAAAGTGGAAGTGGAAAAACAACTATTACAAAAGCTTTTTTGAGAATATTTCAGGAGATGTTTCCGGAAAAGTCTATTTTGCTGTTTGATAATGATTTAACGAGTGAATTGGGACATAGTTTCGGTTTGGATGTGAGAAATACCATATACGGTATCAGAAGCGGAAAGCACGAGTATAAAACAGGTATTCCGGATGATATGTCAAAACAGGAATTTATCGAATGGGCTATGGAGGATATTCTGGTTTCTCTAGATGAAAATGTAGATTTAATTGTTTCATGGTTTGTTGGTGCAAAAGACTGCAGATGCCCGATTACAGGTCAGATTAATTATGCCGTTCAAAAGCTTATTGACAGGTATGATATAGTAATTTTTGACTGTGAATTTGATTTGAAGTATTTAAATCAGCTTGTTGATACTCAGATAGACTCTACTCTCATTATAGCAAATCCTACGGAGGATTCTGCTCATTTGGCAAAACGTATTGAAGAGTTTAGTGCGAAGTATGCCGCAGGCAATCAACTGGGTGTGATTTTGAATAAGGTTGATAATAGTGCGTTGGAGCATGTTTACGGAATGTTAAAGAGATTTGATTTGGAAGTTCTCGGAGTTATTCCTTTTGATAATGACTTGAAGCAAAATGCAATGTCCAGAGAGTCTGTCATTATTCAAAATGCAATTAAGCAGTTTTATTATCGTCTGAATTTACCTCAGAGTAATAGTGAAAATGCGTAATAGGAGGTGTTATTTTGGCAGTAATTTTGGATGGAAAAGCTTTAAGAGATAAAATCCTTCTAAACTTAAAAAAAGATATTGATTTGTTGACAGAAAAACCAAAGTTGTCTGTGATTTTGGTTGGAGAGAATCCTGCAAGTGTTTTGTATGTCAATAACAAGAAAAAAACTGCCGAAAAACTTGGTATTATATCCGAAGTTATCAAATTCCCTGCCGATGTAGAGGAGGAAATTTTACTCGATAAGATTAAAGAATTAAATAATGACGATAAGGTAAATGCAATTCTTGTTCAGTTGCCGCTGCCGGAACATATAAATAAGCAGAAAGTTATAGATACAATTAACCCTAAAAAAGATGTTGATTGTTTTACGTCTGTAAATTACGGCAGGCTTGCAGCAGGTCTTAAACCCTATGTTTATCCTTGTACTCCAAAAGGAATTTTACTTTTGCTGGATGAATACGGTATTGATTTGGACGGGAAAAATGTTGTTGTAGTCGGACGTTCAAATCTTGTAGGTAAACCAATGTCTTTAATGGCTCTTGGGAGAAATGCAACTGTTACAACTTGTCACAGTCATACAAAAAATCTCTCCGGCATAACAAAAACTGCAGATGTATTAATTTCTGCAGTAGGTGAAGTATTAATAGAAGAAAATATGGTTAGAGAAAATAGTGTCGTAGTAGATGTTGGTATTTTCCGTGATGAAAACGGAAAAGTAAGAGGGGATGTAGAATTTAATGATGTAGAAAATGTGGTTTCTTATATTTCACCCGTTCCGGGTGGTGTAGGTCCAATGACTATTGCTTCTTTGATGTTGAATACTTATGAATTATATATGGTTCAAAAAAGCGAAGTTCATAGCGACCTGAAATAACTCAGGAGCAACACCACAAACTTCGCTTATAAATTTTTATAAATTACTTGATTCAGGTCGTACGGCTATTATTTACCACCGTTGAATGTCATACCGCAAGAATCTTTGATGCCATTTTCAACTTGACTTTTCATTGTCTGAGCTAATGTGTTAATAGCATTATTTAAATTTTCGTAGCTTTCAACACTTCTGCTCAGGTGGTTTGATTCTTTTTCCAGATATCTGTAATACGCTTCATCATCAGGATTATATTCTCTTGTATCAGTGATACCCAGTGAATCATACATCTGTTCCAATTCGCTACGCTCTGTATCTAATTGCATCATACGTTTTTGGGCAATCATCATTTTATGCTGAATTTCGCTTTGCTCTAATTTAAGTAACATAAATTGTGAATATTGTGCTAAAAATGTCATAATGCTCTCTCCTTATATTTATTTTACTCTCTTGTATATATAAAGTATTTTTTATAAGGTGAATTTCAAAGAGTATTATTTTTTGTAATAAAACTTAATATAAAACGCAAAACCGAGTAATACTAAGGGTTTCTAATCTTCGGGTTTCCATTTTTTAGTATCAAATTTCAGGTCATTAACCTTTATTTTAAGAGATTCCAGATATGGTTTGAATTTGACGAGCAGCTGAGTTTTTTTCAGCATTAATTCTTGAGCTACAGCAGGACTTTCGCAAGAAATAACCATTACTCCGCCTGCCTGCATAGAATAGGGTTTTGATTTTTGTGAGAATTTTGCTCCGGCAACTCTCCCCCAAAATTTGTATAAATTTGAACGTGTAATTGCCTTTTTTATTTCTTTATTACCCATTAACTCAGACATGAGGTCTTCAGTAGATACAAAATCTGTGTATAAAATTTTTCCCAATTTGCGTCACCGTGTTTTTTCTGATAATATTAAGGAATGGATTGTCAGCAATTAGATAATATCATAAAATCGTCAAAAAATATATTAATTATTTCACACATAAATCCCGACGGGGATACATTAGGCAGCATGTGCGGATTATATTCTGCAATATATGATAATTTCAAGAAAAAAGCGGATATGCTTTTGATGTCAAAATTGCCTGCTATATATACATTTTTACCTGATATTGAATTGGCAAAACATATAAGTAATTACGACTTGTCAAGAGAATATGACTTGGTTATTAATGTCGATGTAGCATCATACGACAGAATGTTTGACTCAAGGACTTTGTATGATAAAGCAAAGTACAAGGTAAATATTGATCATCATATAACAAATGATAACTACGCTGATTTAAATATTGTATGTCCGGATGCAAGCTCAACAGGTGAAGTTTTACTCGATATAATGGAAGCATTAAATTGGAAAATAAGTCTGAATACCGCAAAGAGTTTATACACGGCGATATTAACAGATACAGGCTCTTTCAAGTATAATAATACAACTCAAAAGGCTCTTAATTCTGCCGCAAAATTAGCCGGAGCAGGTGTTATTCCTTCCGAAATATATAAGTATTGTTATGAGTCAAATTCAAGAGAACATGTACAATTTCAGGCACATTGTATTAGTAATGCCGTATTTTCTGAGGATAATAAGATTGCATACATTATTGTCTACAAAAAAGATATGGAAAGATATAACGTGGCAGAGGATTGTACGGAGGGTTTAACAGAAAAATTACGGGCAATAAAATCCGTTGAAGTTGCGTTTATTGCTAAGCAGCTTGGGGCTTCATTATCCAAAATTTCAATGAGAAGTGAATCTGCGGATATTTCTTCTGTATGTGCAAAATTTGATGGCGGCGGACATAAATTAGCGGCAGGATGTATGATAAAATGTTCTGTGGAGGATGCCGCAAGAAGAGTTTATGAAGAGGTTAAGAAGTTAAAGCTATGAGAATAAAAGGTCAGTACGGTTTCATAGAAGGTGTAAAACGTCTTATCTTTTCGATAATTGATAACGATTTTTTCGGTATGTCTGCGGAGATGGGATTTATGCTTGTAATCGGTATATTCCCGTTCATGTTGTTTTTAATGGCAATCTTTGGCTGGTTGGGAAATCAGTCTTTAATGGAGCCGATAATGATATTTTTGGGCAATTTTATGCCTGAGCAGGCAATGAATCTTATAAGAACAGTTCTATCCGAAGTTATGATTTTTGATCAGGGTGGGATAATGGCTATTATAGGTATTATAGCTACAACTTTTCTTTCAATGAATGCGATGGCAGTAGTTCTAAAAGGCTTAAATCGTGCGTATAAGGTCAAAGAAACCAGAAACCTTATATATACAAGAATACTGTCATTATTGATGCTTTTGGTGGATGTAATGGTGTTGTTTTTGTCAATTAACCTTATTATATTCGGCAGAATTATAATAAATTTCTTGTTCAACCACTATTATATAACAACATCTATAGCAAAAATGCTAATGCTTTTACGTTGGCCGATAGCATTTGCAGCATTATTTTTAATGGCATTTTTAAGCTATTATATATTGCCTGATTTTAAGGGAAATGAGCAATTCAAAAGGAAGAGTGCAATTCCGGGTTCATTTTTCTTTGTAATATTTTGGTTGGCTGCGTCTTGGGGCTTTTCTATATATGTAAATAATTTAAAAACATATAATATGGTA
>Ga0247611_10006760_pt1 | contig 14618 bp, 17 predicted proteins | sample 177DNAGHGhighgp2_FD_192422 | JGI IMG/M metagenome (GOLD analysis project Ga0247611, IMG submission 192422) | Sheep rumen microbial communities from Palmerston North, Manawatu-Wanganui, New Zealand - 1770 DNA GHGhigh gp2 | ecosystem: Host-associated > Mammals > Digestive system > Stomach > Rumen...
GAGGGTATTACTTAGAATGTTACAAAAGTGTTACAATTCCCCAAATGGATATGATTGAAGATATTAAAAGCAATTAACACTTGTTTTGCAGTTTGAAAGGTGTTATAATGAATTATACCTGATTGGGTAAATAAATATAAGGTGGGATAAGGTGTGGGTATCCTTAACTACAAAACTCTGGAAGCGTTCTATCAAGACTATACTCCCGGTATTGGTTATCCGAAGCTGCTCATGTATAAGCGTAGGTTTTCTGTTACTATCGGTATGATTGCTCTTGCCCCGGATTCTATAGCGGTTATTTATCAGAGCATTAGCAAGACCGGTAAACCAGTTGGACAAGTGTTTGTGAGTGATAGCATGGACAAGCTATACCCGATCTACCTTGATTTATAATTCTGGGTGGTGGTTACGGTGAATTATAAGTATACTCTATATTGTAAACCCGGTTGCCTGTTTAGGCCCGGGATACATTACTTATCTATTGGAGAGTGGATTACCGACCCCGGTTATCTGGTGCTTTCTCATGGTATAATGTCCGGTGAAGAATATAGGCATTTTAAGGCACAAAAGAAGATACCAATATATCAAGGTGTTTCGTTTGCTTGGATTGGACTATATCCGGCACATGATAGCAGACGGTATCCGTTAACTCAGTTTTGTGGTTATCTTCATCGGTCAGATGATAATACATGGAAGGGGTTTATAAATGTTGGATAAATATAATTTTGATATAGGTGTGTGGTACATGACTAAAGATTATAACGATTTGTTTCGGGTAGAAAGGAATGGTTCTAAATGGAATGTTGTTAGTTATGCAGATTGGCGAGTTAGATTAACTTCCAGTTTAAAAAGTGTTATGGAATATATGGATAATGCTTGTATATCTCATAATCATATAAAAAAGGAGTTGGATAGATATGGCAAGTAAGTATAGCGAGTATAGCAGATTACGCAGCATAGCAAGAAAGAGAGCAGAGCGTTTAAGTGATGTTGGGTTAGCTTCTTTGGTGGAGTTTCCAACAGTTAAAGAATTGAAAGAACTTGGTATATCCCCGGTGCAAGCGGTTAAGGGTGTAGAAAAGTATCTTTCTTCACCAACTAAGACCCGGGAATTTAAAAAGCTTGCAGAGTCACAAAGGCCGGTCTTCATTCCTTCATCTACTGGTGTTATTGTAACAAGTAAGGAAAAAGAAAAAGCAGAAAGACGGAAAGAGCAGAACCGGCAGAGCAGCAGAAGATACCGGGAGAGAATACGCAGCCTTAGTAAACAGGAAAAGAGCTATATCAAAGCTGCTCGGACTCTGGGCCTTCATATCACCCCGGCTAATGCTAAAGCGTTTGCTGAGTATATGGATTTCCGTTTTGCTCAAGGTGGGGATTCTGTTCATTATCGGGTGGCCCGGTATGTAGAGGACTATATGAGTGTTATTGCAAAGAAAGGTTATACTCCTAATGAGATACTTGGAGATTTTAACCAGTTTCTATCTGATAGGGCCGTGCTTATGCAGAACGCTGAGAACATGAACGGATTACCGGCAGATGCTATTGACCAGATGTTTGAAGAATTTATAGAGTCGTAAGGGTGGTGTGGTTGCATTGTTTGCGTCAGTGCAAGAGGTTAACTTCTACGCAGAGTTAACCAAGTATGGTTATATAGAGCATAAGAAAAGAGCAAGAAAACCTTCGCCGGCTTCCCGGGATATAATCAACATTCTATGTGCGTTTGATATTGAAACAACCACTTTAGAATTACCTATAGTTGATGATAGAACACAAAATGCTCATGCTTTTATGTATATTTGGCAGTTTCAGTTTAATGATATAACTATAGTTGGTAGGACTTGGGAAGAAGCAGAGCAGTTATTTATTTCGTTATCCGATGCTTGTAAAAGGTATAGGAAAGAAAAGCGGTTAGACGATCTTCCTATTATAATAATATGGGTGCATAACTTAGCGTATGAATTTCAGTTTCTATCTGGTATATATGCGTTTCAGAATGAAGAATGTTTCTTTAGGGACATTCGTAAACCGATATATTGTAAAATGTTTAATTGTTTGGAATTTAGGTGTAGCTATATTCAGACTAATATGAGTCTATCTCACTTAACAAAACAATTAGGGGTTAAAGCTAAGTTATCCGGACAGAAATATGATTATAGTAAAATTCGGTTTCCGTGGACTCCATTAACAGATTATGAGTTGGAATATTGTGCTACCGACGTTCAATCTTTGGTGGAATGTATGCGGATTAAGATGGAGAATGACGGAGATAATCTTCAGACTATTCCACTTACTTCTACCGGGTATGTTCGCCGGGATTGCAAGCAAGCTCTTAAGCCTTTGTATTTGGATATAAAGGAACTTCTTCCCAATGAAAAGCAATATAGATTATTAAGGAAAGCTTTCCGAGGCGGGAACACACACGCTCATAGAAAGTATTCCGGAAAGATACTGGACAATGTCTATAGTTATGACATGAGCAGTTGCTACCCAGCACAACAACTAACTAAAAAGTTTCCAATGAGTCCTTTTAGGTGGATAGACGATAGATTAACTTTTGATAGAATAAAGCGGTTTATTGATTTGGGTTATGCCGTTGTGGGCCTTTATCAGTTTAAGGGGTTGCGATTAAAGAAAATGGTTTCTATACCTTATATAAGCTTGGCCCGAACAGAAGCTTATGGTTTCCAGTTGGATAACGGTAGAGTATTAGAAGCTGAATATATCGAAATGGCATTAACTGAGATTGATTTAAAGATAGTGCTTAAACAATATACTTTTGATGAAATACAAGTACAGACCGCTATGGTGGCCCAGAAGCATTATCTGCCGGAAGAATACCGTAATGTTATTATTAAATACTATGAAAATAAAACAAAGCTGAAGGGAGTAACAGACCCGGAGCAGATATACCTCTACCAGAAAAGCAAAGAAATGCTTAATGGTATTTACGGTATGTCAGCACAAGACCCCATCCATGCTGAGATATTATACAATGGTGGAGATTATACCCGGTCTGATTATACTACCGGAGATGCTGAGAAGGTACTAAGCAAAGCCAAGTTTCCGTACCAATGGGGAGTATATACTACTGCATATGCAAGAGCAGCTTTACAGGAAGCTATAGATGCTGCCGGAGCTGCTATGGTCTATTGTGATACAGATTCGGTTAAGACTCTGGGCCGGGTAGACCTTTCCTATATAAATAGGAAAAGACAGGCAGCAGCAGAAGCAAGTAGAGCTTTTGCCGATGATCCGAAAGGAAACCGGCACTATATGGGGGTGTTTGAATTAGATGGTGTGTATGACCGGTTTATAACTTGTGGTGCTAAGCGGTACGCATATGAAACCGATGGACATATGAGTATAACGGTATCCGGTGTTAGTAAAGCGGTTAACGAAGCTACCGGGATTAGTTTTGCGGTAGAAGAATTGGGGAAGCTTGAAAATTTCCATGAAGGGTTTATTTGGCGAAAGAGTGCCGGAACTATGTCGGTCTATAATGATGATGATTTATTTGATTATACCGACCCGGAAACAGGAAAGACGGTACAGATTATAAAGAATGTAGCAATTATACCAACTACTTATGAAATGACCTACGCTAAAGATTATAGAAGACTCTTACAAGAGATTGACCTTTATGGGGAATACAAAAGTAAAAGGGAGTGAAAGTTGTGGGTAAGCTCTATGTTAAAGAAGGTTGGGTTAACTGGGAGTATATATTAGATCAGGGTGCTGCTTTTACTATGGTAGTTGGAGCAAGAGGAACTGGTAAAACCTATGGACTTATGAAAGAATTGATAGAAAGGCAGCAGCCTTTTATATACCTTCGCCGGTTAAAGACCCAGATTGATAATTGTGGTAAGGTAACCGGAAACCCTTTTAAGCGGTTAAATATGGATGGCGGTTATAATATACTCCCCTACTCTGTTGGGGGAAATATCGAATTTAGGAAGGACGATAAAAACGGAGAGATTGTAGCGGTTGGGGTGGCCCTGTCTACAGTCGCTACTATTCGGGGTGTAGACTTCTCAGATTATAACTATATTCTGTTTGATGAAGCGGTAGCTATGGTAGGGGAGAAACCTATAAAGAATGAATTTGAAGCGTTCTTAAATTTTTATGAAACTGTGAACAGAAACCGGGAGATAATCGGAGAGAAACCGGTACAAGCAATTTTACTTGGAAACGCTAATAAACTTAGTAACCCATATTTTACCGGTTGGCATTTTATGAAGACTTCTTTAAAAATGCTCCGGGGTGGTCAGATGGTGTACCGTACTCCAGACAATACCCGGTTAATGATTATGTTGCAAAATTCCCCCATTTCTAAGAAGAAAGCAGAAACTGCAGCATACCAGAACGGTAGTGAAGGGTTTTTAAGTATGGCACTTGATAATGCTTTCAGAACAGATGAAACTAAGATTAAATCCGAACCGTTAAAAGAATACAATCATATTGTTAGTATTGGGGAGATAGGGATATACCGGCACAAATCAGAAAGACGGTATTTTGTTTCCAGTAAAGTACAGACCCCATACTATGATGATTTCGGTATTCAATTAAAGATGTTCAGACAGGATTTTATAATGCTACGGGTTAATTATTTGATTTCTAAAAATATTCTGTTTGAAGATTATGAAAGCGAATTGTTATTTAGAGAATATTTTGATTTGAACTAAAGAAATTGCTTGCAATTCAGAAAGTTTATAAATATAATAAGAATATGAAGGGAAAGACGCACACCCTTCCAATATTAAAGAATAGAGAGGATTGAAAGTTATGGAACTGACCCCGGTAGAAAAATTCAAAGCTATGAACGGTGACGGTATTACCAATGTTAGAGAGTGTGAAGGACTTCTGATTAAGCCGGTGGCCTATCATACTCACACCTACGAAGCTCAGGATGGAACCGAGCATACTGTACTGGTTATCAAGAACGGTCTTGATAACTCCATGTACAAGACGGAAGTGCAAGCTTTCATCAAGAAATTCTTTGCTTACATGGAAGCTTTCGGAGAGCTTCCGGATTCAGAGAAACCGGAACTGGTGATTGTTCTCACCACTTCCAAAAAGGGTAACAAATATGTTACCTTTGATGTGAAGGATGCTTAATTGACAGTTTACTGTTAAATAAGTATTCTATAAAGGGCGGTTTACTCCTTCCCCAACGCAACACCCAGAAGGTGGGGGAAGCACTGGCGAGTGCATGAGAGGAGTAAACCGCTTCTTTTATTTTAGAAGAAAGGGGGATAAATATGGAAATGGATGCTATCGTATCTCTTTTTTCTAATTTGGCAGTTCCGGTTGCCTGTTTGATTGCTACTTTCTATCTTTGGAACAAAGAAAGAGAAGACCACAAACAGGAACAAAAGGAATTAACCGAAGCTATTGCTAACAATACTCTTGTTATGCAGAAGCTTGTAGACAAGCTGGGTGGTGATTAAGTGGTAACTGGTAAAGCATTTGCAAAACAGGCAGAGTCCGACAAGTACAACAATATCAAGTATGATAAACTTGATTGCCAAGGATTTGTCGAAAAGGTATTGTATGATTCTGGATGTCGGAAATCAAACGGTGAAGCGTACAATTGGAAGGGTTCTAATTCCATGTGGAGAAATGCCTTAATGTGGAAAGGAACACTGGACGAATGTAAAGCAGCCTTTGGAGAAATTCCGGTTGGTGCATGGGTGTTTAATCTTAGGTTTGATGGTGGGGAGAAAGACCGGGGTTATAATGACTCAGAAGGAAACGCATACCATGTTGGTATTTATGTAGGAAACAACAGTACAAGAGATTCTACCCGGATTAGCGGTAAAAGGGATGGTGTTGGTTATCGTCCTCTTTCTGAGTGGAATAGGGTTGGTCTATGTAAATATCTTGACTATGAAGAAAGTAATAAAGATAATGATAGTAGAAGGTTTAAGGAAATAATAGATGTTTTCCGGGCCTTACTTGATGAATTAGAGAGGATGGGCAATAATGGCATTTGAACAGATTACTTTTGAACAGATTGAAAAACTAATTGGTATGGGTTTCACCCCCGAACAAATTACTCAGCTCACTATTTCTTCCGTTAATCCCACACCAACGGAAGAAACCACCGGGCCGGAAGGGGAAGCTTCTGCTGGCCATCCTCTCAGCGAATCCCCTTCCGACCCCATTACCGAAACCCCTACTACCCAGATTTCCGAAACCACACCAGAAGCTCCGGAAGTTAAAGAGGATGCAAACACACAAGTATTAGCAGCTATCGCAGATTTAAAGAAAGCGGTACAAGCTAATAATATTAAAACCATGAGTGTTGACGGAGTAGACCCGGAAGCAGAATTAGAAGCTGCTATGTCCGAGTTAATCCGACCTTCACTGAAGAAAGGAGAATAAGCTATGTTGGGTTTGCTTTCTGTTCTTCGTGAAATTGTGGGTAAGCTTGAAGACATTGTAACGCAGCTTACCGCAATTGCAGCAAACACCACACCGGAAGATGCCGGTGGTAATGATCCGAGCGACCCCTAAACCAAATCTATTATAATAGGAAAGGAATGATAAGAAATGTCGGTAAACACTTTGACTTTTGAACAAGTTTCCAGTATTCTGACTTCCCTGTGTAAACAGGCAACAGGACAGACCGCTATCACCGCACAGACAGTGGGTGATTTTGTTAGCGTAGCTCAGACAACCCTTAGTGCCGGTAATGATGCCGTAATGAACGCTATCGGTAATGTGCTGGGCCGTACTATCTTTTCTATCCGTCCTTATAATGCCAAATTTGTAGGACTTGAAAAGAGTATTGACCGGTGGGGAGCTTATATGCGCAAGCTTTCCATTTCGGACAGTGATTGGGCAGATGATTCTGCTTATAAATACCCGGTACTGTATGATGCAACCGAAGACCCGGCTAACGGTGACGGTGAAACCGTTGACCAGTGGACGATTAAAAAGCCGGATGTGCTTCAGACCAATTTCTTCGGTCAGAGCATTTACGGTGACCATGTAACGATTACGGAAGACCAGTTGCAGACCGCTTTCCGTGGCCCGGATGAGCTTGGCAGTTTCCTTTCCCTTATCACTACCAACCTCTCTAACAGATTGGAGCTGAGTCGGGATGCTATTGCCCGTGGTCTGGTTTCTAACCTTATCGCTTCTCTGGTATCTGAAAACAATACCACCCGGGTTATCCATCTGCTTACCGAATACAATACCCTGTGCGGTCTGGCCGGTGACGATGCCCTTACCACTTCTACTGTATATCAGCCGGAGAACTTCGGGCCTTTCATGAAGTGGGTATACTCCCGGATTGCTGCTATCTCTGACCTTATGACGGAGCATAGCGAGATGTTCCAGACGATCGTTAATAGCAAGCATATCCTTCGTAATACTCCGCAGCCCCGGCAGAAGATTTATCTTTATTCCCCGGCCCGTCATCAGATTGATGCTCGTGTGCTTGCTGATACTTTCCATGATACCTACCTCAAGTATGCGGATGTGGAAAGCGTGAACTTCTGGCAGAGCATTAAAACTCCGGATACCGTCAAGGTGAAACCCAGCTATACCCACACTGACGGTACTGTGAAGACCCCCACCAATGCAGTTACTCAGGCTAATATCTTTGGTGTTATGTTTGATGAGGATTGCATGGGTTATGCACTGCTTGACCGCAGAGTTATCCCCACACCTATCAATGCTTCCGGTCTGTATCGTAATCTTTGGGTACACTGCAAGCAGAAGGTGTTTATGGATAACACCGAAAAGGCCGTAGTGCTGCTTCTGGACTAATAGCACTCCAATAACCGGGGAGTGGAGTTATTGCACTCCACTCCCCTTTAAGTAGGTGATAATATGGCAATAGCAGTTGATTTTTATACATTTTCTAAGAAGCGAAACAGTACTGCTTTTCCTACTACCGGTGCTACCGAGTTTAATATGGAACTGAAAACACCGACATCAGCTATTAACCCTACTGTGTGGATAGCAGCCAGAGATTTACCAGTACCTACCGCAGCACCTACTATTTATAACTATGCGAGTATACCGGCTTTTCAGAGAAAATACTTTGTTAAAGATTGGGTGTATAATGCCGGTATCTGGGAAGTTAGTTTAATGGTGGATGTTCTGGGAAGCTGGAAGACCGCTATAGGAGCTACTTCTTGTTATGTAGAAAGAAGCTCTTTCACTTTTAACGGTAATATTATGGATTCTCTATATCCAGCTAAAACAGATTTTAATATTACTCGGGTTATTGCTTCGTGTGCTTGGAATAATATAGCACCTTCCGGCGGTTGCTATGTTCTGGGATGTATTAACTATCAAAGCTCTAATAGCGTGGGTGCAGTTACTTATTATGCCGGTAACCAGTCTGTATTAAATTCAGTCCTTAATTTTCTTTTCGGAAATTCTATTTATTCCGCAAGTAATATTACTGAAATTGGACAAGGTTTATACTCGTCCTTCTTTAATCCTTTCCAGTATATAGTATCATGTATCTGGTTTCCTTTTTCCGTTGAAACTTTCGGAAGTAGCCAAACAGATATAAAAGTAGGGTATTGGAGTACCGGTATAAATGCTATTATGGTTTCTAATTTGGCTCATAAAACATATGTAACAGCCACAATACCCGACCACCCACAAAAAGCCACTAGAGGAAAGTATCTAAATCATGCACCTTATACTAAACTGACTCTATTTATTCCGCCCTTCGGAAATATCCCTATTGATACCAGATATACCGAAATAGGTAATTATCTTTATAGCCCTGTGTATATCGACCACATTACCGGAGAAGCTACTATAAGAGTTAATATTACTGCTAGCTCCAGTAGTTTATCCGATGAACACCCAATTACAGAACGGACAGCTATGCTGGGTGTGCCTATACAGCTAGCTCAAGTTATGAACGAATACACAAAAAGCCCGACCGGTATGTTAAGTGATATGCTGGCAGAAGGTATTCTTTCGGTTATTGGTACTACTGTCGGTAGCTCGATTAATTGCAGCACTCCAACAGTTACTACTTCCGGTGCAAATGGGTCATTTGTAAATTTCACCATGCCCCCTAGCCTAATTGTTGAACACGCAAGATTAGTTAATGAAGATAACTCCGATTTCGGAAGGCCATTAATGGAAGTTAAAACCATTAACACAATACCCGGCTATATTAAAGTTGTTAATCCTCACCCTGCTATCTCTGTTACTGATGATGAATTGCAAATGATTTCTAAATACATGGAAGAAGGATTCTTCTATGAGTAGGTGATATTATGCAAGCTACTCTGGTTAATGGCTGGTACTTAACCACAGATACCGGTGGGTCAATGGGAACAACCAACACCAGCGGAATAACTCAAAAGCAGATAACTAATGCTACCAACGTATATAATTATTTTTCCGCTTTGGGTTGGAGTGATTCCGCTATAGCTGCTATTATAGGAAATATGCAGCTTGAAAGCTGGTTATCCCCGGCCTATATTCAATCGGGCAACCGGTCGCAGCTTCCAAACAGTGCTGCTAATTTATCAGATGTTCCCAACAGTGTAATGTTAAATTTCTATGGAAGCAGCGGTTACGGTGTTGGGCTTGTTCAATGGGATGGATATACTTCCACATCCCCAGCCGGACAGAAGTTAGTAAGCTTTGCGGAAAGATACGGCCTTAACTGGTATGATGGTAATACACAATGCTACAGGATTCAAAGAGAATACGAAACAAATATACAATTCCAGCCCGGTACAGTAGATGGTATATATTGGACTTGGGACAGCTTCGTACATACCACCGAAACACCGGAGAAAGCTGCACACGCTTGGAGAGTCTGCTATGAAGTAGCAGACCCGGGTACAGATTCAACAAGACAAAGTAATGCTAGATACTGGTATGATTATTTTTCCGGAAGTCCACCAGAACCGCCAGAACCGCCTGAGGATTGGATAACCGGTGCAGCCTTTTCAACTCTTGCACTGGCATATAATCCAGATGTCACAGGTGTTGACATTCCATATTCACAAGCTGATTGTATTCAATTTGTCCAAATGGTTTGGAAAGATATACAAGCAGTTAATCCATCTTGGGTTTTATGTACACCGTTGGGAACAAATACCTTATGGAGATGTAATACACAGGATTACCCCTCTTTGACTAAAACATTTTCCACAACTTCACCGAACGGACAGAATCCGACACCGGTATTGTGGTGGAAAGGAACTATTTCCGAATGTGAAGCACAATACGGAAGTATTCCAGCCGGTGCGTTGCTATTTCATCAAATAAGCGAACAAGGGCCACCGGCTATACCTTCACAATATGCCGGAGATGGTATAGGAAACTTTGCCCATGTTGGGATATATTGCGGTAATAATCAAGTTATGCAATCAGGCGGAAGGGATTCCGGAAGCGTACCCGGTGGGGGTGTTCACTTATCAACGTATGATAGCTCCGCTTGGAATTATGTAGCGTTTGTATGCTATGTAGACCCCACCGGTGGCACTCCAGAACCACCGGGCCCAGAACCAGAAGTTTTCCCTGTTTGGTTAAAACTTTTAATTTTGAAAAGGAGAAAAGAAAGATATGGGAAACGATATTTTTAATATCTCAGTTCCGGCAGTTTACGATACTAAAAATCTGTATAATGCTCAGTTCTCACCAAGTACCGTACACTGCAAAAATACAAGACTCCAACGATACTTTAGACGGTATCTGATGCAGAAAGCTATTTCGGTTTTCAAATGGAAAGTACCGGAGCATTGGGATTTAGATTACTTCCTTTATACCCTGTATGGTTATGGGTATTGTGCAGTTCTTAATACAGATGAATTTGGAGTTATTCCCCAGTGGGGTGCTTTGGGTGGGTATAATGTTTTCTACCGCCCAACATATGTTATGATTACCAACCCACTAATCAAGGGAATGAAAAAGCCTACCATTGGTATTGATTGCACAGTATTAAAGCTGCAACCAGATTACGGTAGTATCATGGATTTGGTGGACTATTATGCAGATATGATGGCCCTATGTTCTGAGTCCATTAGTATTAACCTTATCAATTCCCATGTGGCTACCGTCTTCCCGGCTGCTAATAAATCTGTTGCAGAGTCCTACAAGAAAATGTATGATAAGATTTCTTCCGGTAACCCGGCAGTGGTGGTAGATAAAAACCTTTTTGACGATACCGGAAAACCTACTTGGACTCCATTCCAAGCTAATCTGCAACAGGAATATATAGCAGATCAAATCTTAGCAGATATGCGAAAAATTGAAGCTATGTTTGATACTGATGTTGGTATCCCCAATGCTAACACAGACAAGAAAGAACGATTGGTAACCGATGAGGTGAACGCTAATAACGTTGAAACCGCTACCCGGTGTGAGCTTTGGCTTGAGCAGCTACAAGCAGCTTGTGAGGAAACAAATACCATGTTTGGTATTGATATGTCTGTTGATTGGAGAGTAGACCCGAAGACAGATATTGAAGATAATTGGAATGAGGAAGGGAGTGATAAAGAATGATGCGGTTTTGTTCGCCTTCTACTATGAGTGTTCTTGGCCTATACAAGTATGATAACACTCTGTTTAATAACATGGCCTATCCAAGCGGGTTTACTACAGACGATAAAATAACCTTTCTTTATAACCTTTTGATGGAAGTAGCAGAACTGGAAGTTATTTATACCGATCCTTCCTTTATGAAGTTTGCTATTGAGAACTGGAGCAAGAAAGAGCTTTATACATGGAACAGAATATATGCTGCTGCTAATGCTGAGTATGACCCGATAGAAAACTATAACAGGATGGAAACCAGTACCGATACTACAGAAGGTACACGAAAGCACACCGGAACGGATACGACAACCAACTCCGGTACTGATACGGTAACCAACTCAGGCAAAGATACCACACAAGCAAGCGGTACGGATACCAGTAATAATACCGTTACTAACTCCGGCAGTGATGCTACCACCCGGCAGACCGCTGCATTTAATAGCACTTCTCTGGTGGACTCCGGCCGGGATAGTACTGCATATGGTCATGCACAAAGTACAAATGCTTCTCTTACTCATGGACAGAAAGAAGAATTAACTCATGGTCATGTAGAAGCAACTCAGCATGGTCTTACTATGGCAACCCAGCATGGAGAGCAGATTGCTGAAGACATGAAGATAACCCGGGAAAGTACCATTCATGGTAATATCGGTGTTACTACCTCGCAGCAGATGTTAGAGCAAGAGCTTGAAGTAGTACCTAAACTGAATGTTATTAACTATATGATTGATAGCTTTAAAAACCGCTTCTGTATACTTGTTTACTGATACCATAATAAATATACTATAATTAAGAGGTGATATTATGAGCTTTGAAAACTTCCCCTATACTAATTTCCATGAACTCAATCTAGATTGGATTATTCAAAAGGTAAAGGAAGCTTATAGCCCGGATAATCCCCCAGAGAATATTGTTCTCTCTGTTAATGGTGAGTCCGGTGATGTTATTCTGTATAAAAATGCTATTGTCCGTTTCCCCGATGTAGAGGAAGATAGTTGGAACATTCACCGGATGGCAGATAATACCAGTTCCGGTATCGAGTTTGATGTGGGTGACTCAGCAAAACGTATTGACGGTATAAACCGCTATCCCATTTACGATGCCGGCAACCCACCACCCTACCCTGTGAGAAGTGTAAACGGTCAGACCGGGAACGTTACTATTACCATTCCTGTTACCAGTGTTAACGGAATGACCGGAGCTATTACACTTTATCCTAATGCTGCAATTGCTTTCCCAGATGTAGAAGCTACTACATGGAATATGTACCGGGGTAGTGGCCCGGAAGGAAGCAGCAAGATTACCGGTATCCAATTCCAGAAGGATAACCCGGCTCAGCGGATTAACGGTACTGATAGATACAATGTATATGATGAGGGAAACCCACCCCCTTACCCTGTGACAAGTGTAGGTACGCTTACCGGTGCAGTTGCTATTCTGGACACGACCATTGTAGTAGATGGGAACACCCAGAAACTCAAGATAACATTCCCCGTTACAAGCGTAGACGGTAAAACCGGGGTAGTAGAAACTTGGGGTTATACTACGGACAGGGATGCGGTTTTGCCTATTGAAGCAGAAGCTAATGCATGGGGTCTGAAGCGTGAAGTTCCTTCCGGTCTTCTGGGTATTGATTTTGAGTATGATAGTTCCAATAATGTTTATGAAGGATACATCACTTTCAAGGCAGACGGAAGCAGTACAACCCAGAGAGTTAAAATTCTTACCCCGGCTGATATTCCGTCTTCTTCTGGTGTTGTTTCTATTAACGGTCTTAATGGTGTTGTTATCCTTACCGCTACTGATATTGCAATCGGTAATGGAGATAATACTACCACCGCTGCTGCTATAGCTGCTGCACTGGCAGATATGGCAGATACATGGTCTGACCAGAACAACTACCTACAGGGTGCTTACGTTATCTATAATAAGACTCTGTATAAAGCTACTGCTAATAACACTGCCGGCACATGGACAAGTCAAAGTTGGTCTGCTACCACTATTGCTGCTGAGCTTGCAGCAAGGGATACTGCTATTGCTGCTATTGCCGCCGATCTGACAGACAAGGTTAATGAAGATGTTATCACCCCCACCCCGGAAGACACATTGTATGCTTCTGAGAATTATAGTACCGATGATTATATCCTCATTCAAGGAAAGCTATATAAAGCTATTGCTTCTATCTCTGATGGAGATTTGTTTGATAGCACTAATGTCCAAGCCTGTACAGTTGGTGAAGAAATCACTTCGCTTTCTGAACATTTAACGAACATAACAGATATAACTTCCACGGTTACTCAAAATCAAAATACAGGCAGTTTGCATGTATATAAATGGAACAAAATGGTGCAAGTTGTACTTGATAGCAATGAAAATTATTGGCAGACAGGATCTACAATCATTGCTACCGGTTTACCGCTACCAAAAGGTGGATCTGCTACCACATATGTGGAATTATTTGCACCTCTAAATGATGCAGGCGGTTCGGGAAATGTTAACAATAATGTATGGATAAGCATCACTAACTATGGAGCACTTCGCGTATTAAATAATACCGGAAATCAGGTTGGTGGCAGTGCGAGGGTATTCGGATTAACTTATATGTGTGAATGAAATGATAGTACAAACGGATATTTCACTAAATGGTCATATTGACGAAACCCGGATTTTAAGTTATCCACTGTTTTCACAGTTTTTCCACAACTGTGTTAACATAGACTAATATTAAGAAAGGAGAAGTGAATATGGTTTACTATGTTCTGGAGTTCCAGACCGGTGAAAGCTCCGGTTCAGTTCTGCCGGTTGCCTATACTGACCGGGCCACCGCTGAAGCAGCTTATCACACTATCCTGTCTGCTGCTGCTACTTCCAATGTTCGTAAACATGGTGCTATGCTCTGTAATGAAGATATGTTCATTATCAAACAGGACATCTACACGCACTATGAACCCGAACCCACCGAACAGGACAATACCTAATTGTTCGTGTTCATCCTTCAGACCAGTGCTTAAAGTACTGGTCTTTTCTGTTGCTATCCATTTGGGGAATTGTAACACTTTTGTAACATTCTAAGTAATACCCTC
>Ga0247611_10006762_pt1 | contig 14615 bp, 19 predicted proteins | sample 177DNAGHGhighgp2_FD_192422 | JGI IMG/M metagenome (GOLD analysis project Ga0247611, IMG submission 192422) | Sheep rumen microbial communities from Palmerston North, Manawatu-Wanganui, New Zealand - 1770 DNA GHGhigh gp2 | ecosystem: Host-associated > Mammals > Digestive system > Stomach > Rumen...
AAAAATATTATTACCAGTCTAGACAAATTTATACATATTGGGGGGCTTGTTGGTTATGTGATCCTGTTCATGCTGCAAAGTCTGAAAATTGTTATATTAATATTTTGAAAAATTTGTATAAAAAATGTTGACAATAAAATCAAATGGATATAAAATATAAGTAGAAGCTAGCTCTAAGCTTCTATAAAAAAATTGAAGCATAGGAGAAAAACATGGAAAAAAAAGAATTTATTAATTTAACAATGGAAACATTAGAAGCGATCAAGTTATATGATGGCGATAAAATATTTGAAATATTATCAAATGAAATAAAAGAGGCTAATAACTATTATATCGCTGCATCTGGTTGCATTTGCTGCCGTTGTTGTGCACCTCTTGAATATTATTATTTATTAATAAATAAATTAAATTTAAAAGATAATATCATTGAAGCCGGTTTAAGTTATGAAGCAAATTCCGAAAGATTTTCTATTAATTGGGTTGAACATGATTTAATAATAGCTTTTAACAAAGTACTAAAATATACAGAGCATGAATTAAGATATTATACAATTTATAATGGACCAATTCCGAAAGATTTTCAATTATGGCATGTAAGAAGTTTTCAGGGTTACGCCTTGGCCGTATGTACAAAAGAAATTATAAATTATACTATTAATGTTAAAAGAGTTAGAGCATATAAGTTATTAGATAATGAAATCGATATTTTTAATAAACATTTTAGGGCTTCTTCATTGGAAGAATTAGAAAAACACTTAAATTCAAATGATTTATATTATAGAGAACATGCGAAAGCATTTAAGCCAGTATTAGAAAGATTGTTTTGTAATGAAACAGGATTAGAGGCCTAGAACATGGAACAATTAAAGACAATTAGAAAAATCACTATAACAAGAAAAAGCGACAATGTTAATATTTTAAACGCCCAAAGCGTGGACTCATTAGAAATTAATTTTTATTCTGACCGCGTTGATATTGAATTTATAAAAGATGATATTAATTACACTATGAATATAAAAGAAGCTTCAAATTACAAAATTATAATTGAATAGGAGGCTAAGCCCCGGCAGTTGCTGGGGCCTTAAATTATGTTTAATTTTTTTAAAAAAATGTTAATGGAAGAAATAGAATCTTATTTTAGAATCAAATATGTTTCTAGATTAAAATTAAGTAGATCATATTTGACACCAGACGAAAGAAAAGAGGAGGAAGAGATCGCGGCCGCTGCTTCGCTTATGGCTTCAGCGATACTCAATTTAAAGTTTACTATGAGGCAAACAGCAGAAGAAAAATACAGGGGTTTTGTTGTATATGGAGAATTTAAGGAGACAAACGGGAAGGTTTGGCCAAATTTTTACACATACAAGAAAATTTTTGTTAAAGGTCAAGAGAATAGAGGACCACAGGAAAAAGCAATAAATTTAAAATTTAGTCCTACTATTGACACCTCATTTTTAAGACCCGGGTATTTGGTAGTTGAAAAATGCAAATGTACGCAGCCAACAGTTTACGAAATAAAAGTTGATGAAAAAGGGATAAAACATTATCCTTATATTTGGATTGATGAAGTTTACAGTTTTGACGAGTACCCGTTTATTGATCCAATACCGGAAGGGGGTGAATGTATGGACGCCAAATTGAAGGTACAGTATTTTAGTAAAAGAAATGGACAATATATTCAAGCTGGAGAAAATGTGAAAGTTGTTACTAAATCCGGAAATGATTATGTTTGTATGTATAATCAATGTTATTATGTAATACCAGAAACTAGCCTAGAGTTTTTGGAAGAAGAAAAATAATTTTTGCTATTAATAGATTGGCCCTATTAATAAATAAGCTGACGAGCTACAAATACGTTTATGGTGCAAACTAGAACTAGGTGTTAGGGGTTGGCCAATGACCCCTTTATATACCTGGTATTTTATGCTGTTGTGTAAGATTTTTTACACGAGAACATAAAAAAACGTTACTTTTTTTAACGATTTTTAAAAAATACACACTAATTTTAGGAGGAAAAATGAATTTCGGACAAGCATTAGAATTATTAAAGCAAGGTAAGAAGGTTGCTAGAAATGGCTGGAATGGAAAAGGACTTTGGCTAGAGTTACAAAGACCAGACGCTTATTCTAAAATGACTCTACCTTAAGTATATGGATGAACAAATATTAGAAGAAAAAGAAAATACAAAAGGTCAAATGACTATATTTGATTTTTTATAATATAAGGAGGGAAAAAATGAGTAAAAGATATACTGTTAAAGAACAAGTATTTGAAAATGCCGAATGGCAAGATAGTAAGAAAAAGCCTTATGGCTTTGAAACTGAAATGGGAGCCTTAGCTTATGCTAGAGGTCTCCAATGGTTATTAGATTATAATACTAGATTTGTAGTATATGAATCAAGAACTAAAATAATAATTGAGATAGTGGAGGCAAAATTATAATGTTACCAAAGAGATATAATCTTACCGATTTATCGGATAATATTGTTTTAGTGCAGGAAGTTATAAATATGTATGTAGATCAGAGAATGTCTTTGCAAGAAATCTCTATTGCTACACGCTTAACAATGCACACAGTTAGAACTATGTTAGTTGAAAATAATGTTGAATTGAGACAAAAGAATAACAAATAGATTGGAGTTGATAACATGAAGAAGTATGATGACTCCTTCTTAACTGAATTAGTTATTAAATCCAATATTGAATTTATAAGCGGAAAATTCTTTTACAACAATAATGAAATTAAAAATATAGATAGATATTTAGGAAAGATTTATTACAAATATACGAACATATTTGTCAATGAAAGAGACCTAAACTATATGAAAAATGGAGTTATTAATAATCCAATGTCGGAAGAGAAAGAGGATTGGCCTAGACCTTCTATTATAGATGAAGCGTTGGAACTAAAAGAGCAAGGATATAATCCTAAAAAATGTCCCTTCCCTTTAGATGATAAACAACTGATCATATTATATATTCTACTATTCCACCCCGAACAAGAAGTGTTTTTTATAACAACAGGTATTGGAGGCAGTGGTAAATCTACATTTTTAAATATCATTAAACAACTATTTGATAATGATGTAAGTTCAACTCCATTAGGAAATCTAGGAGAACCCTTTGTATTAGCTGAGGCTCTAAAACATAGATTAATTGCTTCTGATGAATTAGGAACTGGAGAAGTAAACCTTCCTATTGTAAAGACAATAGTATCAAAACAAAACATACAAGTTAATGAAAAGTACGGATCCACTTATACAACTAAAGCTCAATCAGCATTATTCTTTTGTTGCAATCAAGCTCCAAAGATAGATATATCAGATACTGGTATGTTAAGAAGAATCGTTTACTATTCTAGAAATACTAAAATAGTTAATCCGGACCCTAGTTTAAAGAATAAGAAATGGACTCATGAAGATTTAATAGACTTTGTATTATGTGCTTTAAAAGTCTCATTTATTTATAAAGAGGATAATATAGATTCTTGGAAAGCTGCTTTTGCTGATGAAACAAATTGTTATTTAATAACTACTAATAGTGTAGGGCTATACTATAAATATATTCATGAAGGCAGTCACTATTTAGATTATGCTGCATATAAAGAATATTGTCATACAAATGGCTATAAACCTTTTGCTAAACATAAATATGAAGAAATCATAGAATGGGTAAAAAAGAATTATTGTGATGAAAAAATGCTCAAAAATAAAGAGCCTTTTACTTTACCGGATTTAGGAGATTAATATGTTTAAGAATAAAAGAATTGTATATGTACATGACGTTAAAGTTATGAATAGGCATTTAAAATTTTGTTATGAAAATAGAATATTAGGATCTTCTGAAGCGTGGGTAAAATTACAAAGATTACCTAGAGCCTATTTTACCTTAGAATCAATGTATGCTAGAATAATATTAAGATACTGTGGAAATGGTCAGCCATATACTGAATATATATTTTATTTAGACGGTAGCGAACACCAACAAGCAGTAAGTGGTATGAGAGCATTTAATACATTACAAAGAATGTCTCATAAAGGAGTTGTAGATTTAACAGGCAATAAGGAATATTATGACTCATTATACGGCACTTGGAATTTAGGAACTATTGCAGGATTAATTTATTTCAATCCTAAATTATCCGGCCATAGATATGAAAATTGTGTTTGTTATGATAGACGTAGTGCATATTCCGCAGCTATGCTTGAACCTATTCCAGATACAAATGTATTACCACGCAGAAATGATTATGTAAAAAAAGGAGAAATAGGTTTTAGATTAATGCCTCATGGAATCAATAACGAACAACATTTTTATGCTATATTTGAAGAAGGCCATTTAGCTGAATATATTTTTCCAGCAATAGAAAGTCCCTTTAAATCTTTTGTAGAATATTTTTATAAGAAGAGAGCTAAGGCTAAAGAAATCGAAGCTGATAGAGTAAAACAAACTCTTAATTATGCAGTTGGATATATAAGAAGGAAAAATCCATTTGTTCATAGTTGTATATTATCTAGGGCTAGATATTACATTGAATCATTTATAGACGAAAATACATTGTACTCTAATACTGATTCTATAGTAAGTAAAACTCCTAGACCGGACTTAGACGCTTTAGTTGGAGAAGAGATTGGAAAATTTAAAGTAGAGCATAAAGGTTCATTTGCTTATAATGGTTCTGGTTATCAATGGAATTATGAAATGCCTAGTATGAGAGGACGTTCAAAAGAATGGTTTAAAAATGCTTATCCAAATGGGTATGATATTTTAAGAGATAAAATTCCATTTATGGAAGCTAACAAATATGAATTTGATAAGAAGGAAGGTATAATAAAATTATGCGACTTAAAGCAAGAAGAAAAAGAAGTGGATATAGAACTGATTTAGAATATATCAGAAGTGTTTATCAATCAAATAAAGATAAAATAATTAATAATATTTCTATTGAGTGGTTAGGAAAAAGATATGAAGATTCAAATATAGGAGAACTAACTGTAAGAAGACTCGGTGGAATTGAAAGAGCTGAAAAAGCATATAATCTCTATAAGAAAAACCCTAAAAAAATGTCTCTTGAAGATAAAATTGAATGGGAAAAAAATAAAAAAGAAATAGAGAGTAAGGCTTATCAAGCATTTAAAAATTTAATAAAAGACCAAATGTCTTATCAAGACCCTAAAACAAAAAAGAATTATACTGTAGAAAGAGCAATCCTTAGAGAAGCTAGAAGTAAGGACTTAAATAAGACTTGGTCATCTAGTGATGTTTTCGCTAGAAATTTCCATAGTCTAGTAAGACAAGATAAAAAAATAATGGGTCAATTTTATTATCATGAAAATATTAAAAAAATAGATTATAGTAAATATGAATTTATGGGTTATTACAAATACTTAGGAAGAGATGTTGCAGTATATAATTATGGAGATTCTTATTTTTTAGAATTTCAATCTCCAAAAGACGGAACTGGAGCCTCATTAGTATATTTAACTAGATTCGAATTTGAGTTATATTCTAAAAATCAAAAAATCTCATTAGACAAATATAGAAAGAGGAGTTACTAATGGGAAGACCTAGAAAACCAGAAAGCGAAAAATCTATTGCTACTATTAATGCGGAAATAAGAAGAGAAACCAGAAGACAAAAGAAACTTCAAGAATTAAAGAGCCGAGAGTGGTATGTACTTAACTCTATTCTTGGCTACTGGTGGGCCATATTCTATTTCTTATTAGGAGGAAGAGAAGCTGGTAAATCTTATGCAGTAACTAATGCCTTTTGTAATCAATGGAAGAAATACGGAAGACCATTTATATGGCTTAGATTATCCGAAACCAGTGCTAAAAAACTATTAGCAAATAATGCTGAAAAATTAATTGATCCTGATTTAAGAAGAAAATATAATTTAGAGCTAGTAACTAATGGTTCTAATGTTTATGAAGTAACAAAGAGAAGTAAACCAGATAAAAACGGAAAAACAAAAATAACCGAGAAAAGATTAATGGCTAGAGTATTTTCTATTGCTACCTTCTATAATGACAAAGGTAGTGGTTTATTTGATAAGGACTTCCTTAATGATGAAAACATGTACTATAATATTTGTATGGACGAAATGAATCGTGAGAAATCCGAAAAGAACTCGTTTGATATTGTTTATTCATTTACGAATCAATTAGAGAACTTAGTTAGAAGTACAAAGAAAAGAATTAGAGTTATATGTATAGGTAATACATTAGAGGAGGCTTCTGATCTACTTTGTGCATTTAACTTTATACCAGAAGAATTTGGTAGATATAGTTTAGTTAAAAATAAAAAGAAATTAGGTATGTACTTAAAAGAATTAGCAAAAGCTAAGACTGATGAAGAATTGGCTAAAGTAAATCATAAGTATAGGAATGTCGATTTTGGTAAAAGGGCAGTTATGGAATATATGGCTCCTACAGAAGCCTATACTGAAAGAAGAAAAGGAACTATTGCTGATATTTTAATGCCTACTGCTTCTACATTTACAAATAAAATTGAAACTGATAATACTTTAGTATATAAAGGCCGTTTAAAAAAACCAAATTATGTGATAAAATTTACTAAGGATAATGATGACTGGTTTACAGTCTATGACTCTAATGTTATTCGAAAATGGAATAAAGAAAATGTTAAAGCAATAGCCATGAGGCCTTATTTAGATGAAATATATGATGTAAAGTCTATGTCGAATGTAATGCAAATATTTGACTATAGAAGTTATAAATATAAGGACTTAATTACTTTCAAGCAATTTCAAAAGAATATGAACCTTTTGAAGCCGAGGGGTAATTAGTTATGCAAAGCTGAGACCTACCAATATATTTAAAATAATCATTGTGCTGGGGTACTACCGAAGAGGTACCAGTCAATGCGAGGCTTAGTACACCGCAATTTTTCATTGGTAATGTTCCTAATTTTGCATTTTATAAATTTACAAATTAGAAAAAAATAAATTATAATAAAAGGAGAAAATATATTTATGGAAAAAGATGAAGTAATGAAGCGTGACGAGGAAGAGGTAGAAAGCAACGTAGACTACCTAGCTGCCATTAAAGAGCTTAAAGAAAATAGCGTTGACCGAGCTAAGTATGACAAACTTAAGGAGGAGAATAAGAAGCTACTAGAAACTGTCATCAACGGAGGAGAGTATTCTAGTGGTCAAGAAGATTCGCAAGTCGATATTGACGGCCTAAGAAAAGAAGTTTTCGATAATCCGGACCCAACAAACTTAGAGTATATTACTAATGTTTTAAAATTAAGAACTGCCTTAATTGAGGAAGGATACGAGGACCCTTTTGTGCCACAGGGAAATCAAGTTGTTGCTACTGAAAATGATAGATTACTTGCTGATAAGGTTGCAAGTCAATTACAGGAAATGGTAGACAAAGCGGACGGAGACCCACATGTGTTTAGAGCTGAATTTAATCGACGTGTCAAGACACCAACTGAAATGGTGCCAAAGAAAATATTAAGAAAATAAAAGGAGACTAAAATTATGCCAATTCAAAGTGCGTTTACATTAACTGCTAATGAAGTCTTTACTACATTAGCAAATATGTACATTTCTCAGCAAGTATTTGCTGATAACTTAGGTAATCATCAAACTTTAGTCGACAAAGCTCGTGTTGACGGCTCAATGTATGGTGATACAAAACTTTACTATTCTACAGATGTATTAGAATCTCATGAATGGACTGGAGACTTAGAGGCTTCTAATCTATTATCATTAGATAGACCAAAGGACCCAGAAGTACAAGCTATTAAATTAGATGTATTTAGACAAATTAGATTAACTATTGATAACTACTTAACAAAGAGAGGTTTCTCTACTGAGGGAGCATTTGGAGACTTCAACTCAGTTATGTTAGGTTGGTTAAGAGAGACTAAGAGAGTATATGACGGTACATTGTACAATACTTTCATTGGTACTGATGAATCTAGCGTAGGTAAGCAGCAATTAACAATTACTACTAATGCAGGTGGTAATTCTACTGGCGAAAATATCGCAAGATCAATGGCTGATTTATTTACTGATATGGGAGACTACACAACTGATTATAACGACTATGGTCATTTAAGAAGTTATGGAGAAGAACAAATCAAGGTTATTTGGAACGCTAAGTTCGTAAATGCAGTTAAGAAGATTGATTTACCTTCAATTTTCCATAATGAAGCATTAGAATCTACATTTGTTGGAGACGTAATTCCTTCAAAGTATTTCGGTATTCCATTAACAAGTTCAAATATTTCAACTTACTCAGCTTCAACTCCAACAACTGGTAAGCCTATTAATTCTGGTACTGGTGCATATACTCCAGGTACTAATAATGCTAACGGAACTGTTAGAGCATTATATGAAACATCAGTTACTATCAGCTCTACTACATATCATGTATTCCCTGGTCAAGAAATTCCAGCAGGAGCTACAGTAAAGGCTGGTGGAGACTTTGAACTTGGTACTGTATATATTGAGGACGCAACAATTATCTGTAAGGTATTAGTTAAGTTACCTCCAATTATGTCAAGTTTCGAAGCTGGTACAGTATTCTTCAATGGTAGATCATTAACTGAAAACCATTATTTAACTTGGGGTCATAACTCTTTAGCTCATTTAAAGAACTACCCAATTATCACAATTCGTGAAGTTAAGGCTGCCTAATAATAATTTAATCTTTAAGGGAGCAGTAAAATGCTCCCTTATTTACTAATTTAGGAGGTTTATATGAGTAAACTAAGATTATATAACTACAATAACTATATAAATAGAATCTTTAAAAAAGAAGCTACATTAGAGGAGTATGGTACTCCGATTTATACCCTTTCGGTTACAAATTTTAATTATAATGACGGAGTAGATACAAGCCATGTAATTAATTACAATAATCAAGACGGAGATTATGTAATCATAACTGATGATAACGATAATATCCAAAGCCGTTGGTTTGTAACCGAAAACGTAAGAAATCGAGGAGGACAACATAATCTTACTTTAAAAAGAGATTTAAAAGTTGATTTATATGATTTTTATAAAAATTCTCCTATGATAGTTCATAGAGGTTGGCCTAGACATTTTCCGGACCCTATCATTTTTAATTCGGAAGGATTCTCCTTTAACCAGATTAAGGAATTTGAATATCCTTTAAAAGATGATTCGCTTACACCTTGGTATATTATTTATTTTGCCAAAAATTGCCCTACTGCTACTGGTAGTATTAATTTAAGTGCTGAATTTGATATTACTATTAATACACCAATATCTGAATCAGTATTTGCTAATGGTGGCGTTTTTAAATGTTATGATAATAGAAAAATTATTACAAATTCAATTCAAAATGAAGGATTCTTTTCACCTATAGAATATTCAAAATTCACATTAGGAAGTAGTGGACTTAGTGATATTGTCGAGCATTTAACTAACAAACCTACTAAATATATATGGTTTGACCAAAGTACAGAATTTGTTAGAGCAGCTTTAACATCTGCTTATTCAAATAAGTATAGTACTTGGTCATCAGACGCATATTTCGGTAAGGTAAATGAAATTACAGGTTCTGATAGAATTACATTTGATAATGGTAGTATTCTTATAAAGGATAGTACTAATGCAATATATAGAGTAACTATTAATAAAGAAACTTATTATAATCAAGAATCATATTCAATAACAACTCAATTATCAGACGCTATGAAAACTACTATTTCAAATACTCAATTAACAAGAACTGGAGACTGGGGAGATGAGGCATTTGGAATTATTTATGACGAAGTTACATATTCTGTATCAGCTCAATTAGAAACATCAGGTTCTGTTAACTGGGAAATCAATTTCACTAATAAGCAAAATACTGTGGACGCTGATTACAATATAATTGCTATTCCAAAGCAAACTATGAGAATATATACTCTTGATAATAAATGGCATATAGTTAATGAACAATGTTCTCAAGCATTAATAGAATCTATTTTATCTCAAGTTAGAAATTATATATATGATATACAATTATTACCATATTGTCCTTATCCTAAAAATTGTACTCTTGATTTTAATGATAAATACGCAACAATATATTTAACTGACTATGAAGAAGCTTCTGTTAGAGGTTTAAGACCTAATCAAGCATATCATAATTCTAGCGATGATAATCATTTATTTATGTTATTTGTAGAGAAATCTCAATATGAATTTAATATTAATAAATTTTATTATGAAAATCCTACTTATTATTCTATTTTCAATATTGATTTGAAGCCTGGTAATTATAGAAACAACGAAGATTTAATTAATTATAAAATAGATAATGAATGTAGAGTATATAGATTATGTTCACCTAACTATAATGGCTTATTTGAATTTTCGGTTGCTAAAAATAGAGGAGTTAACGAATTTAATGTAGATGTTACATTAAGACCACAAAATCCTTATATTCATATAAACCCAAATTTCAAATATATGTATGGTAGTGACTTCAATGATGTTAGAGGCTTGATTTGTCAAGGTGATTTCTCATTACCAATAGTTACTGATCAATGGCAAACTTATGAATATCAAAATAAAAATTATCAAAATATATTCAATCGTCAAATTGAAAATATGGACTTTAATTTTGAACAAGAAAGAATTAAAGGAGTATTTGGAGCCGTTGCTGGAACTACAGTAGGAGCAGTCGCTGGAGGACTAACTGGCCATAAAATTGGTGGTCCAGTAGGAGCAGGAGTAGGAGCAGCATTAGGAGGAGCAGCTTCTTTAGCTGGAGGTATTATAGATTATAATATGATGACCGCTAGACAAGAAGAACAAAGAGACTATGTTATAGATAATTATAAATACCAATTAGGTAATGTTAAAGCATTGTCTTATTCAATTAATAAAGTTACACCATTAACAAACAATAATAAGATATGGCCTTTTATTGAAATATACGACTGTACTTCTACAGAAAAAGAAATGTTATATAACAAGTTGATTTATACTTCATTTACTATTGAAAGAATTGATACAATGTCTAATTATGGAGAAGATAATCAAAAGCGTTTCTTCTCAGCTACATTAATAAGAGTTGAAGGAGCAAATCAGCCTACACATGAATTACAAGAACTTGCTAAAGAATTAGAGAAAGGAGTATATATTTAATGGGAACTATACAAAATTCAATTAACACTATAATTGGAGCTGCTGCTGGAGTTGCTACTGCTATAGATAAATCAAGAAAACCTCAAGAGCCTCAAGAACCTCAAGAACCTAGTTCTAATACTGTTAAACCTAACAATGAGAATATAGGTAATCAAAGGGCTCAAGAAGCTATAAATAAGAGATACCAACAGGATAAAGATTTTGCAGCTAGACTTGATAAAGCTAAGGCTAATACTGCTAAAAGGGCTAGTCAAATGATAGAAGCAAATCAAAAAGAACTTGATAGACAAAAATTAGAGAAAAAGAAAAATAAGAGTATAGAGATATTAAATAATCTAAAAAAGAGAAATGAAGGGGGAGATAAATAATGGCTAATAAAGGACCAAAATTACCAGATATTACTACAATATTAGCGGCTGGTATTAATCCTAAAACTGGATTGCCAATTAAGTTAGGATTAGGCTCTACTAAGGACTTATCTCCGGAACTATTAAAAGCATTAAGAATTATTGATGAACAAGACGCGGTAAATAGAGGCCGTTGGTACAATTTACCTGGTGGAATTTCAAGTCAAGAATTGGAAAGAATGTTATATTACAAAGGTCAATTAGCTTTCTTCTATTTTAAGGAATTAAACCAATTCTATTTTATGCCTTATGCGTTAGAAGGAGAAATTGACTTCTATAGAAGATATAGACACATACACCCTATTCCATTTTCTTATGGTACCGAAGATGAAAAAGGTAAAAAGTATAAGGATCAATATAATATCTTATCTACAATGAAATTAAAATGTATTTATGATGTTATTACTGAGGAAGATGATATTACAGAAGAATTACTAACTCAAAGTTGCGTACTTCTTCATGATTATACTCCTCAATGGTCCGAAGTAGTAATTCCTAGACAATTATTACAAGAGCCTACTCTACAAGTTATGTCAGAGATTATTCCATTTATGAGAACTGCTATGATTAAGAATACTGGTATATCTGGTATTAGAGTTCAAAGTGGAGATGAATCACAAAATGTAGAGGACGCAAACTCAGCAGTTGAAATTGCAGCTAAGACTGGTAGACCATATATTCCAGTTGTTGGTACAGTAGACTTCCAAGACTTCGGTAGTCAGCCAGGAATCAAAACTGCACAAGAATATATGTTAGCTTTACAATCATTAGATAACTTTAGATTATCAGCTTATGGAATCGAAAATGGCGGTCTATTTGAGAAGAAAGCTCATGAACTAGAACAAGAACAGGCTATCAACAATACTCCAGTTGGATTAGTAATGCAAGACGCTACAAGCCAACGTCAGAGATTTTGCAATATTGTAAATTCTATTTGGGGTCTTAATGTTTGGTATGAGCCAAGTGAGAATATTAGCTCAGCCGATATTAACGGAGACGGATTAACTTATGATAGAGATTTAGAAGGAGGCGGTCAAGATGATGATTCCGAAATATAGTACAAAGAGTCTTACTGATGTATGGGAAGACGCCTCAACATTTTTATCTGAATATAAATTAAGTCCATTTTATAATGCTGCTGGTTGTAGCTTATTAGAATCTAATATTACATTAACTTATTATTTATTGTATAATAAATATGGGAATACACCTATTGCTAATTTAGACGAAAATCAGTTCAAATTTCGTGTTTTCGGAACTATAATGCAGTATGGACCTACCTGGGAGCAAAAACTCAAAATACAAGAAAAATTGAGGTCCCTAGGCCTAGATGACACTTCTGATATTTATAAAGGTAGTAAAGCAATTTACAATCATGCAAATAATCCAGAGACAACTCCAACAACTGCTGATTTAGAAGAGATTAATTATATCAATGATCAGTCTACAAGTGGTTATAAAAAAAGTAAGTTAGAAGGCTTAGCTTTATTTGCTGAGAGCCTAAGAGATGACGTTACTTCTTCATATATTGATAAATTTAGAAAGATGTTTAGACAAATCGTATTTGTTGTACCACACGCTATATATGTAGAGGAGAGTGAGGATAATGAAGATGAATCTTAAAGATGAGATAGTATGCCTAAGTGGTAATGCTATCAGTTGGACTTTAACTGCTTCTCAAACTAAGGAAGTATTCGAAATCGTTCAAATTATTGCCTCTATAATCGTTTCTTTATTAACGGTGGCTTACATTGTATGGAAATGGTATAAAAAAGCAAAAGAGGACGGAAAAATAACTGCTGACGAGGTTGTAGATTTAGTTAACCAAGTTAAAGAAGAAATAGGAGATGATAATAATGCTGAAGATAGGAAATAAGGTTTATAGAAACTTGCAAGAACAAGTGGAAAAGAATAAAGATGATATTACAGATATTAAGAATCATGGCGGAGCTGGATATACTGCTTCTAATGGTATTAAAATCATTGAAGGAGATATTCAAGCCGATACCTCAATATTAGCTACTAAAACGTATGTAAATGCAGTAGCAAAATACACACATAAATTAAAATTACAAATAACAGGAGATAATTACGATAGATACATAATTTTTATGCACAATAGTAATGTACCTCTTACAAAAGCTCAATTTATAGAATATATTACAGAGATTGGAGTTTTACCATTTAGCAACTTTGTATGTGAAAATGGTATGGTAGGACTATATATTGAATGGCCTAATGAATCAGTTGATACTTTAGAAATGAAAAGTCTATACATAGATTCTAACCAAACTCTAGATATAGATACCGAAGAAATTAATATAGAAAATATTGATATTGTCGATACAGTAATTAATTAAGGAGGAGAAAGAAAAATGGCAAATCAAGGAAAAAGAATGGTCCCAGAGTACCTAGTAAAAGGCTTAGAAGAAGCCTATGCTAAAACTTCTGGAGGAACTGGTAGTACAATTAACCTTATGGAGAACATAGTTGATTCTAAGGGTAGAAAAAGATTTATTGAAGGAATTTTAACAGTACACGAACAAACAGGAATGCAAATTGATACCAGTGAATGGTCATTAAGTGGTACGCACCTAATGATCCTATTGTCTGGTAAATTTGAAGATGCTTCAACAATAACTGGTAAATTAGCTACTGTTGTATTACCACAATGGATACTCGATAAAATATCTCCATTAGCAAATATTTTAGTAGATTATAAACCAATAGTTATTTTTAATGGAGATTTATCTTCAAACCAAACTATGATTTTTAACCTTTCAAAGGATTCAACTGGTTTATACATTCGTTGTAATTCTATAACAATGTCGGCTAAAAGATACTTTAGGATTCAATTTGATTGTTTGATAAATGCAAAATAATGATAACACTATTGCTAGTATGGATATTATGTAAAGCTGCTGCTATGGCTGATAGGGCCATGGGAATTGATGAAACCTCCAAGTGAGGTTTTTTCTTTTGCCCTCCCTGGAAGTGAGCTGGAGGGAAGAGACCGTAGGTCAACATATGAGCTTTTATTTATATTTGTGTAATATATTTTT
>Ga0247611_10006763_pt1 | contig 14615 bp, 10 predicted proteins | sample 177DNAGHGhighgp2_FD_192422 | JGI IMG/M metagenome (GOLD analysis project Ga0247611, IMG submission 192422) | Sheep rumen microbial communities from Palmerston North, Manawatu-Wanganui, New Zealand - 1770 DNA GHGhigh gp2 | ecosystem: Host-associated > Mammals > Digestive system > Stomach > Rumen...
CACACAGGGCAGGTTTCGTCAACATCATCGGCAACCCGAACGTCGGGAAGTCCACCCTGATGAACGCCCTGGTGGGCGAGAAACTCTCCATCGTCACGGCGAAGGCCCAGACGACGCGGCACCGCATCATGGGCATCGTCAGCGGGGAGGACTACCAGATCGTGTATTCCGACACCCCGGGCATCCTCAAGCCCAACTACCGGCTCCAGCAGAACATGCTGGACTTCGTGGACACGGCCATCGGCGACGCGGACATCATCCTTTATGTCACCGACACCGTAGAGAAGGGCGACAAGAACGAGGCGTACATCGAGAAGCTCGCGAAGGTCGAGTGCCCCGTGGTCCTGGTAATCAACAAGATTGACATCTCCACCCAGGAGAAGGTCGTGGAACTGATGCAGTGGTGGCACGAGAAGCTTCCCAAGGCGGAGATCATCCCGGCATCGGCCCAGGAGAAATTCAACCTGGAGAGCATCCTGGAGGCGGTTTCCAGCCGCCTTCCGGAGGCCCCGGCCTGGTTCGACAAGGACCAGTTCACGGACAAGAACCTCCGTTTCTTCGCCTCGGAGATCCTGCGGGAGAAGATCTTCCTCAACTACAGCGAGGAGATTCCCTACAGCTGCCAGGTGGAGATCGAGGCCTTCCACGAAGGCGAGGAACGCTACGAGATCAGCGCCGTCATCTACGTGATGCGTGAGTCCCAGAAGGGCATCATCATCGGCAAGAAGGGCGCGGCCCTGAAGAAGGTGGGCACCGAGGCCCGCCTGGAGATGGAGGACTTCTTCCAGAAGAAGGTCTTCCTCTCCACCTTTGTGAAAGTGGACCCCGACTGGCGGGAGAACCGCAAGGAGCTCCGCCGGTTCGGTTATGAATTCTAGACAACGACTATGAGCGAAGATTGGGACGACATCCGGGAAGAAGAGCAGCCCGAGGAGCAGGAACTCACCGAGGAACAGGCCCAGGAGACGGGGAAATTCACCCGCCTGCTGGGCAGCGACAGCCGGAAGTTCAAGCTGTCGGGAATGTTCAAGGACTGGTTCCTGGACTATTCCTCGTACGTGATCCTGCAGCGGGCGGTGCCGCACATCGTCGATGGACTCAAACCGGTCCAGCGGCGCGTGCTGCACGCCATGTACAAGATGGACGACGGCCGGTACACGAAGGTCGCGAACATCGTGGGCCAGGCCATGCAGTACCACCCGCACGGCGATGCGTCCATCCTGGGCGCCCTCGTACAGCTGGGCCAGAAAGGCTATGCGGTGGACTGCCAGGGTAACTGGGGCAACATCCTCACCGGCGACTCCAATGCGGCGGCCCGTTACATCGAGGCACGGCTGTCCAAGTTCGCCAAGGAAGTGATCTTCGACCCGAAGGTCACCACCTGGATGACCTCCTACGACGGCCGCAACCAGGAGCCCACCGAGCTCCCGGTGCGCTTCCCGCTCCTGCTCGCGCAGGGCACGGAAGGCATCGCCGTGGGTATGCAGTCCCGAATCCTTCCCCATAACTTCAACGAACTCATCGACGCTTCCGTCGCCATCCTGAAGGAAGAGGACTACGAACTGTATCCCGACTTCCCCACCGGCGGCCTCGCGGACTGCTCCAAGTACAACCACGGACGCCGCGGCGGCCAGGTGAAGATCCGCGCCCGGATCGACAAGGTGGACAAGAGCACGGTCACGATCACCGAGATCCCCTACGGGAAAACCTCGCACATGATCATCGACAGCATCCTCAAGGCCAAGGACAAGGGAAAGATCAAGATCAAGAAAATCGAGGACATGACCACGGACAAGGTGGAGATCATCATCCACCTCCCGGCCGACGTCTCCCCGGACAAGACCATCGACGCCCTGTACGCCTTCACCGACTGCGAGACCACCATCAACCCGAACGCCTGCGTCATCGTGGAGGACAAGCCGCAGTTCCTCTCGGTCAATGACATCCTGGAGTACGACACCATGCACACCCGCGACCTGCTGGGCCGGGAGCTGGAGATCAAGCTCGGGGAACTGGAGGACCAGTGGCACTACGACTCCCTGGAGCGCATCTTCTTCGAGAACCGCATCTACAAGGTGCTGGAGCAGAACCAGCGCGACTGGGACGAGCAGCTGCAGGACATCTTCACGCAGATGAAACAGTACCAGGACCTCCTTCACCGCGAGATCGTGATGGACGACATCCTGAAGCTCGTGGAGAAGCCGGTGCGCAAGATCTCCAAGTTCGACACCAAGGCCCTGGACGAGAAGATCTATGCCCTGGAGGACGAGATGAAGGACGTGCGGGACAAGCTCGCGCACCTCACCGAGTACACCATCGACTGGTTCAAGTCCCTGAAGAAGAAGTACGGCAAGGACCATCCGCGCCTGACCGAGATCACCTCCTTCGAGACCATCGCCGCGACCAAGGTCGTGAACAACAACGCGAAGCTGTACGCGAACCTCGCCGAGGGCTTCGTGGGCATCGGCCTCAAGAATTCCGACGGCGGGGAGTTCGTCTCCGAATGCTCCGACCTGTCGGAGATCATCGTCATCGGCCGCGACGGCAAGTACCGGGTGACCAAGGTGACGGACAAGGCCTTCTTCGGGAAGGACCTCCTGTACGCCGGCGTGTTCAACCGGAACGACGCCCGGACCATCTACAACGTCATCTACCGCGAAGGCAAGAGCTCGGTCCACTACGCCAAGCGCTTCGCCATCACCTCCATCACCCGCGACAAGGAGTACGACATCACGACCGGGGCCGATGGTTCCAGGATCCTCTGGTTCACCGCGAACCACAACGGCGAGGCGGAGACGGTGAAGATCGGCCTCCGTCCCAAGAAGGGCATCAAGAAGTCCCAGCTCGAGTACGACTTCTCCTCCCTCGCGATCAAGGGCCGCAGCTCCCGGGGCAACCTCGTGACCAAATACCCGATCGCGAAGATCCAGCTCAAGGCCAAGGGCGTCACCACCCTCGGAGGCAAGGACATCTGGTACGATCCGGACATCCAGCGGCTGAACGAGGACGGGCGCGGAGAGTATGTGGGCGAATTCACCGGCAACGACCGCGTCCTTGCTGTCTTCTCAGACGGTACGTACTACACGACCAACTACGAGACCGTGAACAAGTACCAGGGCGACGTGATCCGCATCGAGAAGCTGGACCCGGGCCTCACCTACACGGTCCTCTATTGGGACAACGCGGTCAAGGCTTTCTATATCAAGCGTTTCAGCTTTGTCGAAAGCAACAACACCCCGGTCTCCTTCATCTCCGACGCGAAGGGTTCCAAGCTCGTGGACATCTCCGCGGACCTGCACCCGCAGGTGAAACTCACCTTCGGCGGACGCCAGGAAGGCCGCGAAGCCGAGGTGCTGGATGCCGAAGAGTTCATCGCGAAGAAGGGCCTCACGGCGAAGGGCAAGAAGTGCAGCGCCCTGGACCTCGCCGCTGTGGAGTTCATCGAGCCGCTCCATAAGCCCGAGGACGACATCGTCCCGGACGAACCCGAACCCGTGGACATCGAACTGGACGACGAGGAAGACGATTACACCGACGTCTCCCCCGCCCCGACGGCCACCGGCTCCGCTCCGGCCAACGCCACGGCCGAAGGCGGCGAAGCGGCCGAGCTCCTCAAGAAGGACGATCCCGAAGAGCCTGCCGACTTTACGGACTGGACGCTGTTCTAAAGGCAGGAGATGATGATCTCGTCCGAGACCTCCTCCGGAGTGAGACCGTCCGTGTCGATGACGACATGGGCGGTTTTTTCGTAGAGGGGCTCCCGGGCGGCAAGGCGCTCCGCCAGGGAAGCATCCGCCAGCGGACGGCCGGCGGTCTCGCCGGCGAGGCGGTCCATCAAGGTGTCCAGCGTGGCCCGGAGGTAGATGCAGACGGTTTTTTCGTGCAACAGGGTGGCCGAAGCAGCCGCGGTGACGGCGCCGCCGCCGAGGGAAAGGACGGCCGTGGATCCGCCGTACTTCTCCACGGTTTGCCTGAGCAGCCGCGTTTCCAGCTGCCGGAAGGCCGGTTCGCCGTCCTGGGCGAAAATGTCGGGGATGGACTTCCCCGCCTTTTTAACGATCATTTCGTCCAGATCCAGGAACGGGCAGCCGAGCGCATCGGCAAGGATGCGCCCCACCGTCGTTTTTCCGCTTCCCATGAAGCCGGTAAGGGTAATCAGCATGACGATAAAGTCGGTCAGGTCTTTATCCTGCGAATGTACGAAAACAATCGGTTTAATACACGTAAAAATAGGAATATTTGTTTAACTTTGCATATTCTGGCGCATTAGGTGCCGAATGAAAGAATGAACAGGAAACTGACTGTCATAGCGGTAGCTGCCATCGCGCTGATGCTCGCCGGCATCGCGTGGGCGGTGACGAGATTATATAGTGGTGAAAAGCCCCGGCAGGTGGCCGGGAAAACGGAGTATCCGCTCCTCCGGGCCGTTCCGGCCGATGCGGCCGCGGTGTTCTGCTTCGACGGCTCGTCCCGGGCGCGCGGCATCCTCGCCGATTCTACGGGCGTGCTTCGCTCCTTCCTCTGCCCCTCGGACGCGGCTTTCCAAGCCTACCTGAACAAGGCGGGAGAGCACCGGATGCTGGTCTCGCTGCACAACAGCGGCTCGCTGGTTCCGCTGGTCGTCACGGAGCTCAAACAGTTTGATTCTACGGCCGTTGCGCCCTATACAGCGCTGGCGGAGAACGCCGGTCTCAAGACCACCGTGCAGGACGGACTCCTCCTGGCATCCCGTTCGGAGACCCTCCTGAATGCCTCCTGCCGCCATCTGGACGAGGGTATCTGCATCCTTGAAGCGCCCGGCCTCCAGGAATTGTCGGCCCGGATGGGCGGCGCGGCCGTCGCCTTCCTCTCCTCCCGGCAGGTTCCGAAGATCCTGCAGGTATGGTCCACCGCCCGGGTGAGGAAGCAGACGGATTTTATCCGCACCCTCGCGGACTGGACGGCCCTCGAAATCGCCGAGGCCGATGATAAGCACATCGTCCTTCAGGGCTCGGCCGAGAGCCCGGAAAAGACCACCGGCTTCCTCTCTTCCTTCGCCGGTTTCTCCGCCCCCGCCGCCACCTTCGCGGAGGCTCTGCCCTATTTTGCCGATTATGCCTTCTCCATCCCCGTCGGGGATATCGACAAGTATCTCGGACATTACCGCCGCTTCAAGGATGCGAAGGGGAAGCTGACCTCCTATGACAAGGCCCTGAAGGCCCGGGAAGGGCGTGAGATGAGCCCGGAACAATGGGCGCAGCACTACCAGGTCAAGGAAGCGGTGCGCGCGGCTTACCAGCTGGACGGTGTCCGTCAGGAGGTCCTCCTCGTGAAGACCGGCAGGGACATCCCCTCCGGGACCAATGTCTGCCCGGGGGGCCTCTCCACACTGCTGGGCGAGGTGTTCCGGGTGACCGACACCCTGTGCGTCTCCCTGCCCGACCACTGGACCGTGCTGGGTTCCGGCCCGTCCGCCGAGCCGTTCCTGGACCGGAAATTCCTGGAGTATCCGCTCAAGGAGCGTCTGTCCGATGCCGGGCTTTCCATCCCTGCCGGCATCGTCGCCTACGTCTCCGTGACGGATGCACCCTCGATCCTGACGGACCTCTTGGCGAAGGAGCCCGCCGCCGCCCTGGGTGCATACGTGACCGGATCGGCCTATGCGCCGGTGCTCGCCGGCATCGACCTTGGCTCCGGGAAACCGGCCATCCATGTCTCCCTGGACAAGCGCGCCCTCAAGGGCAACAAGGTCCAGGTGCTGGAAAGGGATACGACGGTGTTCGTCCCCGCCGGACCGTTCCCCGTTCAGAACAGCGCCACCGGGAAGACCAACTCCTTCTACCAGAACAAGCAGCTTTCCCTGTGCCTGAATGACGAGAACGGGAAAGGCGTATGGGGCGTCCCCTTCAAGCAGCCCCTCTGCGGTTATGTGGAAAGCATCGACTATTATGCCAACGGCAAGATCCAGTTCCTCTTCGCCGCCGGATCCTCGCTGTATCTGATCGACCGGCTGGGCCGCTTCGTCGGCGGTTTCCCGGTGGACCTCGGGAAGAGCGTCCTCCTGGGTCCGCAGGCCTATGACTTCACAGGCGCCAAGGGCTACACCGTCATGGTCCTGCACAAAGACAACTCCCTGGAAATGTATAACCTCCATGGACAGAAAGCCGCCGGATGGAAGGGCATCAAGGCCCCCGAGACCGTCAAGTCCCTGCCGGAGCTCCTGGAGGTCAAAGGAAAGAAATACTGGGTGGTCCGCACCTCCATCCGTACGCTTGTGTACGGGTTCGAGGGCGGGGAACCCCTCACCAAAGACGAGGGCGGCAAGATGATCCGGCCCGACTCCGACATACTCCCCACTTCCCGGGGGCAGTTGACCGTATCCTGCTACGACGGCCGGACCCGGGATGTAAAATTGCAAAACTAAAACCTACCTTCGTTACATGGAATTCAAATCCGTCAACAAGATCATCGAGAACAGTCTCCGGGAAAACTGGGACCGTCCTGCCTTGTCCAACTACCAGGGCATCACGCTGTCCTACCGGGATGTGGCACGCCGCATCGCCAAACTGCACATCGCCTTCGAACAGTGCGGCCTGCAGAAAGGCGACAAAGTCGCCATCTGTTCCCGGAACCAGGCCAACTGGGGCGTAAGTTTCCTCGCCACCCTCACTTACGGGGCTGTAGCCGTCCCCATCCTGCATGAATTCAAGCCCGGAAACATCCACTACCTGGTGAACCATTCCGAGGCCCGCGTCCTGTTCGTGGACGAGGTCATCTGGGAGGGCCTTTCCCAGGAGGAAATGCCCGGCCTTTCCGTGGTCGTCCAGATCAACACCTTCAAGTTCCTGTTTGCCGACACGGAGGAGCGCGCCTACGTCCGCGAGCACCTGAACGAGTCTTTCGGTCGCAAGTATCCGGATTATTTCGGTCCCGAACACCTGGATTACTACGAGGACGGACCCGAGGAACTGGCGCTGATCAACTACACTTCCGGCACATCCGGTTTCTCCAAGGGCGTGATGATCCCTTACCGGGCCCTGTATTCCAACATCGACTTCGCGAAGAATGACGCCTGCCCGATGCTGAAGCCCGGCATGCAGTGCGTGTCCATGCTTCCGTCGGCCCACATGTACGGCATGATGTTCGAGTTCCTCTACGAGATGACCTGCGGCATGCATGTGCATTTCCTGAGCCGCGTGCCCAGCCCGAAGATCATCATGAAGGCCTTCTCCGAGATCCATCCCGACATCATCATCGCTGTTCCGCTGGTGATGGAGAAGGTTTACAAGACCAAGCTCAAACCCCTCATCGACAAGAACAAGATCAAGTTCCTGATGAACATCCCGCTCGTGGACCGGGCCATCCAGAAGCGCTTCTGCACCGAGCTCACGACCGCTTTCGGCGGCCAGTTCGAGGAAGTGATCCTGGGCGGTGCGGCCTTCAATCCGGAGGTGGAGCAGTTCCTGCACAAGATCGGGTTCCACTACACGGTGGGCTACGGCATGACCGAGTGCGCGCCGATCATCGGCTACGCGCACTGGGACAAGGTCAAAGTGGGTTCCGCCGGCCGCGCGGCCAAGAACATGCAGATCCGCATCGATTCCCCGGATCCCCGCCGGATCCCGGGCGAGGTGCAGGTGAGCGGCCCGAACGTATGCCTGGGCTACTACAAGAACGAACAGGCCACGAAGGATACCTTCACCGAGGACGGCTGGTTCCGGACAGGGGACATGGGCGTGATCGACGAGGACGGATACCTGTTCCTCCGCGGCCGCTCCAAGTGCATGATCCTGGGCCCTTCCGGCCAGAACATCTATCCGGAGGAACTGGAGGCCGTGATCAACAACTATACCTATGTCGTGGACTCCCTCGTAGTCGAGGACGACGGCGGCCTGACCGCCCTCATCTACCCCGACTGGCACCAGGGCGAGCTGGACGGCATGAACCGCGACGCCCTCAAGGAGCGCCTCCTGGGCGTCCTCCCGGACATCAACACCGAACTTCCGAAATACGCCCAGATCCGCAAGGTGGAGTTCATGCCCGAAGATTTCGAGCGCACCCCCAAGAAGAGCATCAAACGGTATCTCTACCAGCGTAATTAACTGTTATTCTGCATGACCTTACTATCACTCTGCATGACCTTACTGTCATTCTGAGCATGACCTTACTGTCATTCTGAGCATGACCTTACTGTCATTCTGAGCGAAGCGAAAGAATCTCATGGAAAAATTCGACCACAGCTACCTGGAAATGGCCGAAGTCTGGTCCCGGAACTCCTACTGCAAGCGCCGCAAGGTGGGCGCTCTGCTGGTGAAGGACCGGATGATCATTTCCGACGGCTATAACGGGACCCCCTCCGGCTTCGAGAACGTGTGCGAGGAGGACGGGGTTACCAAACCCTATGTCCTTCATGCCGAGGCCAATGCCATCACCAAAGTGGCGAAGTCCGGCAACAGCAGCGACGGCGCCACCCTGTATGTCACCGCATCCCCGTGCCTGGAATGTTCCAAGCTCATCATCCAGGCCGGCATCAAGCGGGTGGTGTACCGGGACGAGTACCGCCTGACCGACGGAGTGGACCTGCTCCGCCGGGCCGGCATCGAGGTGGAAAAAGTCGATTGATCCCGCGTATGTCCGATCAGAAGCAAACCCTTATCCGCATCGCGGAGATCCTGTTGGGCGTCCTGCTGGGCGTCCTTCTTACCGTGACGGTCGTCCGGTACCGTGAGGACCGGAAGCTCCTCAGCGCCAAGTATGTGGAGTGGAGGAAGCTGAACCTCATGCTGGAGCAGATCGAGAAGAACTATGTCGATACCATCGACCAGGCCGGCATGACCGACGCGGCCATCGCCGGGGCCCTGGCGAAACTGGATCCGCATTCGGTGTACATGCCCCCGGTGAAGCTGGAGGCGGCCGAGGAGGAGCTCTCAGGGAATTTCGAGGGCATCGGCATCCAGTTCAACGTTCCGAATGATACGGCCATCGTGCTGGAAGTCATCGCGGGCGGCCCTTCCGAAAAAGCGGGCCTGCTGACCGGCGACCGGCTCCTGAAGGTCGATGACAAAGTCATCGCCGGCGTCAAGTTCCCGCAGGACAGCATGGTCCGCCGGATGAAAGGCCCTGCCGGGACCAAAGTCACCGTGACGGTCCTGAGGGCCGGGGAAGAGATCCCCTTCGAAATCACCCGCGGGAAGATTCCGCTGCACAGCATCGACGCCTCCTTCATGGTCGATGATACGACCGGCTACATCCGGCTCCAGAAGTTCTCCCGTACGACGCACAAGGATTTCGTGGAGGCTTATACCGCATTGACAGAGAAGGGGATGCACCGTCTTGTCATGGACATCCGGGACAATTCCGGCGGCTTCCTGGACCAGGCGCTCCTCCTGTCCAACGAATTCCTCTCCCGCGGCGATACCATCGTCTATATGGAAGGCCTGCACCGGGACCGGGAAGTGTACCGGGCCGACGGCCGCGGCAAGCTCAAGGATGTCTCGCTGCTGGTCCTCATCAGCGAAAACTCCGCCTCTTCCAGCGAAATCTTCGCCGGGGCCATGCAGGACAACGACCGCGGTACCATCGTGGGCCGCCGTTCCTTCGGCAAGGGCCTCGTGCAGGAACCCTTCTATTTCACCGACGGATCGGGCCTGCGGCTCACCGTAGCCCGTTTCTACACCCCTTCGGGCCGATGCATCCAGAAGCCGTACGACAACTACGAGTACGACATCTACGAGCGTTACACCGGCGGCGAAATCTTCTCTGCCGACAGCGTGAAACTCAACAGGGAGGATGTCCACCATACCCGCAGCGGCCGCATTGTCTATGGCGGCGGCGGCATCATGCCGGACGTGTTCGTGCCCATGGACACCACCCGGGCCTCGGCCTTCTACATCGCCTGCAACCGCAAGGCCACGCAGATGCGCTTTGCCGCCGACATGTTCGACAAATACCGTAACCAGCTCCGGGAAATCGACAGCTACGAAGGCATGGACGCCTTCCTCAGGCGGATCGACGTTCCGGGCCAGTTCCGCCAGTATGCCCTCCGGCGCGACGGCATTACGGTGAAGGACGATGAATACGCCGATACGCTTCCCTATCTGGAGCCCCAGCTCAACGCCCTCGTCGCCCGCTACTCGAAACTCGGCGAGAACGCCTTCTACAAGTACTACCTGCCTGTGGACAACACGGTGACTGCCGCCTTGCAAGCGGACTGAATTCCGTAAGCGGGTATCCATCAAGAAATTATAGAAAGCGCTTTAGGTAAAACGACCTAAAGCGCTTTTCGTATGCAGTTCGCAGTCAGGCATTTCCAAGACACGTCCCTGATGCACAAAAACCTGTTGAAAACTTTTTGTGGAAAATTTTGGAAAAGAGTGGATGAAAATGGAAGGTTTTTCCTATCTTTGCACTCAGCGTGAAAGAAAGATTGAAGTTCAACAGATAAGACGATGGTCAGGTTCTTCGGAAAGGCAGCCGGCAAGGTGGATGACAAGGGACGCGTAGTGTTCCCTGCCATCTTCCGCGACGTCTTCACCCGGGAGGGAGAGGAGGACATGACCCTGGTCATCAAGAAAAGCGTCCAGGGCGACTGCCTGAACCTGTTTACCCGTTCCGAATGGGAGCGCAGGTGCGACAGCGTGCTGGAAGGGCTCGACCCCGAACTGAATCCCGAACACGCCGCGTTCTGGAGCAAGTACAACGATGGCGTCTTCTACATTGTCCCCGACGGGAAACTGGGCCGCCTCAACATTCCTTCAGAATTGCTCTCAGAGACAGGTTTAACCAAGGAAGTTGTGTTTGCGGGCGTGGGATACAAGATCGAGATCTGGCCCAAGGAGCGCAGGGAATCCGGCCTCATGTCGGACGGCGCATTCAAGGAAACCGCAGCGAGACTGTCCGCGAGAAAGTAGGAGGTCCGCGTCATGTCCGAATATCATATTCCTGTGATGCTCGAAGAGAGCATTTCAGCCCTTGTTACATCCCCTGACGGCGTTTACGCCGATGCCACTTTCGGAGGCGGTGGCCACACTGCCCACCTTCTTTCACGCTTACACGATGGCGCGCGCGTCATCGCCTTCGATCGTGACAGGGAAGCCCTGGAAAACGCCCCGGACGACCCGCGTCTTCTCCTGGTACACAACAACTTCCGCTTCATCGAGAACTACGCCCGCCACGAGGGTGTCCGTTTCGACGGGATCCTCGCCGACCTGGGCGTATCCTCTCACCAGTTCGACACGGCGGAACGCGGCTTCTCCTTCCGGTTCGAGGAAGCCCCGCTGGACATGCGGATGAACGACCGGGCCGCAACCTCCGCCGCGGACATCGTGAACACATACGCCACGGAAGACCTGGAACGCATCCTCCGCCTTTACGGCGAGGTGGACGGGGCCGGCAAGGCCGCCCGCCTCATCACCGCCGCCCGGGAGCAGCAGGAAATCCGCACGACCGGAGACCTGGACCGGGCCATCGCACGCCTCCTCCCGAAAGGTGCCGAGCACAAGGTCCTTGCCAAGGTCTATCAGGCCCTCCGGATCGAGGTGAACCAGGAAATGCGCTCCCTGGAGAAGTTCCTGGAAGGGGCCTCCGCTTCCCTGAAAGAGGGCGGCCGCCTCGTGGTCATCACCTACCACAGCCTGGAAGACCGGATGGTGAAGAACTTCATCAAGACGGGGAACGTGGAAGGAAAGGAAGAGAAGGACGTTTACGGCCGCGTCTCCACCCCGCTGGAGGCCGTCAACCGCAAGCCCATCCTGCCCCGGGAGGACGAAATCGCCCGGAATACCCGCGCCCGGAGCGCCAAGCTCCGCGTCGCCGAAAAAAGGAGGGCCGAGGCATGAGTTTCAGCGCGAAGACACTCTGGAAGAGCGTCGGGAACGCCTTCCGCGCCCTGAGCCGGGGAGAACTCCTCCTTTCGCTGGGCGTCCATAAATACTACCTGCACATCCTCTATCTCTTCGTGCTCGCCTGGATATCCATCCTGCTGAGCCTGAAAGTGGACCAGACCCTCACCCGGGTGGAGGAGAACAAGAAGGACCTCCGCGACCTGGAGGTGTATCATGCCGAGAAGGAGGCCGAGCTGGTGCGTCTGCACAGCGCCTCCACCACCGCCAAACGGCTCAAGGAGCTGGGCTCCGAGGTAGCCTTGCCCGAAAAACCGGCCGTCAAACTGGACAAGTGATGAGTACGACCAGAAGGAAAGGACAGTCCGAGATCAAGGACAAGATCGAGAACCGCGACCGCATCCACATCGTGATGATGGGGCTGACGATGCTGTTCATCGTCCTGTCCGTGGGGATCATCGCCTGCATCGTGCACATCCAGGCCACGTTCCGGGTGGACCCGAAAGTCGTCAACATCTTCCGTCCCCGGCCCGACAAATACGTGGAAGAGCCCAAGCGGGGCCGCATCCTCGCCGAGGACGGCCGTCCGCTCGCCATCACCACGCCCCTGTACAACATCTACATGGACTGCACTGTCCGCAAGGACGAGTTCCTGGAGACGGACCGCAAGGAAGCCCGCCGCATCCAGCGGATCAAGGAGAAGGGCGAGGAGGCACCCGCCCCCCAGTACAAGGGAGCGAAGGCCGAATAGCAGTGGCAGGAGAAGGCTCGCGAACTTTCCGCCGGACTCGCCCGCCTGTTCCCGAACAAATCCGCCGACCAGTATTTCCAGGAAATCCTTGCCGGCCGCAAGGACGGGAAGAAGCACATGCTCATCCGCCGGAACGTCAGCCACGCCACGCTGAACCAGCTCAAGGAACTCCCACTGTTCAACGAAGGCGGCTACAAGGGCGGACTCATCGCCGAGCAGCATGACGAGCGCATCTACCCGTACGACACCCTCGCCCGCCGCGTCATCGGCTATGTCCGGGAGCAGGGCCGCATCGGCATCGAAGGAACCTACGACTACGAACTCCACGGGAAGGAAGGCATCCAGTGGCGCCGCGTCACCGACGACCGCAAGTATATCCGCGATTTCGACAGCACCGCCGTCAAGGCCGTGGACGGGAACGACGTGAGGACCACCCTGAACATCGACTTCCAGGACATCGCCGACCGGGCCCTCCGCCGCCAGATTGCCGGCGACCCGCAGATCCGGGCCGGCATCGTGGTCCTCATGGAAGCCAAGACCGGAGCCATCCGCGCCATGGTGAACCTGTCCCGGGACACCATCCCCGGCTCCAAGCTCTGGGAACGGGACAACCTCGTCCTCAAAGAGGTGGGAGAACAGGGTTCGGTCATGAAAACCGTCACCCTCCTTTCCCTCGTGGAAGACGGCCACGTACGCTCCCTGGAAGAGACGATTCCGACCAACCACGGCGTCTTCCCGGGGTATAACCAGGATGTCCACATCCTCGATTACGAACGCATCAGCGGACGCAGCGAGATCACGGTGAAGCACGGCTTCGAGATTTCCTCGAACTACGTGTTCACCTACCTCCCGGAGAAGTTCTACGGGGAGAACCCGCAGGAATTCTTCGACCACATCTACGCCTACCGCCTCGGGGAGAAGTTCGACTTCGACCTGGACGGTCTCGGAACGCCGGTGGTGAACCGGCCCGGCACCCCGGGCTGGAGCCGCACCACCCTGGGCACGACGGCCTACGGCTACGGCATGTCCGTGACGCCCCTCCACGTCGCCACCTTCTACAACGCCATCGCGAACAAGGGCCGCATGATGAAGCCCTACCTCGTGGAGAGCATCGAGAAGGACGGGAAAGTGATCCGGAAGTACGGACCGTCGGTGCTGAACAACATCTGCACCCGGGCCACCGCCGACACCGTCACCCGCGCCCTCAAGGCCGTGGTCGATGACGGTACGGCCAAGCGCCTGAAGGACGCGAAGCTTTCTGTCGCCGGCAAGACGGGCACGGCCCAGGTCGTCCTCACCCCGAAGGAACGCAAAGGCAGCGCCGACCCGTACCATGACCCGTCGGGCCGCAAGAAGAACCAGGGCACCTTCGTCGGGTTCTTCCCGGCCGACGACCCCAAGTACACCATCCTCGTGACCGTGTACTCCTACCTCTCCGGCATGAGCTTCTACGGCGGCACCAAACCGGCGATGGCCGTGCGGGAGATCGTGGACAACATCTACGCCATCGACGACTCCTGGTGCGGCCACACCGCGAGCAACGGCACCCTCCCCCAGATGGCACGGAAGCAGGCCGATACCGACGGCTCCACCGTTCCCGACCTCAAGGGTTTCGTCCTGGCCGATGCCCTGTACGCCGTGGAGAATGCGGGCTGGAAGTGCGCCTATGAAGGCTCCGGTCACGTGACCGCCCAATTCCCCGCCCCGGGGAAGGCCCTGAAGAAAGGGGAAACCATTCGAATTACTTTGAAATGAAACTGAAAGACATCCTACGGAATATCGACCCGGTCGAAGTCACCGGTTCCCCGGACACGGAGATCACCGCCATCACCTGCGATTCCCGCGAGGTGGTGCCCGGCGCCCTGTTCATCGCCGTGAAGGGCTTTGCCTCCGACGGGCATAAGTATATCCCTTCCGCCATCGAGAAAGGGGCGGCGGCGGTGATATGCGAAGACGGAGATTTCTCCACGCGGCCTTCGGCCTTGGTCGAAATGACAGAGGTTAAGGAGACGGCCTCAGTCGAGATGACAGGTCCTGTCATTTCG
>Ga0247611_10006764_pt1 | contig 14612 bp, 14 predicted proteins | sample 177DNAGHGhighgp2_FD_192422 | JGI IMG/M metagenome (GOLD analysis project Ga0247611, IMG submission 192422) | Sheep rumen microbial communities from Palmerston North, Manawatu-Wanganui, New Zealand - 1770 DNA GHGhigh gp2 | ecosystem: Host-associated > Mammals > Digestive system > Stomach > Rumen...
GTGAAGAAAATTGATAACCTTACCCAGCAGAAGATGCTGGAGCAACGTCCAGAAATTCCTTGGCGACAGATTAAGGATATGCGTAACCATATTGCTCATGGTTATTTCGACATTAACACCGATTTCGTGTGGGATGTTGTTCAGAACGACCTCCAGCCTTTACTTGAAGCTATTGAATATTTCATTAAAAATATATACGATATCGTCCCTTTTGAAAAGGAATGATGCATAATAACGAGAGAGAAGTCCACGTTGACTTCTTTTTTGTGTTGGGATTTCCTTTTGATTCGCTTTTTCGTTCACTTTTGGCTGAAAGAAATGCTGGCAACGAAGCGTGTACAAAAGAGAAAAGAAGAAAATGTAGCGGAAAAGTAGCGATTATTAAGAAAAAAACACTACTTTTGCAAAAAATACAGCTCACAATGAATGTCGTTTGCTAAATTTTTCTTATCTTTGCACTCGTGGCGGAGAATCCGTCGCAGACATGACTTTTAATGTTGAAAGTAGAGATATATGGCAACGATAAAATTTGATAGAGAACGTTTCTTACAATCCATTCGCGAATACAGACAACAAAAGCGCGAATGGCAGGAACGTATTAACAAACAATTAGACGAAAAAGAGGAAGAGATTCGCAGAATCAAGGCTTCGCATTATTACGAGATAGCATAAATGAAAGCACTTGATACTGCCAGACTTCAATTGTCTGCTCCCTACACCGTTGTTCAAGAAGGTGAAGAATACCTTTTTCGAAGTGATAGCGATATACTCTACGCTGTTAGTTTTCAAACGTATGATGCAATTCCAGGTTTATCTGCATACTGGTTTGACCTTTCTAATCGAAGCCACAAAGCGTCTCCAAACGACACTAAAGTCCGTGAAACAGTCATAGCCATCATAGAGGAATTCTTCTATCAGAATCCAGACATACTTCTTTATATGTGTGACACTGCTGATGAACAACAGGCTATGCGAGCTCGTTTGTTTTTGCGTTGGTTTAATGGCTATGAGCAACAAAAGAAATATGTCATTCGTACTGCAATACTGAAAGACGAAGGCATTGAGAGTTATATTGCACTTATCCTTCAACGATCCCATCCGCAGTTCGAAGAGATAATTACCCTTTTCGATACTGAAATTTCAATGTTCCAAGAAAATAAATAGAATAAAGTAATAAAGGAAGTCAACGTGGACTTCTTTTTTTGTGTTGGGATTTCCTTTTGATTCGCTTTTTCGTTCGCTTTTAGCTGAAAGAAACGCTGGCAAAGAAGTGCAGAAAGGAGAAAAAGAGTATGAACTATAGTAAAAATGTAGAAAAAAGTTTGGAACTTTTAAAATTAATACTTATCTTTGCAGTCGACTCGCTTAGTCCACAAAGGGGCATGAGGGTCAAGAAATGTTGAAATAGGACGTTTACGAACGCAATCTTTTGTGTGTGAATTTCGCAATTCAATGCGAGAGCCCACACACGGGATAAGCGAGAAGTGAGAACTCCCACGTCTTTTGCGTTTTTATTAACGCTACCAATAACTGCCGAATTTGGGATGCTATAGGCTACTAACTAAAAGTGTGCTTATGTGGTGGGCACTGTTTGATATACTGAAATACTCTTTTAGTAGTGCAATTTGGGGAATCCTGATTGCCATTATCTGCATGGCCTTGTTTGTATTCTTGATAAAGGGATGGTATAAGGATGCAACATTTTCTCCTGTAAGCTACCTTATAGGTGCGATACTTTTTGTGTTCTTGTCCATTCAATGTGTTTTGATTATTGGTTCTCTGAAAATTATATCTACCACAGATTATTATGAAACAGAAATCAGCCGCATTGTGGATAATGCATACGATGCTGCTAATGAAGTGACGAAAAGACAAGCAGACGATATTATTCAAGTTGTTATTGATAGATTTCCTATTTTACATTATTATATAGGTGGAGGTGAGTTCAGTGGTTTCACTGCAAAAGAATTACCTCATGCTATGGCAGATGAGCTTCGCTCGTTTATGCGCTGGTATATCTTCCGCCGCATCCTTTGGTGTTTGGGATTTGTATTAGTAGGTGCTATATGTGTAGTCAGAAGTATGTCTCGGCAAAAGAAATATGTATCTTCTAATCTAAGGAGGGCAGTTAGTTATGATGATTTTTAAATTCTAAATATTATGGCAAATCATTTAATTATTGGACTAGGTGGTACAGGTGGCAAAGTGCTACGTGAACTGCGTAAGAGAGTTTATGAAGAGTTTCGAAGTAATGACCCTGGATACGGTGTTTTTTTGGATTATGTGTATGTAGACTCTTCTCCAGCTGATTTGAATGATAGAAGTGGTTGGAAGGTGATGGGAAAGAGTGTTCATTTAGGTGAAGCTCAAAAAGTATCCATCAATGGCATCAATGCAAGCATGTTGCAAAATCTGAATATGTATCCGGGTCTTCAATGTTTTATCAATCAACAAGATAAACAATTGATAGATCAACATATGGGACCTCTGATTACTGCTGGTATCGGAGGACAAAGACGTAGGTTGGGTAGAATTTTGATAGCCAATAACCTTAGTGATAAGAGCAGCAGTTCCAATTTTAATTCTGTAGTAAAAGGTGCTGTTGGTCGATTACAACAATCTTCTGGCGATAATGATGTGACATTTCATATTTGTGCCGGATTAGCAGGTGGAACAGGTTCTGGTTCAATAGTTGATGCAATATCACAGATACGTAAGTCTTATCCATATCAAGAATCAACTCATTCTTTCAAAATCCGTTTGTTCTTATATGTGCCAGAACGGAATATGGTATTTGCTGACCATGATAGCGGTTTTTATCAAGCTAACGGCTATGCTGCTTTACAAGAACTGAATGCCATCAGTACAGGCCATTATCATCCTCTTGATGTAACTGGCGAAAAAGATGTTTTTTCACAAGAAGTACAGAGATTGTTACAAGGAAGTGAGTCTTTTGAGGCAGCCTATTTATATAGTAATGTGAACGAGGCAGGTAAAATACTTGATTTAAGTACAGGCCTTCCTTCTTCAGTCGCAGACTTTATGTTCCAAACCATTGTTGTAGCAAACATGGGTAACGGTGCTGGCAAGATGTCTCGTCTTGTTGGTTGCGAGAATGATGGAGCAGGTCCAGAACAAGATCAAAACGGTGACAAGAATCGTAGTCGCAAATTCCTCTCGTTTGGTATATCTCGTATTGAGTATCCAGAAAGCGAGATAGATGAATATGTTTCCTATGTTTACGCCATTCAGGCAACTCGTCAGTTAACATATAATCTGTGGCAGGATGGCTTAGGATATGGTGAGTGCTCTTTGGAAGAAGTTGGTACAGGCTTTGTAGATGAAATAAAGAATACAACAAACCGTGAAAGGTTTAAGTTGTCGAACTCATATCTGACGTTGCAAAAGCCGATAGTCGAATCTCAGCATACAAAACGTTGGAAGGATTTCACTCTGACTTGGGAAGACAGAACTCAACAAGATGCCGGCCTTGTTCAGCAGCAATATGAAAAGAAACAATGGTTAGCTGAATTTACTCATTTGGCAGATGATTACTATTCTAATAGCTTCCGTGCTCATGGCGTAAAGAAATTTTTTGAGATTCAACGTCAAGAATTGAAAGGGTATGCACGTAATATCCGCCGCCATATTGAAGGTTTGCTGTTTGAAGAATGGGCAAGTGGTAGTAAGGACAGCAAGAGCATCCTGGAAATAGAAAAATATGCCCAATTGCTTCGTACAGATTGTTCTGATAGAATTACTGCTTTTAAAGAGCAAATCGGTCGTTTGGAATCTGAATTAAACGAGCAGGCATTGGCTATAAAAGAAGCAAATGATGCATGGAATAATATTGGATGGATAAAAGATGCGCTTACGAATGCTTCATCCAAAATCTTCTCTTCTTTCAAGACAGCTAAGTGTAATTACTATATCACATCAACTCGTATTGAATCATATCAATATGCGGTTTCTTTGCTTCAGGAGATTTTGATTGAACTTGGTAACATGATTGAAGGCATCCAAGCAGTTAAGGACGAGATGAATGCGATCTTGACTGAAGTAGTTAAGCAGGCAGGTTCAAGATGTCAAATTAATGCTGCTCAAGAAGATGGTCTGATAAAGAAGTATGACCCTGAGAAAGTTCAGGCCTTGGCTAAACAATATGCTATCAATCAGGAATTCCAAAGCAGTAACGCAGCCGAAATTCGTACTAAGATGATTGAAGGTATTGGCGAAGATGGTGAACACACTTTTGCTAATCTTTATTCAGTTACGGATTATGATACAGCTACGGATATTATTTTGGATGTTTGCACCAAGAATGCCAGAGCTGCAATGGAGGATACCGCAAAGAATGACCCGTTGAGTCGAATGGTCGGAGTGAACATTCTTGATAAACTTAAGGTAGAGTTGAATTCTGATGATAAGATTGAGAAGTTTGTGAAGGATGCTGTTAATTCCGCCCGTTCATATGTTCAGTTTAACCCTGAAGAAAAAGGTAAGATCATTGCTGGAACCTCTCCTGCAATGCAGAATATGGTACAGCTTGCTTTGCCAAAGGCAGAAAGTGATTCTACTCAAGCATTTAAGAATAAATTGATAGAGGCTTTTGTTCAGAATGTTCCAGGATTCACGCCTTCTCCAGATGCAGACCTCTCCGAGAATTATAAACCGAATCAGATTGTTGTGGTTTGCGCAAACTCTGGCTTCCCTCTTCGTTTCTTAGAAAACATGAAAACTCTGAAGGAGAAATATGATCGTCTGTTAGCTTCTCCAGAGAAAGCCTTGAATAAGATGGTTCTTCATACAGAAAGTTTCGAGAAGCCATTACCTCCATTGTTTGAAATGGATTCAAGAGAAATACTTGAAAATGTCAAGAAACCATTGTTGTTAGCATTTGCTCTACAATTGATAACTCCTCAGCAAAATCCTGTAACAGGAGAGAAGTTTTATGCTATGAATATTCCAGATGATTTTAGTGATGTCAACTGGGTTCCTCTGTCAAAAGATTTCGCTGGATGCCTTGATGTGTTGGCTCATGATTTCAAAAAATATCAGATGTTAGCATCACAAGTTGAGAAGGAGTTGCAGAAACAAGCTCGAAGCAATGACCAGAAGGCTGCTTTGCGTAAGTGTTTAGGTAATGTTGTTCAGCAGATTATTCTCCCGACAATGTGTGAAGGGAATCAGTTTAATCCCCTTTATACTGAATACAAGAATCGTGCAATTGAGATATTTAATAATGAACTTAAAGAGTTGTAAATAATATGGCAAAAATTAAAGGAATGTGTCGCAATGAAGATTGTGAAATGTGCGACCAGATACAAGAAGCGGAGAAGTCAAACTTCAAATGCGAAAAGTGTGGCAAGGATCTTATTCCTTTTGGAAATAAAACTTCAGAACCTGGTGGCGGATCAAATAAGAAACTCATCGGCATTATTGCTGGTGTTGTAGTGGTACTAGCCATCATTGGTGGCGTCATTGCCTTAGGTGGCAGTGGTGAAGAGGTACCCAAGCCGGAACCTGTAACAGTTGCTCCTGTTGATAGCGACAGCATCAAGGCTGCACAGATGGCTGCCGAGAATCAGAAACTGAAGGATAGTCTGGCTGCTGCTGAGGCTGCTAAACAAAAGGCTGAGGAAGAAGCTAAGAAGAAACCAGAAGAAGTAAAAAAGCCCCAACCACCTACTGGTGGAGGTTCTGGAGGTTCGAAGAATCTTGGTTATGCAACCTTCAAGGGTAGTTGGCCCAATGATGTAAATGGTCGTATGGTATTCAAGACATCTCACGTCATTGATAGCAAGGATCCTAAAGGTCGTGTTGCTGAGGCTGGCGACTATGTGATTGGCGAATGGGCTGATGGACATCTGGTTCAAGGCATTTGGTATGGTGCCGACAATCAGGTGAAGGGTAGCGTGATTATTGGCAGATAAAGGCGTAACAATATGTTAAGACGCTCAGTCCACATACTGCTAATGACAATATGGTGTGCTTCCGCATCATCTCAGGGTTTGAAACTCTTCAGCCCTGAGATGAAGAAGGCAGCACCAAAGCCTCAAGTGGTGGTGATGGACTTCTTAGAGCGTTATTTTCATGACTTGCCTACAGTAAAGCAGACTACCATCCAGACAAAGATGGCTGATGACAAGGTGTATTTTCGCAAGGGAAATCTCTCTGACTTAAAGCAAGTCAGCGATACTATGCCTTTCTCCATTAATCTGCTTGATCGCTATTATGAAGTAAGTTGGACGAAGTCTGACGAGCCCTTCATCACTATTGTGTTCCCTGCTCAGTATGACCTATTATTGGGTGTTGAGAAAAACGTTGCTGTGTTACAATTCAAAGATATTATTCTTGCTGCTCCTCCTCGAACAAATGAAATCGAAATTCCTGCCAATCTGGAGGAAATTGAAGATTCTTTGTTCAAATCTCAGAATGATACTCTGGGACTGGTTAGCTTAACGGATGCTATATATTATAATAAGGTACGTGATGACTTTCTGCCTGTCTTTGATAATAAGCATTTGGAATACTCAGCAGCCAATCTCTTTCATCGGCTGATAACGGATAAAGACTATAAGATGTATGTCGAACAGTCCGTCTATGGTATGACAACCATCAATTATACTGTTTCGCTTAGTCAGTGGCTGAACTATTGTGCGGAGTGGGGGATGAAAGTGTTTTTTGCTATTGAGGAAGTGCGCGAGGATGGTGTATTGGCTTTAGTTATTGTTCAGAGCAAAGAGTTAGGATGTCACCATCTTTTGTCTGTTGTCATTCCAGATAAGTTTGTTACAGACCAGAATGCCGTCTTGAAGGTTAAGATGACGCCCTATATTCCTGTTCATAATGTGAAGGACTTGTATCAGAAAGAATCTGCAAATCATAAAAAAGTAAAGTGGCAATGAAACGACTACTGCTAAGTTTATTATATATCATTTTTCATTTATCATTTAGCTACGCCCAAAGTGTGGCGCAGAATATCAATAAGGTGAAGCGTGATACGATGTATATCTATGCAGAGTCCACGACTAAGGATTTAAACGAAGCATACAGTAATGCCCGTGCTATTTTGGAGATGCAAGTGGGAGAATGGGTACGAAAGCAACATCCTTCAGAGGGTATCGAACTGTGTATTGTGAAAGCAAAGGAACATTTTATGCAACTTGACACTCGTCGAGGTGAACTTTATCGTGCCTTTGTGTATGTTAGGAAAAGTGACATTATGCCAATAGCTGATAAAAGTGAAGTAACAGTTATTGAAGTGGCACCTGTCACTAAGCCCAAACAGGTTGAGGCTAAACCTGCCATCATTGTGACAGAAGAAGCACCACGGGTTGAAGAAAAGCAACAAGTTTTGGAATTGACTTCTGAAGAAAAACAGATGAAACAAATAAGGAGTTTTTATGATGTTGAACCTTATATCAATGGGCTGAAGAGTAAGGGGAAACTGAATGCGTATGGCAAATATGCAACGATGCCAAAAAACGAAGATTGCCATATGTTTGTCTACGATAAGCAAGGCAATATATCAGCATTACTTCGGAAAAGTGGTGCGATGCAATATAACTTGAATACATTAAAAGAAGACAACGTAAAGAACTATAAAAATTGTGGGGCCATTTGGTTCCAATTAAAGTAATAGAACAATGAAAAAACTACTGTTTATTGTTATAGTGGCTTTGTCTACTATTTATTGCAAAGCAGACAATGTGACGTTTACCGTTTCTGATGGTATAGATAATGCTGCTATCAAGTCTAAGATAGAGAGTTCTGTTAGTAAGATGCTGACTGAGATTAATGCAGCCCAAAAGGCAGGCAGAAATCTTAATTTCTCTGCAATGGGAGTTGGCCAAAGAGTGCAGATGTCAATGGCAATGCTTTGGGAGAACTCACCTTTCAAATGTACTGATGATGACATCGTAGAACATTGCATTACGACTGGTACTGGTTATCAGGTTCGTAATATTCCTTTGGAAATGAAGCCCACTGGCGAACGAGAATTTGGCGAAGATGAATATCAGGAAGCTGTCATCAGCTTTGATAAAAAGGGCAATGTGGAGAGTTTCTATCTAAGTATTTCGATGAATCTTTACATGAATGTCATCAAAAGCAATCTGGAGCTGACAGACCTGCGTCGTCGTCAATTGATTCTTGACTATGTAGAGCAGTTCCGTACGGCCTACAACCAGAAGGACATTAAATTCCTAAATCAGGTGTTTAGTGACGATGCACTGATTATTACAGGTACGGTTATCCAACAAAAGCATTCAGAAGGATTCTCAACTCCAAAGATTAAGTACAACAAGCAAACAAAGGATCAATACATCAAGAATCTTCGTGGTGTCTTTGCTCGTAACAGTTATATTAAAGTGACTTTCGACGAGATAGAGGTGATGCGCCATCCTGTCAATCCTAATTTCTATGGTGTCACCCTTCTACAGGGTTGGACCAGTGGCAAATATCATGATGATGGCTACCTTTTCCTATTATGGGATTTTACCAACGAGAGTGCCCCTCAGATTCACGTCCGCACTTGGCAACCCGACAAAATCGGTGACAAACCACTACCAAAGGACGAAGTGTTTAGCTTGAGTGATTTCGATATTTAAGTTTAATAAGATGAAAAGGACTTTTTTGTTTTTAGCTTCTTTTCTGATAGCGTCTATTGTTAGCGCACAGGAGATAAAGGTCAAATTGATGGAGTATCTCCCAAACGATTTGGCTGCACGCACGCATCCAAGACCAGATGCCAATGGAGTGAATTGTGCGCTTATCCGTGTTGTTGTTCCTGCTGTTAAAGATATGAAATTCGACGGATGGGTGGTTGGCGACTGTAGTTATCAGCCTGGTGAGTATCAGGTATATGTTCCTGAGGGAGCTAAAAAGATTAAGTTCCGTCATGAGAATTACGAACCAGGTGAGATAGTGTTTAACATGCCTATTCAGAGTCAGTGTGTTTACAAGGTTGTCCTTGATATTCCAGATTTGAGTAAGATTTATGTAACCCAGAGCAGTGCCATGATTGCAGAAGGAAGCAGATTATACTCACTTCGTAAGTACGAAGATGCTCGTAGGTCGTATGTGAACGCAAAGTCCGTTGACGATGTGGTAGTAGACTTGATTCCTACTATTGAAAGCAACATCGCTCAGTGTGACACATGTATTGCTTACGAGAAATATGTGCTTGGCGCTTTTGGAAAGATTAGAGAAATGAAGGCATTAGGAGGTGGTTCTCAGAAAAACTTGGTTGAATATGCCTCTGCTGCCATAGAATACCTACAAGTTCTTAACAGATATAACAGCAGTGATTTCTATACAAGTCGAATTACTCAACTCGAAGAGCTTATAAAGGATCTTCCTCTTGAGATTCGTGTGACTATTGTTCGATGGGTTAACAATGAATCAGGTTTTTATGAGGCAGGCAAAATACCAAATGTTGAGGTGTGGGCTTTTAATGGAGACAATCCTCCTATTCAAAACAACTATGCTACTGACAAAAAATTTGTATCTATGATGGGTAAGTCGAATGAGTATAGTCAACTGGGTGTTTCAGATTCCGAAGGACAGGTGGATCTCCAATTTAATCGTCAACAAATGCCTAAAGGTCTTTTCTTCCGTCCTATTGGATATAATGATAAAATAAAGATTCAATATATTGATCTGAAAAGTTTACTGAACCAAACACTGGGAACGTATGAAAAGCGGAGATTCCGCTTGAAAATGTTTGCATCGTATAAATAATTCTTTTTATATTCATTTTTAACTAATAACAAAAAAACTATGAGGAATTTAGTATTTAGATTGATGGCAATTATTGCCTTCTCGGTTTTAACCAGTAATCAAGTATCTGCACAAGGTTTCTTGAAGAAATTGAAGAAAACAGCAGAGAGTGTTGTGTCAACAGACAGTACTAAAAGTGAAGGTACTGATACTGCTGAAGTAAAGCCCCTGAAATGGGACAAGATTCCTGTGTATCATGCAGAAAAAAGAGTTGTAACAGATGCTGCTGGTCAACCACTGAAAAATGATGATGGATCACCTATGGTGCGTGTGTTGCTTGTAGACCAAAATAACAATGTACGTAGTGCGGAAGCTGTTAAAGAACAGCATAAGAAAATAAACAAAGCTATTACAAGAATTCTTCTTAAGGTTGGTGCTGGTGCCGCTGTTGGTGTTGCTGGCGGACTTCTTGCTAGCAAAGGAAAAGCTTCTGGTGGCATCATTGGTGGCGTTGCTGGTGCTGCTGCAGGTCTTGCACTAAGTGCTAAAGACATAAAAGCTGCGAAAGCACAAAAGAAATCGTTGAAGGAACAAGAAGAATTGATTGCTAAGTATCAGGAGAACTTCACCAGTGAGGGAACACCTATCAATGCTTCTGTCAATGTAGATAAGATTGACGGATTAGAAATCAACGAAGGTGTTTCTATGACTGCAGAGGCATTAAAGAAGGAAGTGTCAAGCGAATCCTTCAATTCGTCTGACGATAGCGCCTGGACTTTATAATAGTCTTGTCAATTAAAGGGCAGGAAGATGGGAATAGTCAAATAGCTATTACCTCTTCTTGCTCTTTAATGCCAAGTAACGGCGCCCTTATTGTATATAACTCCTCTGACAAAAGTGACCGTACGATTTTATATAATCAGTATGGACACTGTCAAAGAACGAAAGGTTTTATATAGGTAAATTCTGATATTAACAAATATAAATAGCTATGACTGAAAAAGATTTCTATTTAGAAATGAATAAAAGACTCCAAAGTTGGGGTATCTCACAAAGTAGAATAGGGTATTGGACTTTTATTCGAGTTTCTTATCGCAAATACAAAAACCCAAGTATGAAATTGATAAATGATGGCGGTAAGACTAATTATAAACCATATTTTAAGATTCTTTCTTCAATTATAAATCGAGGGAAATACAAAGATTATTCAAATTTTATTAGTCAAGTTTTAATATGACTAAATTAGTATATTTATTTTAGCACTTTTATTATCTTGTTTCGCTTTTTCTCAGGACATTGAAGTGAAGAAGTTCGAGCTGTTGGTATAGGACCAGACAGCGACATTTAGCCTAAGGAAGAATATCGATGAAACGGGGTGGGTTGGTGAAGTTATAATTAAAGGAGGATTAGAAGGATGCAAAAAGTGTTTTTGGCTTTTCTTGTTCTATTCTTGTGTAATATAGGCATTCATGCTCAGAAACTGAATGTGGAGAGTTTTGTCGTTAAGTCTAACGACATTACTGCGAGGACACATCCACGACAGGATATTAATGGTAATGACTGTGCATTGGTAAAAGTGCGGTTGGCGGCATCTAATGCAATCTTTGAAGGAAACGTAATTGGTGATGTAGCTTATTACACGAGCGAGTACCTTGTCTATATGGCACAAGGTAGTAAGAAAATGACAGTAAAGTTGGAAGGGTATCTCCCATTGGAGATCGGTTTTCAAGACTACGACATTAAGTCGTTAGAGCCCAAGACAGTATATCTGTTGACAATCTCTGGGGTATTATATATCATTCAGCAAGGAAAAGCTATTGATAATAATATACTATTAGATGGTTTGACATCACAGGATATATATCGAATGCTTGTTGAGTACAAACATGCAAATAAGGATGTGTCAGACTTAGTGGGGCAATGTAATTCTGCTGCTAATCAAGGTGATATGCGAGCACAGAATCTAGTCGGAATAATATATGACGAAGGATTAGGTGTTCCTGTGGATCATTTAGAAGCCATGAAATGGTTTAGGAAATCTGCGAATCAAGGATATGACAAAGCACAAACTAATTTAGGATTCGTTTATTATAATGGTAAAGGTGTACCACAAGATTATAATGAATCCGTGAAATGGTTTAGAAAGGCTGCAGAACAGGGTTTTGCTAACGCACAATACTGCTTAGGAGTTATGTATACAAATGGTCAAGGTGTAAATCAAGATTATAATGAGGCTATAAAATGGTATAGAAAAGCCGCGGAACAGGGTTATGCTGAAGCGCAATTTAATCTTGGTGTTAATTATGAGAATGGTCAAGGTGTAAATCAAGATTATAATGAGGCAGTAAAATGGTATAGAAAAGCTGCAGAACAGGGTTATGCAGAAGCACAATGTAATTTAGGTGTTTTGTATTTAAATGGTCAAGGTGTAAATCAAGATTATGATGAGGCTAAAAAATGGTATAGAAAGGCCGCGGACCAAGGTAATGCTCCTGCACAATGTAATTTAGGAGGAATGTATTTCCAAGGGTTAGGTGTGGAGAGAAATTATGGAGAAGCTGCTAGATGGTTTAGTCAATCTGCAGAACAGGGTTATGCTGCAGCACAATGTAATTTAGGTATTATGTATGAGAATGGTCAAGGTATAAATCAAGATTATAATGAAGCAGTAAAATGGTATAGAAAGGCCGCAGAACAAGGATATGCTGACGCTCAATGCAATTTAGGTGTTAAGTATGAGAATGGTCTAGGTGTAAATCAAGATTATAATGAGGCAGTAAAATGGTATAGAAAGGCCGCTGAACAAGGAAATGCTAACGCACAATGCAATTTAGGTATTATGTATGAGAATGGTCTAGGTGTAAATCAAGATTATAATGAGGCAGTAAAATGGTATAGAAAGGCCGCTGAACAAGGATATGCTACTGCGCAATTTAATCTTGGTGTTAAGTATGAAAAAGGTCAAGGCGTAAATCAAGATTATAATGAGGCAGTAAAATGGTATAGAAAGGCCGCGGAACAGGGTTATGCCAATGCACAATGTAATTTAGGTGTTAAGTATGAGAATGGTCTTGGGATAAATCAAGATTTTTATGAGGCAGCAAAATGGTATAGAAAGGCCGCAGACCAAGGTAATGCTACTGCGCAATTTAATCTTGGTATTAAGTATGAGAATGGTATTGGAGTAAATCAAGATTATATTGAGGCTATAAAATGGTATAGAAAAGCCGCTGAACAGGAATATGCCAATGCACAATGTAATTTAGGTAATATGTATTTAAAAGGACAAGGAATAGAACAAGATTATAAAGAGGCCGCAAAATGGTTCAGAAAAGCTGCAGAATATGGTAATGCTAACGCACAAGACAATTTAGGCCTATTATATGCAAATGGCAAAGGTGTAGAGCATAATTATAATGAGGCAGTAAAATGGATTAGAAAAGCTGCTGAACAAGGATATGCTGACGGACAATGTCAATTAGGAGTGATGTATTTACAAGGATTCGGAGTGGAGAGAAATTATGAAGAAGCTGCAAGATGGTTTAGTCAATCTGCAGAACGTGGTAATGTTAACGCACAATATTGCTTGGGTGTTATGTATGAGAATGGGCAAGGTGTACGGAAGGATATTAGTAAAGCTAAAAGATGGTATCAAAAAGCAGCTGATTTAGGAATAAAGGATGCAAAAGATGCTTTGGAAAGACTAAAATGAATAAAAGATATGATATATTTATGAAGAAGTACACATTATTTATTACCTTACTATTAGCAAGTTACTTACATTCTTTTGCTCAAGATATTGAGGTGAAGAAGTTTGAGCCGATGGAGAAAGACCAGACGGCGGCATTGAGTCCAAGGAAGTATATCAATGGAACAGTGTGTGGATTGGTGAAGGTGCATGGGGATGAGGTAGGACCAGAGTCTGATGGCAACATGGAACCTTCAGATTTGCGTTGTCGACAAGTGATACTTGATTTTATAGAACAATTCCGAACTGCTCTAAATATGAAAGATATTAATTTTCTGAAAACAGTTTTAGGGGCAGACTCTTTGGGGAATATCAGTTCTATGGATTATAAGGGAAATGCTTCTACATATTTAAAAACACTAATACGTGTTTTAAAAACAAATAATAAGATGATTGCAAAAGTCGACGATATCGAGGTTGATCAGCACACAGTTAATAAAAACATTTATGGGGTCTCTTTTCTTCTTACTTGGGCTTGTGGCAATTATCGTGATGAAGGATACCTTTTCCAATTATGGGACTTTACTAATGAAAGTTCTCCACAAATCCATGTCACTACATGGCAGCCCAGTATGATTAACGGTAAACCCTTACCCAAGGAGGAGAGATTTGGATTAAAAGATCTCGATATATGATTCTGGTTCATATAATCAGATTTCAAGCCCCTGTGGCATACAAGATATAATGAGTAATTGAAATTAGCCCCTATTCTATAATGAGAAGATTTTTATCGTTTATATTTTTAATCTTTGTGTCTCTTAACTTTAACGCTCAAGGCATTAAGGTGAATAAGTTCGAACTGATGGCGAATGACAGCACAGCAAGGATAATTCCTCGTAAGGATATGAAGAATATGAAAATTTGGCATTCCATTATTATAAACTAGGTAAGTATGAAGAGGCAATTCTTTATGGTACAAAAGCAATTAATTTTCCAGAATATGATTACTATTTTAACACCCAAATATCCGATGCATGTTTTAAAATGCATAAATTTCCAATATTGGTGCAGAAAAAATTGATTTTGCATAAAAAAATGCATTTTAGGTTGGTTAATTCTTGAATTAATTTGGTATTTTGAACACTTATTCGTACCTTTGCACCCCGAATTCAAGATTTAATGCATTAAACAACAATATTAT
>Ga0247611_10006765_pt1 | contig 14611 bp, 6 predicted proteins | sample 177DNAGHGhighgp2_FD_192422 | JGI IMG/M metagenome (GOLD analysis project Ga0247611, IMG submission 192422) | Sheep rumen microbial communities from Palmerston North, Manawatu-Wanganui, New Zealand - 1770 DNA GHGhigh gp2 | ecosystem: Host-associated > Mammals > Digestive system > Stomach > Rumen ...
TTATATCATAATTTCTTGCCAAGTTAATTAAATCTGCATCATGTAATCCATATAGCCTTACTTTATATTCTCTTTTGGCCATAATACACTCTTCCTTTCAGATTACTTGTTTCTCTGATAAGCATACATATAATATCCTCTTACATTTGAATAAATCATTGAATTATGATCATTGATATTGCCGGGAAGGATTCTTACTGTCTTTAATCCTTTAAGTTTTTCCTTAAATTTTTCAAACCATGCTTCTCCGGTACCGCCAGTTATAATAATGAAATCATATCCCTGGAATGAAGATGTCGCAGCTTTTGCCTGCTCAAATGCTCTATCGAAGACGATTTCGTTTGCTTTATCTACAATCTCTTTGATTGACTTATAATCGGATGTTAAAGTATCTTCATCAAATACTTCAATCTGTCCTGTTTCAAGGCATTTCTGAAGTGAGGGAACAGGGATATCTACGCTGTATTCATCCATTATTTGCTTAGATACTTCAGCTAGAACCGCTTTCATTCCTACATCGTTTTTAGATACTTTCTTGTCTGTTTCTGCAGTTCTGTTTTTAGTCGCATAAAAGTCGAAAGTTCCAAAACCTATATCCATAACAAGAACATTCTTGTAAAGAAGTTCCTTTGAACCGGGAACTGAACCATCGCTTTTGCCTTCAGATAGTTTTCCGTCGTTATTTGTCATAACGGAATAAAATGTTCCCAAAGGCTGAGGCATTACATTTACGTTTTCATCATTTATTGTGTATGCAAAATGCTGCCAATCATTATTTCCAATCTTTAGATCGAAAATATGGGTTCCTGCCATTGCTTTTTGGATATTAGGAGTATCTCCCTTAAAATATGCTGAAGGAAGTCCTGTCTGAATATCGATTTCTCTATTATCGCCCTTTTTACCGATTGTTAAAGCAAGAGCTGTTCTGTAAATAGCCTTGAAACTATTGCTAAAATATCTTTTTCTTCCGTACAATTCACTTTCGGAATCTGTTGCATCAATCTCCGATGCCATATTCTGAGCATTATAGCCTATCATATATACATCTGAATCTTTATTCTCTCTGTAAAGAATATCAGCATCATCGGCAACGAGAATATCGCCTTCAAGTTTTCTTGCGTATGCAGGGAAACTCATGCATCCGTTCTCGTGATATACCTTTACTGAAGAATATCCTATATCAATAGCAACAATCTGTTTCTTTCCTTTGGGATTAGGAAAACTTTTTGATTCCTGTCTTGTTCTTATTTTCTTTGAGTCCATATTGAACCTCCTTATTTATTGATTAATAAGTTTCAATACTAATATGAAAGAAAATGGGAATTTTTATTAAAGTTTTTTGAATAAAAAAATACCTTCTCATTTGAGAAGGTATTTTGTGAATTTTTAATTTTCTTGTGTTTCTTCCGTTTCTTCGATGTCTTTAATTGGAGCAACTACCTGATAATCGTTACCCATTACTTTTACAACATCGGTTAGCAAGAATTTTCCAATCGGTTCTTCGTTTGATTCGGGCGAAATTGATTGACAGCATAATACTTTTCCATTTCCAATATATATTGCCGCGAAATCGTTCCATACAATCATATCTCCTGATTCAATATTTGAAAAATCTTTACTCTTAAAATAGTTGTAACAACCATGATAGATATGAGTTACCAAATGTCCGGTTCCAGCATAAACATCCCCAGTTTCAGGTGCAGGTCTATAATTTTGTGATTCAAGATATTCTTTTATCATTATATCTGAATTATGATGATTATCTGTTGCAGACCAATCGCCTTCTGTGGGATAAAAAGGTCCCATTATATACCAGTTTCTACTTAATTTTAATCCAGAATTCGGATCATATGTTCTTAATCCAGATTCATCTATGTAATCTTTTCGTTTGATGAAATCAACATAATCATTCATATGCTCATCATCATAATCGATATCGCTTAACACGCCATCATAACCATTATAAAGTGTACTTGCTACTTTAGCTCTATGTTTACTTCTTTTTTCTTTATCTGCAGGAATTTCGAAGTTTAAACATAAGTAGGCTGCTATTGATGATGCATTTCCATGAACGAATACTTTTCCTGGATCTGTATTTTCGTTGAAATATCCTTTACCTTCCATTTCAAAAAGCATAAAGTCTATTTGCATATCCAAATCATCTATTGTGGTTCCTGCGCCCTCGTTCCATAACATTGCGTGTGTAAACAAATTCATTTTTCTATCATAATCTGTCCATTGGCATATACCATATCCACCTTCGACTACACCACAACTTAATTTATTGCCGTCTGCGCCAATGCCATTATCATATAGATTTTTTACTACATTAATATCATCTCCAGCTTCTTTTCCTTTTGAAAGATAATAATTATATATTTCCGTGACTTGTTCATCTGATAAATGTTTTTCAGTTTGCCAAGAATCTTCGTAGTTATTTGCTCGACAAGCTCCTTCACTTATAAGATTTGCAACAATTCCCGCTGTTATTGCACCAGGATCTGCATTTGATATTCCTTTTTCGTCCAATTTTTTCGATACCGCTTGATATACTTTGGACATACATTCGGTAATGGCTTTATCCTTCATATTTACACTTGCGGGTAGGCTATCGGACGAACAGAATGCATCATATCCTCTTGTATATTTAATGTATACTTGAGGGTTTGTGTAGAAATCTGTATTGTCACCTATCTCACTTGAAATATCAAATAAGTCATCTAAATAATATACATCAAATGTAACATCTGAGTTCCATTTTACATTCATAGATGCAGGTTTTTTAGGTACTTTTCCTACAACTATAGGAACCAATTCTGTCCCAATTAAATCGCCCGTATTTTCATCGTAAACATCTTCTTCTTTTTCGTTTATTTTATAGTATTGATTATCAGCATCCCAAATCCACGAATAAACATCATCAAAATTATCTTCGTTTGTTATATCTACATTATTCTTTTTGCTATATGGAGTCTGATAATAGGTGATATACATTATATGTGATTTATAATATAGCGCTCTTGCTTGTGCGCCATATTTATTCTTGACTTCTTCTGAATAATCATAGAGTCCAAAATCAGACATAACATGTATTAAATTCAGTATTTCAGGCTGATTTCCGTACTGCATTCTAATTGCTTCTGTATTTACGGAGGATTCATCATATGAATCAACAGCCATATAATCAGTAAAACCGATGTTTATATTGTCAGTTAATTTTGTTACGATTTTAGGAACGCCTTTTCCATGTAATAACTTTCCATTACTGTCACGATTCTGAACCGCATCAAAATACAATTTATATTCTCGACTAGCCCTATCCATTTCACTTGCATAGAAAGATATTGATTCACTGGGATATGCTCCTATGTTTCCTATATCGTCTATAACTGTTTTTACAGATGTCGCCATTATTACAACTAAAATTACAACAATTATTACAACAACAAATTCTACAACGAAATATATTTGTCCTATTACAGGAACCCATTTTGCTGCGAAGTCCGCTAAAAAAGTTACCAATGCCGATTCGCTAACTTTTTTAACAATAAATCCTCCAACTTTAGTAGCGACTATTTTTGCAGTTATTTTTCCAATCATTTTTGCCATAAGGTTTTTCATCATAGAGCGCATCGCTTCTCTTAAACTTTTCCTTAGGGCTGTTTCTGTAAATTTATGAGCATATCTTCCGGCTTTAACACCGGCTTTTTTTGCTACGGTTCTTGATACTTTTTTTGTTATCTTATTTAATCCGTTTTTATAAATTTTATCAAAGAGTTTAGTTCTTTTTAAAAGTAATAGACCTTTTCTTCCAATTACCGCTGCTCTACGTGCAGCATTTTTGACGTTTTGGAAAAATTTGGTCACATTTCTTGCTATTGTAGTTCCTTTATCTTTGATATTCGCAAGTATGTTTAATCCTTCTAATTCTTCTCGAGAAAGGAGTTTATATTTCATGTTTCCAGCAAGAGAAACACCTATATTAAGAAGTTGGAATTTCGGCATATGGAAATCAGGCTTAAATGTCTTTTTTAATATATTGCCTTTTAGCGCATTTAAAACCAATTGAACTTCTTTGTCGCTTGTTCCCTTAATTAATTTATTGATTTTCTTAATGGATAATGCAGCATTGCCGTGAAGAATATCTTCTGAGAGTTTTACTCCATTATTATTTAGATAAGAAAGACAACCTAAACTTACTTCCTTATCTGTCATACCTAATATATTTGATTTTCCAAAGTGTTTTGTTAAAACATTTTTATTTAATTCTGATAATTTAAAACGCTCTAAGCCTGCAACCTGAGAGGCAACCGCTGCTATATTTTTATTTGCCTGTTTTGCAACTTGTGCAACATCTCCTACTAATGCTGTTGTTGTCATGGCTGTATATTTTACAGCCTCCATTGATTTTCTTGTTCCTTCATCCTGAGCGATTGCTCCGGCACCCATTACTGCACCTTCTTTTAATGCATTTATGCCTAATCTAACGCCAGATGTTGCAATATTTTGGGCCGCATGTCCAAAGGTCGAGCCTACTACTCCTGCTAAACTAACATTTGTGTTCAACTTCAATAAACTAGACGGAGTATGCATTTTTGCATCGTATGCATACTGTGCTGCTTTTAACTTGTCGTTAGTGTATAAGTTGTTTGTACTTGATGCAGAACGGCTATTAGGGCTATTTAATGTAGGATTCCCAAAATTACTATTTCTATTTTCGTAAGAAGACGTATTAATAGTCGGGTTAACTATTCTTTTCTCACTAGTTTCTGTACTTGAAGACTGTGTTGATGATTGCGTTTTGGTTTCAGTTGAAGTTTGATTATTGTTGTTGCGTCTTGCCTCTTCTATTTTTTGTGGATCAGGGCATGATTCGGATAGAACTCTCACGAATTCATCTATACCATTGAGTTCAATATGGTTAATACTTTTGTTTAGAGCCATAGCTGACTTAAAATCAGTTTTATACATTTCTGTATATATATCAGTTTGTTGTTTTATATGAGAATTGTATATTTGTTTCGCAAATTCGCGATCTTTTTCCATTCTCTTTATTTGTTCGATTGTATATGTTCCGTAATTACCAATTTTTACTTTCTGCTGTAAGATACTTGCGTCCATAAATAATCCCTTTTAGCTTACTTCCAAACACTTCTATATAAATAATATGATAGAAAAAAATATAAAAAAGCCAATATGAATTTTGTCTCATAAAGGCTTTTTAGTAATTATTGTGGTTGTAAATCCTCGTTGACTATATTTTCGTTTGCTTCCGATGAACTTGTATTGCTTTCTTTTGACTCAACAACGGGTGATTTTCCATCTGCTGTCACATTGTTGGGTTTTGCGTTCCTTCTTAAATAATCTTTTTCTGTTTGCTCCTTAAAAGCCTCATAATTTGTTTCTTTTACTATTACTACGCATAACTTTGAATTTTCCATTCTATTTGTTTTTATAACGAAAGGATTGTTTTCTACGGATATTATATCAAAGATTACATCTTTTTCATTCCTTCCAAGACAAACACCTACAAAAGATACTCCATCGGTAAATTCTCTTTTGGTAAAAAGAATAATCGGAGCTTTACCAAGCTGTGCAGAAATCTCTTTTAAGATAGCAGAAAGGTAATTACTTTGCATTTCCTCGTATACACCAATTGAAATATCTGCATCTTTATTATAATTTTCTACAACCTTTTCGATGGCGTATTCTAAGTAATATTCAAAGTTCTTTTCTACTGTTTCTTTGTTTTCTGTTATTTTTTCAGCATCTTCCGGCTTTAACTCAGCATTCTTTTTTAATGCTTTTTCTCTTATTCTAAGAGCCTCAGTTTGTGCTTTAAGCAAAGTATTATATGTGCTTGAATCGTTAAAATATTCTGGCATTTCCTGGTAATTAAATGCGTTTTCTCTATTTAATATACCTGTCATTTCAGCCCTCATATGACAAGGAGCCTTCGTTTTATTTACAAAATCAAATACTTGAGCCTTTTTATCTTTAATAGGGTATTTTACAACATTACCAAACTGAGAGATTATGCATTCGTCTTCCGGGAATCTCTCAAGTTCTGATATCGTCATTAATTCTCTGCCTGATGCCTGAACTGATGCAGATGAACCTCCTTTTCCGCTCTTCGAATAAGAATCATTTTGCATACGAATGGTCTTTTTACCCATGATATCTACCCAGAATTTAAGGGTTTCGGGTTCCTTGTTACCTCCTAAATAAATCCAGGTCGAGCAGTTATTAACCGCAGTTTGCCATTCATCTTTATACATTGCCTTTAACTGATTTGGATCCTGTAAGATCATAGTCGCGTTGATACCATATTTTCTCATAGTCGAGAGGTAACTGGGAAAATTAGGTACTTCTCCAATATTAGCAAACTCGTCCATAATACAATGAACTCGTAAAGGCAAATGCGCTCTTCCGGTTTTTGCGTTCTGAGCTTCACCTTTTCTGTAGGAAACAAGGAAAAACTGAGTATAAAGCATTGCTGCCAAGAAATTATAGGTTTCTTCTGCTTGAGATGTAATAATGAATAACGCCGTTTTTTCTTCACTAATGGAACTTAAATCCATATCATCCTTGCTTGTAAGGGATGACAACTGAGGTGTCATAAATTTGCCTAAACGTACTACGCAGGAGATAATGATTGATTTAAGTGTTCTTCCAGCTGCCTGCTTGAAGGATTTATACTTTTGTGCAGCGATTGAGCTTTGAGGAATTTTCTCAAATAATAAGTCAAGCTCAGATTTAGCCTGAGAGTTATTTTCATCAACTGCAGACGAGTTTATCATCTTTAATACTGATGCAAAGTTCTTTTTCGATGCATCATTGCAATAATCTTTTAAATAGAAAATACAAGCCGAATAAAGAAGTTTTTCGGCATCAATAAAGAACTGATTATCTCCTCCTCCGCCACCTTCCTTATTGGCTGATGTGTTATTGATTAATATTTCAATAATTGTATCTACATCGGTATCTTCTTCGATATAAACCAAAGGATTGTAACAATTTGAATACTTAAGATTGGCTATATTAAAGATTTTTACCTTATATCCATGCTCTCTGAGTGTTTTTCCTGTTGCACTTATTAATTCTCCCGATGGATCAGTTACGATATAACTTGAATTCATCTGAAGGATATTAGGTAAAACATATCCTTGTGATTTACCGGAACCTGCACCACCGACAACCATTACGTTATTATTTCCAAGACAAGCACTGGCAACAACCGGTCTTCTGGCGTTCTTAGAAAGAATTATGTTCATATAATCGGTATTGTAATCTTCTCCGGGTAAAACTGTTTTAAAGATATCTTCAAACTTATTATAATTTTCGATATCATTTGACCAATCGCTTAATTTTTTAACCTCTGCCGATGTTGCAAAACGGGATGTGTCAATTTCTTCGCCCTTCTTTTCGACACCGATTTTAGGAAGCATAATTGACCAATTATAAAAGAATATAGCAAGTCCTATTAAGGCTCCAAAGAATACTCCCTTAAATAATCCAAGGCTCAAATGATGGAATATATTCATATCTTTACCTAAGATATTTATAACTTCCATTAAACCTACATGATATTTATCCATAACAGAAAAGAATATACCAAGGATAACTGCTAATGCTCCTCCAATTATTAAAGAAGTCATTATTGTTTCTTTCTTCTTTGCTGCATCTCTTTGTTCTTGTGTTAATTTGGATTCCTTAACTTCCTTAGCCATTATTGTTCCCCTATTTTAATGTCGGTTTGTTCATTCGATAGATTCAAATCAATATTTTCTGAGATTGTGGATTCTTTAGTATTGATTTCTTCTACGATGCTCTTAAACTCAGTAATATTGATTATTTCTTCCTTAGTAAGAGTCTTAATCTTTATTTCTTCAACTTCATTCTTAACTTCTTCTTTTAACTCTGTCGGGCATTGTCCGTCGTTCTTTCCATCAAGATCAGGAACTGTACTTGTCGTAAAACATGCCTGCGCTGCAGGAGTTCTTCTTAAAAGTTCTGTTGTTACTGAACCGTCAGGATGTTCATTATATACATAAACCGTAGTCCATTTACATACTTCTTTTAACTTCTCTTCTTCCTCTTTAGAGAATTTATAGATTTCTTCCATCTTCTCTTTGTGCATTTCTTTAAGAGAATTAAGTATTTCGTTACTTGCTCCGTCTTTCTTTAATGATTCAACCAATCCATCCTTTTCCAAAATAACAAGGTTCTGATCTCTTGTGGTTTTTACTAAGAAATCTGCATATAATAGGTTTTCGTTTTGAGAAAACTCGTTTTTATTAAAAATACTTATTGTATTCTGGCCGTTTTCTCTGCCTATTACATATACTTTATTTCCATCGAAAACAACTCCGTTACCTTCTTTGTCAAATAATCCTATATCCTTATTCTTAGGAGGTTCACCTTCAACACCGCATAATGCAAGATAGGTTTTCGTATTTCTTTTAAGATTTTCTTCCTTTAGTTTCAAATACTTTATAACTTCAGGTGATTTCTTCTGAAGCGTAGATATTTCGTTTGCTAGTTTAACCTTATTTTCATCTTTCTGATGATAATAAATCTTATTGTCCTGATCTACGCTATACGGAACCTTATCCACATCTAAAATATCCTTTATAATCTGGATATCTTCCTTAGTAGAATGCTGTTCGTTTACGGGTTCTGATGCTAAATCTTCAAAAGGAACTTCTTGAGTTTTATCTATATCGTCCTTATTTATTTCCTTATCAAGATCATTTACCTTGTTGTAATCCTTCTCGGCATAAATAAATCCCTTTCCGTATCCCGGTATATTGATTTCGCCAAATTGTATACCCTGTCTAATTAAGGCTCTTCTCATTGCCTCTCTTTTAACATCATCGTTTTCGATGTATATATAGGGCTTATCGCCTTCCATAAATGCTTTTTGAAGAGCTTTTGCAGACTGTTTGTTAAAACTAGCCTCATTTACGTTTTTGGCGATAGTATCAAAACTCTTTAATACTTCTTCTACAGCCTTAGGTGCTAATTGCGCCATATGAAGTGCTACGTTTATTGCATTTGCAGTCATATTAACATCTTGCATTATATCGTTAGCCATAAATATCCCTCCTAATTACACGATTCCTTTATGAATCCCTTATATCTATAATATGACATATAAAGACAAAATAAAATTAAACCCGCATGATTATACGAGTTTAATTTATTCTTATATCATCACAATATCTTTCATATTTATCCCTCTAAATAAACTTCAGCCTAGAAATCGTCTTCAGAATTCTCAGTGAAATCGTCATTGTCGTTATAATCATTCTGATTATTATCCGTATCATTTTCATCATCATATTCTGATCCCTCCATTTCGATAATGGAAATGTCAGCCTTTGATTCTTCGTAATACTTAACAAAACTCTTACAAGCCTCAAGAAGTTCTATATCTTTGGAACTAAGTTCCTTAGAACCGATTAAGGACTTAATGTATTTTGCAGCATTTGAAGATTTAGTCAATGATGCATTATCAACTGATTTTTCATCTTCTTTTAAAAGCTGACCTATTTTTCCGACGGAATCCATGTTAACAATAGTCTTAGGTTCAGACTTTAATCTGTCTACGGATGCTAATTCATTGATTACAGCTTCCATATCAAAGTCTAAATCGGACTCTTCTTCGACTTCTTTTGTATCTTCTACTAAAGGTTTTGCCTTCTCTTCTTTCTTAGGTTTAACCTTTTCTTCCTTTAAAGCCTGAGCTTCTGCCTTAATCTCACGAACATTATTTATGACATCATCGGCTTTTGCTCCGTCTTCAATAGCCTTAACGACATTCTTTTGCGCTTTTTTAGGTAATTGTGAAATCTGTGAAGCCTGCTGAACAGGAATTGCGTTCTTTTCTACCAGATCAACTACGCTTTCATCTGCCTTCTCAAAGATTGAGATATACATATTAGCATATCTTTTTGAGATTTTAAGAGAGTTTTCGCAAAGACCTCTTACTTCTTCTTCAGAAATATCGATATCAGGATCCGATGCCATTTCCTTTAAGGTGCCAATCATTGCAAGAATTCTTGTATTTCTGTCGAATTTATCTCTTTGCTCAAGGTTTGCAATATCTATTAGATATCTTCTCTCGCTTTCTTTTAATTTGTCATCGATACAAAGAACAGGAACTGTCTCAAAGGTTTTATCCTTTGTTTCATCAAATAATTCCTTTAAAGCAGTATATCTTCTGTGTCCGGATATAATTTCATACTTCTTTTTTCCTATTTTAAGGACTGTTAGCGGAGTCTCCAAACCTCCGACCTGGATTGATGTCTTTAAATCTTCTATATCTGTTAATTCATAATGGTTAAGGGGAGATTCCTCTAATTCGTTTATATTAACCATCATTTGAACTGTTTTCTTTTTATCAATAATCGATTTCATGTTATGCTCCTTTCGACCTACATATTAAATATGACATAAAAATGCTATTTTTTGATATTTTTTTTGAAAAATTTAAGTTGCAACCGCCTGGATCATGTCAGAAAGGGAGGTGTATCTTATGGAAGCCTTGTCATTAAACTGCATTGCATATATAACTTTGGCGTTTCCGTAAAGAACTACGCACTTTGATGCTCTTGTAATTGCCGTATAAAGTAAAAACTTATTAAAAAGCATTGGTGCGCCACCCTTTAATACTGGGATAATTACAACCTGATATTCGGATCCCTGGCTTTTATGAATGGTTATCGCGTAGGATAGAGTTAATTGTTCGGTAATTTCATCATATTCAAACCTTGCTTCTTTCCCGTCATAGAACTTAACATCGATAAATACTGGGGCTTTATTGTTTATTGCTGTAATTATACCTGTATCTCCGTTAAAAATACCGTATCCTTCTTTTCCATCCATAATCCATTTCTGGTTATAGTTGTTCTTGGTATTCATTACCCTGTCTCCAACCCTAAATTTAAGGGAACCGAGTTCCAACTCTGTATTTTGAGGATTTAAGGGATTAAAAATATCCTGCATTCTTTTATTTAGGTTATTTGTTCCAAGTTCACCGGTCTTAACGGGGCAAAGAATCTGAACATCATCAGGCGATATTTTAAAGTGATTAGGAAGTGCTACCTTACTTAAATATTCTATTCCTTTAACAACGGCTTCAGGATCTTCTTCCTTTAATAAGAAGAAATCTTCGAACTTTTTATCCAGATCAATCGGAAGTTTCTTATTTATTCTATGAGCAAAGGTCACAATATGGCTTTCTTTTGACTGTCTATGGATATTTTCAAGCTTTGTTGTGGGAATAATCTTAGATTCGATTATATCCTTTAAGACATTTCCTGCTCCGACACTCGGTAACTGGTCAATATCACCGACAATGATTAAATGTGAGCCGATTTTAATGTTTTTGGTTAATGTATACATTAAATCGATATCTACCATAGAGCCTTCATCGATGATTATTACGTCTTTGTCGATTTCCTGCTCATTTTGAGGGATTCCGATAAGTCTATGAATTGTCTGGGCGTTTTCTCTTGTTGCTTCAGACATTCTTTTTGCCGCTCTTCCTGTAGGTGCTGCCAAAGCAAAAGATATGTTCTTTTCTTTCAGATATTCAATAAATACTCTTAAAGTGGTTGTCTTACCTGTTCCGGGACCACCTGTTATAACGCAAATACCCTCGTTGATTGCTGTTTTTACTGCTCTTCTTTGGGTTTCATCTAAAGAAATATTAAGTTTTTCTTCTATATTAATGATTTCTGATTCAATATTGTTAAAAGAAAACTGTTTGGCATTATTTTTAAGAAGACAAAGCTTCATTGCAGTTTTATTCTCAATATAATGGAATTTAGATAAATATATTCGATTACTGTCCGTTATAATGACTTTTTTATCGGTATATAATCTATCTACTCCCTTCTTTAAATCTATCGTCGTTACTCCAAGCATTTCAGATGTTTCGGTAAAGAATAAATCATACGGATAATAGGTATGACCTTCCATTACGCTCTTATTATCAAGAAAATATTCAATTCCATGTGTTATCCTCATTAAAGAATTTTTAGGAATCTCTAAGTTTTTACCGATTTCATCAGCCTTTAAGAATCCGATTCCCTTAACCTTATCTATTAAGATATAAGGATTATCAAGAATTGTCTCGTAAGCCTCTTTTTTAGACATTCCATCGAAACTTTTAAGGATTTTAAGAGCCATTGTCGCGGAAATACCGGCTTTTGTAAAAAACATATCCGATTCATACTCATTTTCAATAGCAATTAACTGGCTTGACGCGGATAATGCCTTTTCCTTTGAGAGTTTGGGTACTTTCTTAGCAACTCTTAAAGGATGTTCCTTTAAGGTTTCTATTGAATCCTTGCCGAATTCTTTGACGATATTTTCAGCGATTGCTTTACCAATACCCGTTACTTTATTCATAAGGTATTGTCTTATCGCTTCATCGCCTTCAGGAACTGCTCTTTTGATATTGTCGCATATTAACTGATCTCCCCATTTTTTATCATTTTTAATGTTGCCGGAGCATTCAAGGCAGTCACCTTCGGTAATCATATCCAAGGTTCCTGCACATTTAATGCTTTTCCCGTCATTTGTTGCTAAATGAAAAATGGAATATCCGTTTTCTTCGTTTTTATATGTAATTAACTTAACTATTCCGGTTACTGTCATTTATAACTCCATCGAGAGTCTCTTTGCCAAAAGAGTATCTCTTTTACATTCATTGACATTACCTACACACTGATTAAAGGCATCTTCGTGCGAATAGATGATTACTTTCTTTTTGGCTCTTGTTACAGCTGTATATAAAAGCCTTCTTGTAAGCAAAGATTTAGCCTTCTTTGATAAAACGATATGAACTGTATCTTCCTCGCCGCCTTGCGATTTATGTATGGTTATCGCATATGCTAAGGACATATTCATAAAGTCGGAATGTGTAAGTAATAGTCTTCTTCCCTTTATATTTACTTCGATTTCATCGGGAGTAATATTGGTTATTATTCCCATCTCCCCATTATAATATGAGTTTTCCTCTGAATATTTTGTCTGGGTTAAGATTATTTTATCATAAAGCCTATAAGAATAAGCTCCGTAGGATAAAACGGGTTTGTTTTCTTTGTTAACTTTATCCTGGATTAATTTATTTATATTCTCAATCCCTAAAATTCCTGCATGTGTGGGAGCAATTACCTGGCAATTATCTTTGGAAACGTCCCTTAACATGTCATTGAGCAAATTTTCTTCATCATAAAAGGTTCTAAGTTCAAACTGAGAGTTTAAATAAATCATCGAAACGCCCTGATTTATAAGTTTTGCATTTGCAGGAATTAAACCAGACTGTCTCATTATTTCTGTTAAATAGTATGTTTCAATCTTTCCGGATTCAATTAAATCATTTAATACATTTCCATATTCAACGGATAAAAGTTGGTCCTTATCTCCCACAAGTAAAAGTATGGAATTTGACTTTATAGCATCAATTAAAGCTGCAAACATATTTAGATCTATCATAGATATTTCATCTACGATGATTAAATCCGCGTCTATCTGATTCTTTGAATTAAATGTTGCGTGTTCAAAATCTCCGGGGCGAATTTCAAGCATTTTGTGGACTGTTTGAGCATATTGACCGCACGAGTCACTCATAATTTGAGATGCTCTGCCCGTTGTTGCAGACAGTTTAATCGATTCTTTTCCGTTGTTTTCAAAGCATTTAATTAATCCTTTTATAATTGCAGTCTTGCCAGATCCGGGAGGACCGGTTAAAACCTTAATTCCTGATTTTTTAAGAAGATTAAATGCGTTCTTTTGACCATTATTATAAGAAAAACCTAATTCATCCTCGATTTCTTTTATATTTATATAAGAACAGATTGGCTTCTTTGATAAGTTAAGTCTTTTAATGTTATCGATTATCTGGCATTCCTTTTCCCAGACCTCGTTATTATATATAAATTCCTTATCTCCTATCTCATGAATGGATGCAAAGGAACTAAGTTCCGACAAAGCCCAGTTAAGAATTGCCAAATTAATCTGGCATTCAGGAAATAACCCTTCTTTTTTAAGTTTCTTATTCGTTAGATTGCATAAATCTTTAAGTTCAATGCTTGTAAAGCCGTCTTGCTTAATGCTCTTTATCGCATCCGATACGAATCCGATAAGTCTTATTTCACTATAAGGCTCTACGTTTTTAATTTTTTTTGCAATCATGTCAGCCTGAGATATCGGAATAAGTGCCATAGAGCAAAACCTATATGGATTATTAATAAAATCCTCTTTATTAACCTTTGCGTTAGAAAGTAACAGGATCTTATCTATCGGTACTCCGATACTAAGTAAGAAATTAGACAGATTCTCTTTCTTTTTAAGTTCCTCTATTAAAGCAAAGAACTTATTTACTATTCGCTTCTTTTGATTTATCTTATCCAAAATCTTTATGATTTCTTCTCTGGTAGCCTCATCATCAGTAATTTTAAAGATGTTTCCGCCACAAATTTTGGCAATCTGCAAAGCTTTCGCATCCGTAATCTCTGAGCTTATTGTCTTTATTAAATGATATGCATCTTCTTCTCTGTTAGTTGAAATTTTACATTTATGTACATTTAATAAACTT
>Ga0247611_10006766_pt1 | contig 14609 bp, 14 predicted proteins | sample 177DNAGHGhighgp2_FD_192422 | JGI IMG/M metagenome (GOLD analysis project Ga0247611, IMG submission 192422) | Sheep rumen microbial communities from Palmerston North, Manawatu-Wanganui, New Zealand - 1770 DNA GHGhigh gp2 | ecosystem: Host-associated > Mammals > Digestive system > Stomach > Rumen...
AAGAAACTCCTGTTCTTAGGCAGCACCTGCATCTATCCCAAGCTTGCGCCTCAGCCCATGAAGGAAGATGCCCTGCTTACCTCCCCCTTGGAATACACCAACGAGGAATACGCCATTGCCAAGATTGCCGGACTGAAGATGTGCGAGAGCTATAACCTGCAGTATGGTACCAACTATATCGCCGTGATGCCCACCAATCTGTATGGTCCCAACGATAACTTCCATCTGGAAAATTCCCATGTGCTACCTGCCATGATGCGCAAGATCTATCTGGCTAAACTCATCCACGATAACGATTGGGATAGGATTGCTATAGACTTGAATAAACGACCTGTTGAAGGCATTAAAGGTGTTGCATCTCAGGAAGAGATTTTAGGAATACTTGCCAAATATGGTATATTTAACAATAGGGTAGTACTTTGGGGTACTGGTAAGCCTCTCAGGGAATTTCTCTGGAGCGAGGATATGGCTGATGCTTCAGTTCACATTCTTCTGAACGTTAATTTCTCCGATATTATCGGCATAGAGAAGTACTCGTCAGTGTTCTACGGAACCAGCACGAAAGGAACCGTTGACCGTAATGCCAGTGAGGGTAGGGGAGGTGCCATTCCGTCTTTGGGCGAGATCCGCAACTGTCATATCAATGTGGGTACTGGCAAGGAAATCTCCATCCGCGAATTGGCAGAGCTCGTAGCCCGTACCGTTGGCTTCGATGGAATCATCGAATTTGACGCCTCTAAACCCGATGGCACACCCCGCAAGCTCATTGATGTTAGCAAGCTCCATTCGCTTGGCTGGACGCATCAAATCGAGATTGAAGAGGGCGTTCAAAAACTCTTTGATTGGTATAGACAAAGTATAGAGTAGATCTTTCAGAATAGAAAATATGGTTTTATCAGAATTATCAGGAGGTTTAGGGAATCAGTTCTTCAGGTATGCTTTTGCAAGAGCATATATTGAGAAAAGGGCTAAGAACGATCAATTGGTTCTGAATTACAATCAGATCAATCATCATGGTGCTGCAGGTGATATCGAGAATTTCAATATCATGGAGCATGAAAAGGTTGTAACAGACCGTCTGGTCTTTGCAAAAGGCAGTCATAAGCAGAAAATCGTATTTGCCTTATACGGTTTTGAAAAACGTATAATGATCAAAATGGGGCTAAAGACAGAAAGAGATGTCCGTCACAAATGGATTCCCAGATTGCGCAACAATGGTATCATCCTTGTTCGTGACCTCAATGAAGATTATGAAATCGACACAAGCAGCGAAAAACTCTTTATCTTTGGAACCTTCGAAAACTCCAAGTATTTCTCTTCAATAAAAGACATACTGAAAAAGGAATTCACGCCCAAAGAGGCGCCTCTGCCTGAGAATAGTGCATTGTATGATGTCATCAAGAATAGGAATTCTGTTTGTGTCAATGTCAGGAGAGGAGACTATTTGAAAGGTCGCAATCGTGACAATTACTTTGTCTGCGATGAAGATTATTATAGAAAGGCAATTGATATCATCAAACAGAAAGTAGAGTCTCCTGTTTTCATTTTTTTCTCCAATGATATCAATTGGGTCAAAGAGCATCTTAGTATTGATTGTGAGTGCTATTATGAATCAGGTAACGACCCGGTATGGGAGACATTCAGGTTGATGTATAGTTGCAAGCATTTTATCATTTCTAATTCCACCTTCCATTGGTGGGCTCAATATATGGGTTCTTTCCCAGGTAAAATAGTCATCAGCCCTTCTAAGTGGTATAGGAATCCTAATTGGAAATCACACCTGATTGAACCGTATTTTACAACGATAGATACCATTAAAGGTTAATTCCAGATTTGTAAACTATAAGCTTATAAGTATGAGCAGCAATCCACTTATCTCTATTATTATCCCTGTGTATAATGTTGAGCCATATGTGAGCAGATGTCTGAACAGTATTATTAGACAGTCTTATGCAAATTTCGAGGCTATCATTGTTGATGACGGAAGTCCCGATAAGTCTGGTCAAATCTGTGATACTTTTGCGCAGTCCGATAAGCGGTTCCATGTTTTTCATCAAGAGAATGCAGGAGTTGGGGCAGCACGGAATACTGGTTTGTCTCATGTAAATGGAGATTGGGTAATGTTTGTCGATCCTGATGATGAACTTTTTGATGATTCGTTGGAGTCTTTTGTCAAAAGGATACGCCCTGAAACTGAAATGCTTATGGGAGGTTTTGTCTGTTGTGATAAGGATGGTGTGATAACATATCAGAGGAAAGAGAATTATTGTAAACAAATTACTCGTGAGAAAGCAATTTCTCTTATGTATAAGCCAGAAGTGTTTTTTGCATTATGCTTTATCTGTATAAAACTCTTCAAGACTGACATCCTTAGACGGGCGAATCTGAGATTTGATACCACAATTAAGATGAATGAGGATACTTTGTTTTCTGTTCAGTATCTATGCAACTGTCAACAAGGCAATATTTGTGATTTCTTCTCTGTTCCTCCCATCTACAAATATTATAATACGCGTGAGGGTAGTGCTACATGGCAATCGAATCATGATACGTCTCAAATCAAAATAGCAGATATTTTCAGAGGTAATTGTAAGGCATTACAATCTGTAAAGAGTGTTGGTATAAATAATCGTAGCACATTGAACCTATTGAAGTTGTCTGTCTATTATCGATACCATTCCTGCATTGATTCCATAAGGAAAGCAGATCAGAATAAGGCTAATGAACTGAAAGCGGAGTATCAATCTGTTCTCTCAACATTCGAATGTTTCCGTTACGGCTTACGTGAAGTTGTGAAAAGAATGATTAAGTGTATTAGAAAGAGATAATTATAGAATGATAATAATCTCCTTTAGTATCACAATTGTTACCTTGCCATTAACATACTTTGTTTTCCCGTTTTATATAAGTCGCTAAGCAATCATGCCCTTCAACAGTTTTAATTTCTGGCTTGTCTTCCCTCTGCTTTTCGGCCTATACTGGCTGATTCCAAGCAGGTGTGCTTCATATAAGAAATGGTACCTGATCATCGTCAGCTACCTGCTTTATATGAATTGGAAACCGGCTTTTGCTGTTGTCTTGTTATTCGTAACGTGCATCACCTTCTACGGAGCTAAGACACTGTCTGTTGAGGATAAGAAAAGACGGTATGGCATGATATGGATCTTTGCCCTTCTGTCGTTACTGCCATTGTTGGTTTTCAAATACTACAATTTCATTAATGAGAGCATCACAAATGGATTGGAATGGATGGGCCTGCATTTCAGCATGCCAGGTTTGAACTGGGCTGTACCCGTAGGCATCTCCTTCTTCACGTTTCAGGCCGTAGGCTATCTCTTCGATGTATATTATAAGAGAATTGAAGCAGAGAAGTCCTTAACCGACTATGTGCTATTTGTGTCCTTCTTCCCGCAAGTCACTTCCGGCCCCATCAGTAAGGCTTCTGAGCTTCTCCCACAAATCAAGAATCCCCAACCGTTTAACTATGAACAGGGCGTTGCTGGATTGAAACTGTTGTTGTGGGGTATGTTCCTCAAAACGGTTATTGCCGATCGGATGGGCATGTATGTTGATTCCATCTATCCCAATTATATTCACTATTCAGGTAAAATCTGCTTGTTAGGCAGCTTCTTCTATACCATGCAGATTTATGCCGACTTTGCAGGGTACTCGTTCATGGCGATGGGCATAGCAAAGACTTTAGGCTATAACCTGATTAATAACTTCCGCAGACCTTATTTCTCGTTGAGCGTAACCGACTTTTGGAGAAGATGGCATATTTCCTTATCGCGTTGGCTGAAAGATTATGTTTATATCCCAATGGGAGGAAGTCGTTGCAGTAAGATCAGGAATTACTGGAACATATTCGTTACCTTCTTGGTAAGTGGTATCTGGCATGGTGCCAACTGGACGTTCATTGTTTGGGGAGTTATGCACGGACTTGCCCAGATTATTGAGAAAGCCTTGGGCCTTCAAAAGTATGAAGGAAAGAATCTGGCAGTGAAAACGCTCCGTATCGCGTGTACCTTCATGGTGATTAATTTCGCTTGGATCTTCTTCCGCATGCCCACGCTGAATGATGCTTGTGGACTGATAGGACGGATCTTCTCTCACTTTGGTGATTCTTGTTCGCTGGCCGATTATAAACTTTCTGTTTTGTTGGCGATACCCCTGTTTAAAGATGTCTATGATGAATGGTATGTGGGTAGGTTACAAACCCTTAACCGTCCGATAGTCAGGATGCTTGTATATGTGTTCTTGTTCGTCTGCATCCTTTTGTTAGGAATCCTCAGCAGCGGTCAGTTCATCTATGTGAATTTCTGATATGAAGAAATACCTGCTCTATATACTCCTTTTCTTCCTGTTGGTCGCTGTCGTTGATGTAACGGTAGGGAAGTCTTTAGACTATTGCTTGAATCATCTTAAGGGAGGTGAGTATCACAGCCTGCAATATGCCATGAAGGAGACGAAGGCCGATGTCTTGGTGTTCGGCTCATCTCGCGCCATCAATCATTATGTGCCCAAAGTCATAGAAGACTCGTTAGGTATGACCTGTTATAACTGCGGGTTCCATGCCCAGGGCATCATTTTCCAGTATGGCCGATTGCGTTATATTCTGAATAGATACAAGCCTAAATTGGTGATTTACGATGTAGAATATCATTTCGATTTGGGTAAAGGCGACAATGAGCGCTACCTTGACATGTTAAAGCCATATTGCTCCGATACCTGTATAGCCAATTATTTCAAAGAATTCTCTTGGAAAGAATACGTCAAGAATTATTCCCACTTGTATCGGTACAACTCCAATTTCGTGGATATGCTCAAAGATTATTCTTCAGGCAAAGACAAATCCATCCAGGGTTTTGAGCCCCGAAAGGAAACAATGGATTATGATGTGGAGAAGACCACAGTCAATCCTGTAGAGGTTGATAGCGTAAAGCTGTACTATCTGAAGAAGTTCGTTGATGCATGCAAGAACAATCACATTCCCTTGGTGATGTTTGTTTCGCCAAGATATGATGTTACCTCAACGACAGTCCACGAACCGGTAAAGGCATTCTGTGAGGAAAATAATGTGCCCTTCTATGATTATTTTACAGATGCGTATTACCAAAGCCGCAAAGAGCTTTTTGCTGATTCGCGACATCTGAATGAGAAAGGGGCATCTATATATACACAACAGATTGTAAAAGTAATAAAGGATTCTTGTCTTATCAAAACACAAAAATAGTAGCAAATGAACAATAGAATAACAGTAACCTCTCCATTACTCCCTGACCTAAATGAGTTTCACGAACTCCTTAAGCAGATATGGGATAGTAAGTGGATAACTAATAACGGCTCATTCCATCAGCAGTTGGAAACGGCATTAGCAGAATACCTGAAGGTGCCGTATGTAAGTCTGTTCACTAATGGCACGTTGCCATTGATCACTGCCTTACAGGCATTGCGCATTACAGGAGAAGTCATCACAACACCATATAGTTTTGTGGCTACCACTCATGCCTTGTGGTGGAACGGTATTAAGCCTGTATTCGTGGATATTGAATGGGCAACGGGATGTATGGATCCTAACAAGATAGAAGCCGCCATCACCCCGAAGACAACAGCCATTATGCCTGTACATGTTTATGGAAAGCCCTGTAATATCCAAGCCATTCAAGACATTGCCGATAAGTATGGCTTAAAGGTTATCTACGATGCCGCCCATGCCTTTGGCGTGGAAGTCAACGGAGAAAGTGTGTTGAATGCAGGTGACATGTCAACACTGAGTTTCCATGCCACCAAAGTGTATAATACCATTGAGGGTGGAGCCATGGTGATGCACGATGCCAAGACCAAGCAGCGCATTGACTACTTGAAGAACTTTGGTTTTGCTGGTGAAACGGAGGTTGTTGGTCCTGGTATTAATAGTAAGATGGATGAGATGCGCTCTGCATACGGTCTGTTAAACCTGAAACAGGTGGATGCCGCCATCGAAGCCCGCCATCAGGTAGCCATCAAGTATCGTGAGGCATTGAAAGATGTGGAAGGCATTGAGTTCTGGAATGACCTTCCAGGAGTCAAGCATAACTACTCGTATTTCCCCATCTTCGTTGATAGCAAGAAGTATGGAATGACGCGCGATGAACTCTATTTCAAGATGAAAGAGCAAGGCGTATTGGGTCGTCGCTACTTCTATCCGTTGATCAGTGAATTCAGCACCTATCGTGGTCTTGAGAGTTCACGACCAGAGAATCTTCCGGTGGCAACCAAGATGGCAAACGAAGTTATTTGTCTGCCGATGCACCATGCTTTGACAGATGAGGATATTCAAACTGTCCTCTCTTTTATCGTACGTTAAATTAGTTGAACCATATGGACGAATTATTAGGTAGTGAACCACTTGTTTCCATACTTGTTCCCGTGTATAATGTGGAAGAGTATGTAGAAAGATGTGCAAGGAGTGTGTTAGAACAAACATATACTAATCTTGAATTTGTATTTGTGGATGATGGCTCCACAGATAATAGTATGGATATTTTGCAACGTGTTATTGCTGATTATCCTGATCGTAAAGAAAAGGTGTTGATTATCCATCATGAGTGTAATAAAGGCTTACCTTCTGCAAGGAATACTGCAGTAAAAGCATGTCATGGAGATTTCGTTTTCCACGTAGATTCAGATGACTGGGTGGAGAAGGATGCTGTTGAACTGATGGTTAGAAAGCAAGTGGAAACAGGTGCTGATATCATAACGGCCCGTGCTTATGATAATTATGACGATAGAATTGAAGAGCATTTAGGTGGTGGAAGAAACTTGGATAAGGAGGCGTTATTGTGTAGTCTTCTAACTTACAAGGTCTCTCCGTGCATGTGGCTTCGCCTCATTAAAAGGAGTTTATATATAGACAATGATGTTTGGGCTGTTGAAGGCAAAAATGGAGCTGAAGATTTTCAAGTGTTCCCTCGCCTTGTTTATTATTCTCAAAAGCATAGTGGAATTGACAGTTTTGTATATCATTATAATCGTTATAACAACAATTCTATTACGAACGGAGGAAAGCTGTCATCTCAATTGGGAGGTATAAATTCAATACGGGTTATTATTTCATTCTTTTCGGATAAAGAAAAACATTTGTATGACCTGATAGCTGGGCATGATGTAGTTGCCATACACCAGAGATTAGTAAGGAGTGTTCTTCATAAGAATGAGTCCAATTACAATGTCTTATTATCTCTTATGAAGGAGAGTAATCAACAGTATTGGTATAAGGTAGGCTGGGACAACTCAGTGAAGAAGTTGATTGATAGTCATTATTTCACTATGGCGTTTTACCAACAATTGCGATTCCTCTTCCGAATACCTTTAAAGGTTTATTATAGCTATAAGAACCGATCAAGCAAACAATATATATGATAAAGACATCAATTGTGGCCGACAGTGTTCAACTGTCATTAGTACGCAGTCTCTTTAACGAGGCGAAGAAGTATGATGATGTAATAGACTTTACATTAGGAGATCCTGATGTACAACCCCATCAGGCTATCAAGGATGCTGCATGTGTAGCCATTCAAGAAGGAAAGACACGTTATTCCCAGAATGCTGGTTTATTAGAGCTTCGGCAAGCCATCAGTAAGTATTACGAGCGTAAGGAGGGATTTCTTTATAATCCAGATTCAGAGGTAATGGTTACAGTTGGTGCTATGGAAGGATTATACTTGGCACTTCTTTCCATGCTGAATCCTGGCGATGAGGTGATCATTCCTGCACCTTACTACGTAAACTATACTCAGATGGTTCGGATGTGCCATGCCGTCCCCGTGATAGTAGATAATCCCGAGCGCACAGACTTGTCTTTTGATGTGGCTGATATTGAGAAAGCTATCACTCCAAAGACGCGTGCCATCATGATTAACACGCCATCTAATCCATCTGGTCGTATTATCCCGCAGGATAAGATTGCAGGAATTGCGGAATTGGCTAAGAAACATGATTTAGTGGTTATCTCCGACGAAGTGTACAAATGCTTGATTTATGATAATTTACCGTTCAAAAGCATTGTTGCCATTGATGGCATGCGTGAACGTACCATCTTGATTAACAGCCTCTCTAAGGAGTTCTGTATGACAGGTTATCGTATAGGCTATGTGTTGGCGCCAGAGGAGATCATTGCAGCCATGACCAAGCTACAGGAAAATGTGGCTGCTTGTGCTCCACTTCCTTCCCAGTATGCTGCTATCAAGGCTTTAGGAGGGGAGGAAGATTATTCTAAGAATATGGTGGATATCTTTACAGAGCGCCGCAATGTGCTTTACGAAGGATTGAGCAAGATAGAAAAATTCAGCGTCAAGGCACCTGAGGCTACATTCTATATGATGGTGGATATCTCTAAAACAGGCATGAAATCTATCGATTTCTGCTATGCCTTGCTTCGGGCTGTCCATGTAGCAGTCGTACCAGGTGTAACATACGGTAAGAGTTGCGACCATTATATCCGTATAGCTTTCACGCTGAATGTAGATAAGATTGAAGAAGGAATAAAAAGAATTACAGAATTCGCTAATAGTCTTTAGTATGAAAAGAGTATTAATGTTAGGTGGTTCTATTTATCAGACCTATGCCATCAAGGCAGCTGTAGAGATGGGATATTATGTCATCACATGTGATTATCTGCCAGAGAATCCAGGTCATAAGTATGCTCACGAATATCACAATGTGAGTACGACAGACAAAGAGGCCGTATTAGAACTTGCCAGAGAATTGAAGGTAGATGGTGTTGTGGCATACGCCAGCGATCCAGCTGCACCCACAGCTGCATACGTCTGTGAGAAGCTCGGACTACCCACGAGTCCCTACAAGTCTGTTGAAATATTGAGTAAGAAACATCTCTTCCGCCAGTATCTCACAGAACATGGGTTTAATGTACCGAAAGCGAGAAGCTACAAGACATTCGAGGAGGCTGAGGCTGAGATTGACAGTTTTAGGTTACCCGTAATGGTAAAACCTGTAGATTCCTCTGGTAGCAAAGGAATCAATAAACTAACAGACAAAACCCAACTAAAAGCCTTTGTCGAAGATGCCCTGTCATATTCACGAGATAAGATTTTCTTGATTGAAGAGTTCATCGTGAAGAATGGACCTCAGATTTCTGGTGATGCCTTCTCTGTTGATGGCAAGTTGGTTTTTCATTGCTTAGGCAACGAGTTTTACAGCACCAAGGTTGACAAGGACTTTGCCCCTCTTGGCGAGTGTTGGCCCACAGTGATGCCTCAAGAAGTCATAGACACACTGGCTGCTGACCTTCAACGGTTGATTACCTCTCTTGGCATGAAGAGCAATGCCTATAATGTCGAGGCTATATATGGAGAAGACGGAAAAGTCTATATCCTTGAACTCGGAGCAAGGAGTGGAGGCAGCTTGATTCCTCAGGTAACAGCCCTGGCAACTGGTGTAGATATGGTTCCATACGTCATCAAAGCCGCTTTGGGTGAAGATTGCTCAGATTTGAAAATGGCGCCAGTTAAGGGTTTTTGGTCCAACTATATGGCTCATGCTAACGAAACAGGAAAATACGCAGGCATAGAGTATGATGATACTTTCAAAAGGAACCATCTGGTAGATTTCGTAACAGATATCAAAGAAGGTGACCCTGTCCATAAATATCGAGATGCTCAGGATTGCGTTGGCGAGTTGATTCTCAAGTATGATAATCAGGAGCAGATGAACGAGGTCATAGAGAATATGGATCAGTATGTTCATATTGTAGTTCAGTAATGATTATTAGATAACAAAGTTATGAAAATCAGGAAAATAGCAATAATAGGAGCATCAACAGGGCAAGTAAAACTATATGAGAAGGCAAGATCTTTGGGCTATTATGTTGTTGGTTTTGCGTGGGAAAAAGGTGCAGTTTGCAAAGCATTGGCAGACAAATTCTATCCTATCTCAATTATTGAAAAAGACAGAATTGTTGCGGCCTGCAAGATAGAAGGCGTATGTGGTGTGGTGTCGAATGCTTCTGATTTGCCGACTTTGGTTTCGTCTTATGTAGCGGAACAATTGGGTTTGAATGGTAGCCCTTTTGAAGTAATGAAAAAACTGACTGATAAGTCTTACGTAAGATTGTTATCAGAGCAAGTTTGCGGATTATCTACAGTTAGGAATTATCTTTACGATAGTGGACTTCCAAAGTTCCTTCCCTGCGTAGTAAAGCCTGTTTGTAATGGTGGAAAAACAGGATTGTCTTATGCAGGGACTGTTGAGGAGTTTAATACTGCAGTCAAATATGCAAGGGTAAATTCAGAAGGAGATATTATGGTAGAAGAGTATATCTCAGGTCGTGAAGTTTCAGTTGAGAGTATCTCATACAAGGGGGCGCATTACGTACTACAGATTACGGACAAAGAAAATACAGGTGCTCCTCACTTTGTTGAATTGAGTCATCATCAACCTTCTACTATTACAGAGAAACAAAGAGATGAAATTTGTAAAATAGTACCAGATCTTTTAACTACGGTTGGCTTTTGTAATGGACCTTCGCATATAGAACTGAAAATTTATCAAGATAAAGTCTATTTGATTGAGATTAATATGCGTGGTGGGGGTGATGATATATCCAACAGGTTAGTCGAGTTAAGTACTGGATATGATTATGTAGGTGCAATGATTAGAGTAGCAACAAACGACTTTTTCCCACCTCATATTAATAATAGGTGTTTTGCCGGAATCTATTTCCTGACGAAACAAACAGAAGATAGACTACCGTTTTTTATGTCTGCTAAAGAGAAACCATGGTACGTTGATGGAAAGATAACATCATTGGATTTGCAGAATTCTTTAGGAAATGCGATGAAAGATGGGTTTGTTATATATCAGTCATCAGAAAAAGTTGAACCTTATTAGTAATTAAGAAAGATGAAAAAAACAGAATCTAAAAGAGTAATTGTTTTGGGAGCGACCGGCTCTTTGGGTACTCATATTGCCATTCACTTGAAAAAATGTGGATATGATGTAATTGCTGTTGGGCATAGTAGATCTGACAATGGGTTCTATGCCAAGTATTCTATTGAATATTTGACAATGGATATTAGTCATGCCTCAGAATTCGAGAAACTTCCAGATAATAATGTTTGGGCAGTCCTAAATTTCGCTGGTGCTTTACCTGGGTGTATGGAGGGCTTTAATGGATCTTTATATGTTCAGTCGATTGTTCAAGGAACTTTAAATGTATTAGAATACTGTCGTAATGTTGGTGCAGATAGAGTAATATTTCCACAATCTCTTTTTGATGTCAGACATCTCTTCGGATCTAAGGAACCGATTCCGTCAACACCAACTCGCATAGCACCTCTTACTGGTGATCATGCGGTTTATGTAATATGTAAAAATGCAGCTGTAGATCTTATTGAATACTATTACCATACTTATGGCTTAAAAAGATTTGTCTTTAGATTATCGCGTATATATTTGTATCACCCCAACCCATATACATTTATAGAAGGGAAGAAAGTAATGGTTTCTGATCGTTACTTAATATATAAAGCGATGAATGGTGATGATATAGAAATATGGGGAGATCCTGATCGCCTGTTGGAAACAATCTGTATCAAGGACTTTTTGCAAATCATAGAAAAAGCGGTATCTGCAGGAGTGGATGGAGGTTTCTACAATGTAGGTAGTGGCGGTAGTACGCTTCGTGAAAGGATAGAAGCAATAGTTGATGTTTTCTCTCCAGAAGGGAAAAAATGCAACATCGTTTATTGTCCAGAAAAACAAGATAGTACACAGTTCGTCTTGGACATTTCAAAGACGAAAGAAGAACTGGGATATTCACCGAAATACTCTTTCCATGATTATTTGGTAGATTTTAAGTATGAAATGGAAAACCAACCTTTTGCGGATGTCTGGGGTAAAGAAGAGGACTATGTTGATATTCAATCTGTGATTAATAAGTGTTTCCGAGATGACTGATATGCCCTTTGAGTACTTTTCATCAGTGGAAACTACTCCCTCTTCTGGATTCATTGGTTCTCCCATGCAGAAGATTACAGAGAGTATTTTGATGAAACAAAAACAAATATCGAAATAGATTGTTATTCCAAACATCAATCATGCTCACTGGTAACGGATACATTTTTGACAATATCGACGTGGCGTTGAGTTACACAGGTATTACGAATGATAGTTCCAAATAATTGCAGCAAAAAGTTCGCAAAATATCCCAACATATAACCCAACATATCTGAAATGCCCTGCACGTATAGTTCTTTGATCATTAAAAAGCGTTAAATGGCAGGATGGGTGCAGGAAAAGTAGTATTTTTGCATAATAATATAAAATCATAAGGCAGCATTAGAGTTATGATAACAGAAGAAACGATAAGAGAAGTCTGGGAGAAGGCCGGAAAAATTGATGGCTTTGCTCCTACGATATATCGTCGCGATGCCTGTGGTGCTCTCATCATGCGCGACAAGTATGGAAAGATGAATCCTTTTGGCTGGGAGATAGACCATATTTATCCTCAGTGTTTAGGTGGCGACGACCATATAGACAACCTGCGTGCCATGCATTATTTAAATAACCGCAGCAAACGTGACGATTATCCTTCATACACCGCTGCTGTGACTTTCGACGGTACAAAGAACATTCAAAAGATGCGCAACCTGACGGTGAACGTAACAACCCGCAGACGCATTAGCGAACTATACAAAAACAGATAATCTATGCTGAGTGAGATAAAGATAGAAGGGCTGTACAACCTGTACACATATACTCTTGATTTCCGTCCAGATAGGAATCCCTATTGTTTTGTGACGGGAAGCAATGGGTACGGTAAGACTACATTGTTGAGAATGATAGATGCGCTATATAGCCGCGACTTCAGAGCACTTTCTTCTATAGAGTTTAGGGAGTTTGACTTGAAGTTTCAGGACGGGTATCATATTCATGTGAGCCAACATAGGGAGTTTGACAGTGATTCAAGTTCGGATGAGGTGGAACCAGTGAAAACAGAACTGTTCTTTACATCGGAATACGAGAATACTCATGGTTCGGAAGAAACATACGAGTGGGTAAGTACCAGGGAAGAGGATGAGAAACTTAACAATATGACAGCATATCTTGCCTCACACCCAATCTATTTCATTACGGACAAGCGTTTGTTTAAAGGAGGTCGGAATGGTAAGAGCGATGAATCTTTGGAAAGCTTGATGCAGCGATTCCTTCAAGACCTACAACTGAGAATAAACAACAAATTTCAACAGGGGATGTTACAAGCATACGATCCTATCTCTAACGAGGAGTATGAAATGGCAGTGTCTCAAATGTATCCGCTGATAGAGTCACTGAAGAAATATGAACTTGTGAACGAAAATATAATACCAGCTTATACAGAGGAAAGGGCGGCATTGTGCCATAGCCGTATAGCAGCTATCGAACAGGCATTGGGTGGTGATGAGTTGAGAGATGTCGCTAATTTAGATTCACTATGTGTCGTTATGGATAATTACAGTTTTGCTAATAAGCATCTGGAACTATCTCCATACTTCGGATTCCGATTCAGGGCAGAAGATGAAAATGGGACGTTGTTGTCATTTGATCAGTTATCTTCAGGCGAACAGCATGTTATGCTTATGAACTACGATGTACTGTTTGATTTGGATGATGAAACATTAGTTCTGATCGACGAGCCTGAACTTTCGTTTCATTTGGAGTGGCAAGGACTGTTTATGGCTAACCTTCGGAAGATGGTCGTATCCCGTAAAGATCTTCAGTTTATTATTTGTACCCATTCTCCTGAGATGTTCGGCTACGTTTGGGAACGCAGTCTCGATCTTTTTGAACAGGCAAAAAAACATTTATAACAAAGAATGCCAAGCTCACTAAGAACCCGAGTTGAACAAGATATGTCTAAACATACCTTGGAACATATTCATACCAAGTTGAAAGGAAATCTGAGTAGCCGTACAACATTTATAGTGGTTGAAGGTCCTGACGATTTGGCATTCTACGAAAGGTTTATGGAAGATAGCAAAACATCTTCATATTACGCTACAAAGGTTGATGCTAATGGTAAAGTCGTAGATGGAGGTTGTAAGGAGTTGCAAAACATAGTGAAAACTATTCTATTGGAGGGGCAAACAGACAAAATAATTGGAATTATGGACACTGATTATAGACGCTATCTTGATGGCTATGAATACCCATCAAATATCTTTCATACCGACCATCGTGACATGGAGATGACAGCACTGAGCACACCCTCTGTACAGCAATGCCTTAGGAGATGGATAGTTGGATTTGACGAAATCTTAGAAGGACTGAAAGATATGCTGCGCCATGCTGGAGTGCTGCGCATATTGAACGACCGTTACCGACTGGGTTGCAGTTTCAAGAAAAAAGTGAAGATAAGCTGCATCTTCGACACCAGCAGGCAAAGGGTGGTAGAACACTGGCGAAAGACATACGACGAAAGGTTTCTGAAAGCATGTCTCCATAAAAAGAAGCAGACACTTATGGGAGTTCTGAGGACCTTGACAGGTCTATGTAAAGCTGGTGCTTTTTACTTGACCCATACATTCGCTCGTGAAAGCGATTACGATGTTTGCCAAGGGCACGACACCCTA
>Ga0247611_10006769_pt1 | contig 14604 bp, 13 predicted proteins | sample 177DNAGHGhighgp2_FD_192422 | JGI IMG/M metagenome (GOLD analysis project Ga0247611, IMG submission 192422) | Sheep rumen microbial communities from Palmerston North, Manawatu-Wanganui, New Zealand - 1770 DNA GHGhigh gp2 | ecosystem: Host-associated > Mammals > Digestive system > Stomach > Rumen...
ATTGTTAGCCATAAACTTCATAGCACCAGACATAACAGGCGTTTTTTTGGCTCCATAATGTAGTAGAGAATTGGCAGTACCAACCATTTCCACATATCTGCCAAACGACTTACTCATCATATAACTCAACATTCGGAAGAAGCTAATGATATTGCTCTTTCCCGCTCCATTAGCACCTAACAATATGCTAACATCACCAAGTTTTAAGGTAACAGGATTATCAAAGGCTATTGATTTGTAGCCTTTAATAGTTACTTCCCTTAACTTACTTTTACTATATCTATTTGCCATCAACGTATGGATTATGTTTTCTGAGTGCAAAATTAGCAAAATTTTATCTGATAATCGAATAATCTGCTAATTTTTCTACATTATTATATATTAAAAGGTATATTGTCTGCCCGACGGGCCGGTGGCATCATTCCGTGGAAAGGGAAAGATTGACGGTACTGAATGGGGGCCTGTGTTCAAAAGCAAGAAGGATTATATCATCAGCGACATTTTGCTGACCATTAACAGCATCTCATACCAATGGTGCATGCTTAGTTTCAACGTCTATGAGATACAAGGTGGCAAATTTGTGAAAAGTATCAGGCCCCCGGTGCGACATTCCCCGGTACCGTATGGCCAGCATCGTCAGGTCGTCGCTCTGCTCGGCTCCGCCGACAATTGCAACGGCCTTTTCGGACCGATCCGCTATTTCATGATCAGCTTACCGTTGACGATGAGGATGCCGCGGGCATTCTTGGAGACACGCTGGCCTGCCAGGTTGTAGTAGACGTTGTCGCGCCCCGGGGTGCCCGTTTTGGCAGCGACGATGGCAGAAGGGTCCTCGGCCTGCAGATAGAGGGTGGAGCCGGCGTAGGTGGAAACCTCTGTTGGCACGACGCTTGCCTCAGCGACTTCATAGGTGTAGGGCACGGTGACGGTGCCGCCAAACGATGATGGCTTGCTCTGCGACTTCTCCGTGATAAAGTTGCTGTCGCTCCATGTGACGGCGGAGGCTCCCGTCTGACTGTAGCATTTCTTCACCCCTGTGTCGAAATAGTTACCCTCCACGAGGAACTCCGAACTCTTGCGGGGGTTAATGCAGTTGTTGCCGTTGACGCAGGTGTAGTAGTTGTTGAGCATGTGGATCTTTCCCACACGGGCCATAGGCATGCGGGCCCTGCAGCCCTCCCCCCAGTGGTTGAAGGCGAAGGTGGTGTTCAGGTATCCCGTGGCTTCGCTGTCGCTGCTGCCGATGAGGTTCGTGTTCTGGTGCATGTAGGAGTGGTCGCTGTAACTGAATGTACACCAGCTGACGGTGTTGAAGTCCGACTTCTGTGTGATGTCGAAGTTTCCGTCCATGCCGTCGGAGAACTCACAGTGGTCTACCCAACAGTTCTTCGTGCCATAGAAGGATACGAGGTCGGCACCTCCCACGTCGATGGATCCAGGGCCAACGAACTTCAGGTTGCGTATAATCATGTTATTGCAACTCTTGAAGTAGAAGATGCCCGACTTGCGATAGTCTTCATTCTCGTCGCCGGTAATGTTGATGATGATCTGTCGGGTGTTGAATTCAGCCTGCTCTTTCACCTGCGTGCCGTTCGACAGGGTGCCACCGCCGCCACTGGTGCTCATGCTGGGCACGCCGGCAGCGTTGAGAGCGTCGATGATCTCCTGAGTGGCATACCACGTGGTGCAGAGGCAGGCGTCGTTGATGCCGAGGATCGTCTTTCCGCTGATGCTGGTGAACGAGATGGTGCTCGACACGTTGAATATACCGCGGGAGCCGTCGAGGATGATTACCTTATATTTCTTGATGGCCTGCTCTATCTCGCTTCTCATGTCGTCGCCGTTTGATGTCAGGGTGATGACATCGCCGTCGCTCACTCCTGATACGGGATAGGCATAGCAGCCTCCGCCAGTGATGTCGAATGGGGTATCGGCAGTCCGTGAAGAACGTGTGCAGAATCCGAAGGGCTTCTGCAAGTCGTAGATACTTGTTTGTCCCATAGTTGTCATCGATAGCAGCAGGGCAGACAGCAGTCCGAAAAGACGTAATTTCATATTAAATCTGTTTTAGTACGTTATTAATGCAATTCCGCTGCAAAGTTACAAACATTTTCTGATATAAATGATAAAAGCAAAGAAATAATTGAGGATTATATTATTGTCCCCCAAAATGAAAACCACCAAATTACTTTCGTAACCTGGTGGTTTTCTTCGTAGCGGGAGCCGGGATTGAACCGGCGACCTCATGATTATGAATCAAAATCAAAAGTTTAAGAAAATATAAATATCTTCGATTTGTTTGCTGATTTTCAGATATTTATGTATCTTTGCGCTGAAAATTCAAATCGAATTAAAGCGGGTCAAAATGGGCTAAAACGGACTAAAAAAGATAGTAAATGTTCCCAATATGTTCCCGAAATGTTCCATCAAAACGCCCATAAACAGGGAGTTTTATGATTGAAATGTTCCCGAAATTCGATTTTAAGGATGTATTTTAGCAATATTTGACCATAAATAAAGAGAAGATCATGGCAAAATCAACATTTACGGCAAGAATCAGTAACTGCACTATGTCTATCGCACTTGATGTCCGACATCCAAAGGGAGAAACATACCCAGTGTGTGTAAGATATTGCATTAATACTAAGCGTATGTATCATCCGATAGGCGACTACTGCACATCGGAGGATTTTACCGCTATCATGAACACAGAGTCCACTAGGGGAAGAATATCAGAGACAAAGAAATCGTATGCCATCCAGAAAAAGAAATGGGAATCTGACTTCGAAAATTATAGGGAACGCTTGGAGTCGCTTGCTTCGACATCAGTAGTAACACTGGATAATATTCGTATCAGTTTGACAGGCAAAAGTGCATCCGTAAGTTTCATCTCCGTATGGAAAGAAATCATCAACGGCAGAAAGGCTGGTACAGCAGCAAGTTATGAAGGAGCCCTTAAGTCGTTCATCAAAGAAACAGGGTTTACCAATGAAAAAGGCTTTGCTGTGGGGAAGGAAGTGATTCACAAATGGGTACAAAAGATGACTGATGACGGTAAATCAAAAGCGACTATTGGAATCTATCTACGAGCATGCCGAGTAGTATATAAGGAGTGTATCTCACGTGGCTACATTCTTCAGGCCGACTATCCTTTCTCTGACCGTGAAGCTGACAAGGTGTCAATACCCAAGGGGAAAAGTAGAAGACAGGAATGTCTAAGTATTGAACAGATGACCGAACTCTATCAAATCTTTGCCCACAAAGATTATCCAGAGAATTGGGGCGACGAATACAACAAGGGACTGCACATATCTTTGGGACTTTTTCTATTTCAATATTTGGGCAATGGAATGAATATGGCCGACGTTGCCAGAATCACCTACAATACCCACTACGTACAGAACAAGGGGAAATCACTGCTGTTCAACCGCACCAAGACCAAGGATAGGACTGATGATGACAGTGAGGTAATAGTTCCTATCACACCAGCCCTCAAAAAAATCATTGATGAGATCGCCGCCCCATATGAGAAAGACGAACGATTGTTCCCTTATATCCTAAAAGAAGCAATAACAGAAGCTGACTGTCGGGTACGAGTAGCCCAGGAGAATCAAAACATTAGGAAGCGGATGGCCAAGTTGACCAAACATCTTGGATGGGAAGTATCCCCCTCCCCTACCTGGTGTCGTCACTCATTTGCAACCAATCTCGCTCATCAAGGCGTACCGATGCAGTACATCAGTGATGCTATGGGGCATAGAGCAGGTAAGTCCGTTACGATGTCATATATAAATATGTACCCGCACGAGAAACAGATGGAATACAACAGCCTGCTATTGAACCTACCAAACAGCAAGAAACAGAATAGTGATCTTGAAAGCATCATGAAGAGTTTGTCGGAGAAAGACAAAAAGAAGCTGTTGGAAATGATTCTCAATGAGTCAAAGTAGCCATCTGCAAGTGTTAATATTTCATGTTTTATAGTCCCGTTGGATTTAATCCCGTTTATAATTTGTAATTTTGCACTCAATATGATGACAATAGAAGAGATAAGAATAGGGAAAGAAGGTCAGACTTTTGACCTGAAGAGTATACAGATTGACCCGAAAGCATTGGCAATCCCCATCGTGGCGATGGCCAATGCCGATGGTGGCATGCTGGCAATTGGTATATCTGACAAGACAAGAAAGATTGAAGGTGTAAACCAGCATACTGCCAAGTTGAACGAACTGCTTCGTGTGCCGTTTGACTTTTGTAATCCGTCTGTTCCGGTAACATGTCGCTATATGGACTGCATTGATAATGATGGCAATCCCAATCGTATTCTGTTGATGAATATTCCTGCCAGCCAGTTCCTTCATACGAATCAGGCTGACGAAGCCTATATCCGCGTGGGCGACAAGAGCCGCAAACTGACATTTGACGAGCGGATGCAACTGATGTACGACAAAGGTGAACGTTCCTACGAAGATACGGCAGTATATGGTGCAACCATTGATGACATTGATATGGATGCCGTTGCCGAATATGCAAAACTGGTAGGTTACGGGAAGTCGCCACTTGAATACCTACGAGAGAACAACGGCTTTGTCACGACCAACAAGAAGGGTGAAGAAGATGTCAGCGTAGCCTGCATTTTGCTTTTCGGCAAGAATCCTCAGAAGTTCTTCCCTCGTAGTCGTACCCGTTTCATCCGTTATGAAGGTGTTGACGAGAAAGTTGGTGCAGAGATGAACGTTATCAAGGATGTCATCTTTGAGGGAACCATCCTGAATCAAGTCAGAAAAACGATTGAGTTCATCGAGACCCAGGTACGTGAGCATACCTTCTTGGGACAGCACGGGCTATTCGTCACACGTCGTGACTATCCAGAGTTCGTCATTCAAGAGATGGTGGTCAATGCCTGCTGTCACAGAGCCCACAATATCAAAGGAACTGAGATTCAAATCAAGATGTTCGATGACCGACTGGTGTTTGAATCGCCTGGCAAGTTGCCAGGACAGGTGAAGCCCAGCAACATCCGCAACACCCACTTCTCTCGCAATCCTAAGATCGCAGCATTCCTGAAAGCCTATCACTACGTGAAGGAATTTGGCGAGGGTATGGATCGTATCTGTCGAGAGCAGGAAGCCAATGGTGCGCAAGCCCCATCTTTCCGAACAGATGACTTCATTTTGAAGATTACAGTACCAAAGGTGACTGAAAAGGTGACTGTAAGCAATAAAAAGGTGACTGTAAATGGAGGTAAGGTGTCTGAAAAGGTGACTGTAAATGAGAATGAAGGAACAGAAAAGATGACTGTAAATCGTCAAGAGTTACTGGAAAAATTGATTGAAAGAGCATCTAAGAATGGTGATAAACTGACAGAAAACCGTATCTCTATATTGGGACTCATGATAGATAACCCTTATATATCCAAGATAGAATTAGCGAAAGCTGTAGGAATCAGTGCCAATTCCGTCATGCGTAACATAGACTATATGCGTGGGAAATATCTCCGTAGGGTAGGTGCTGATAAAAATGGCTTTTGGGAAATAATAAAAGACTAATGGCATTTTATAACAAAAAATATACAGATGACTGTAGAGCCTGGATTAGCAAAAACCAGAATCTCTACGAGAATACTATTGATAATATAAAGTCGTTTTTGGAGTTGGGCGGGCTGCTTCATATTTATGGCGTGGCTGTGGATAATATGCCAGACAAATCCTTGTTCCTAAAATATGAGGATTATAAAAAGTATGTAAAGAGTTACCATAAGTTGATTCATTCCATTACTGGGGTCAGAACACTTCTTTCACGGTCAGATTCTCCCTTCTCTATCTTTAGTAGCGAGGAGGATGTTGTATTCTTTTGTTTGTCATGGGTCATTCATGGGGATTTCTATGAGACTCTTATATATCAGATAATCGCATGTTATGACTATCCTAAATTTAAGAATAGGCAACGCGAACTGGTAGCATTAAAAAATCGTTTTATATTCGAGAGTATTCTCCTTGGCATTAAGTCTTTGGACGACTGGAAAAAATATGATAAGGACATGAAAGAGATAAAGGGCTGGACTGTACTATCAGAAGATTTTGTTGCTCCGCAAACATTAAGACAGGAAGGGGAGCCACCGATAGTACCTGCCACAGATGATAATAAAAAGGAAGGGGAAAAAGATAATACCGTAGGCAATAAGACAGATAAGGCTGCATTTTTAAATATGTTAAAGTGTAATGATGACAAAAAGAAAGCAGCTGTCATAATGGCGATTGCAGATGAAATTAAGTCAAATAACACAGGTGAACGCATAGCCTTTATCAAGTTGGCTCTAGAAAAGAACGCCATGATAGATCCCAAACTGAGCTTTTCGCCATTTTATGAAGCGCTAACAGAAAGTATAAACCCATATATGGAGGGTGAAAAGCCTGTATCAAGAGTATATAGTAGCAAGATTTATTCTGCATCTTGGTGTTTACTTAATCGAACTGATGATAATTGTAGAAATGAGAAAGAGAAAACACAATTGATAGAACTCAATCGAATATGTGAAGTTCTAAAAGCAGCAGAAAACAATGCATAACCTTCGAGTTGATTAGGTAATAGTTGGGGGGCTTGGGTTTCAAACACTTCCAAATTCTATCAGAAACTTTCAATCGCTATAACACGCTGATTTTAAACTAATTAATTGTTTGCGGTTTCATTTGGAACCGTTAATTTTGCACTCGCAATCAGACGAACTGGTTGCGAGTTTTTGTGTCTGGCCAGGCCTTAACTCAGTTATTATTTTTAAATTTTTATTATATGTTTACACGTAAAGAAAACTATCAGGAAGTTGCTAATACCATCCAGGGATGGGATGCAACACAAGAGGAAGCGCTGCTGTCTCGTCAGCTGCTTTCTAACATTGAGAAGTGTGGTGATCATATTACCATCATGTTAACAGGTAAGGGGATCTCTGCTATTGCCAAAGCCATCCATGACTACATGGGTCTCGGAGATCAGCTTGAAGACACCCCGTCTGAAGAAGACGTTCTTCTATCCAAGCAAGACGTGAAGGACAAATTTAGCGTCAGTGACACGACCCTATGGCTGTGGGGGAAGAAGAACTATTTGGTACCAATAAAGATTGGGCGACGCGTGATGTATCGTTCATCCGATATCAAACGCCTTGTAAATGGTAAATAAGCGTTGGCCATGAAAGAAATCAAGAGTATTATTCTTTATCTTGATAGCCTTGTTGCCATTGAGCATCTGACAGACGAGCAGGCTGGCATCCTAATCAAAGCGGTTCTCCGCTATGCGAAGGATGGCCAGCAGCTCGAAACCTCAGATACGGCTCTGATTGCCTTGTTTTCTATCCTGTGTGCACAAATTGACCGTGACCACAGGAAGTATGAAGAGCGTTGCAAGCGAAACAGTGCCAATGCACGCAAACGTCATACGAATCAAGGCCAAAACGAGCAATCGCAACCAATCGCTATCGATGGCAAACCACCACAAACGGATGGATGCCTAAATGATAATAATAATAACAATGATAGTAATAATGACAATAGTGATGATACCGCTAACGCTATAATCATCAATAGTGGATCTGGTGTCTCTTTCGATGATATTTGGAAGATGTATGGTAAGACAGTAGGGGATATAAATTCTGCGAAAGCGTTATGGGACGGACTGTCTGAACAAGATCATGCCGCTATCCTCGCATACATACCCGGTTATGTCGCCAACACGCCAGAAATAAGGTATCGCAAGTATTTCAATAATTTCCTCTCAGAGAGATACTGGGAGACTCACCCTTTAAACAAAGAACAAAATGGAAACAACATTAAACCAAGAATTGATGAAAAGGATCAAAGAAAACGGAACGTTTATAATTCAGCAGTCAAAGCCATTGCCAGCATCAGCCCAGCAGTTATTAACCCCACAAATGGAATATCTGCTTCAGAGATACCCAACACTTGATGTGTTTTTCCGGGTTTTCAATGTCAGGCGACAAGTCTATACTTGTCAGAATCCTGCATCTTGTATCCTCGGACTATCTCCAACTTTAACCCAGTTGGATATTATGTATGGTGCCTTCACTTCAGTTAAATGGCTTATCCCGTTTATAGCTGATGCAAGTCTGAATTGCGGTTTAAAAGAAGACGCTTCTGAAGACCAATTACTATTCATAGCCACCGCTATGTCTAGTAGATACAAATGGATGAAAGCGGGCGAGCTGATGCAATTCTTTTTCAACTTCAAAGCAGGCTTCTATGAGCGGTTCTACAGCTACTTTGACCCTCAAACTATCATCAGAAGTATGCCAAGTTTCCTCCATGAGCGGCAGCAAATCATTGAGGTCAATGAGCGAGAATTGAAAGAAAAGGAAGCCGAGAAAGACAGGGTTCCTGGCATCTCACTCGAGGAATACAACAGAAAATATGCCCCTACTGAGACGTTAAACAGAATGTTGAAATCAAACAATTAGAAGATGAGACCAAACGTTATTTTCAATAAATTGAACGCAGATTTATTCCTATTCTTGGCAAAATCTCTGCCCAATAGGACATCACGTTTCGATGCATTCCTATACCTGTATGAACGTCAGGCAGGCCACTTTGATGCCCTTCTAAAGTATGGCTTTAACATCCCATTTGGCACCACATATAACCAACTGGCTAAGCGTTGGGGATGGGACAGGAAGACTGTTATGTCGTTCCTAAAATCCCTTCATAAGATGGGTGTTGTAGAGGTCAAAAGAGACTCTCGCAACATCACGATTTGCATTTTAAACCTCACTTGTGCTCCACAGGAAACCTGTCTCGAAACCTTAGGCGATCCCCCTTAAAAGGGCTTGCCCGCCTATGGACTTTTTTCCATGGGGAAGCCTAATTCCCCAAAAGTCCAATTTTGGGAGGAGACGGTGGCTATGAGAAGAGCAAGCTCCAGCCACTTGGAAAACTGAAATTATACAAATATACAATTATCATCTTATCACATTATGATTTTATGGTAATTCAATAATAGTGGTTTTTGAAAAAAGAATAGCAAGTTGTACTTTTTACCGGTAATCCCGTCAAAAAGTCGACTTGCCAACTTCAGAGAAGCTGGGGTAATTGTCCTCGCAACTCGGCAAATTATTCAATAGAAAAATGAGAAAAGAAGATAAAGCAAAGTACAACTATAAAAGGATTGAGATTTACCTGAGTCCAAAAGATGCTGCTCTTTTTGAAAAAAAAGCAATACATTATAAGAATTGGGGGCCATTCATTCGTGATGCCGTGAAGCAGTTTAACGACATCGGCATCCTTCGAAGAATTGATGCTTTAAATGAAATGACAGCCTTATACAAAAAACACCAGCAAAAACTAAGCTGGATTGGAGGCAATCTGAATCAGGTTGTTAAACGCGCCAACGAACTTGCCATTATTGGAAAACTGACCCAGTCTTATTTTGATGATATTCTTTTCCCTCAGGTAAGAGAAATCCAGGAACTGATTTGTGAAATCAAAGACGAGCAATACCATATTGTAAAAAAGATAATGCGCAAAACGTAAAACATCTATAATAACAGGCTAATACTTGGACTTCATTGTTCTCCAGAAGATAATCGTGATTTTTCCAAACCTATGCATTGTTTTTGCATAGGTTTTTTGTATCTTTGCAAAAAAATTCGGTGATATGGCAAAGAATCTATTGAATAAGTACGTCTGGTTGGTGGAAACCATCTATAAGTCAAAAAAGATCTCATTTGATGAGATAAACCGTCGTTGGCTCGACAATGACATGAGTGAGGACAAACCTTTACCTATACGAACATTTCATAAGTGGCGTATAGCTATAGAAGAGATGTTTGGTCTTATTATTGAAAATGAGCAAGGAGGGCAATATCGCTATTATATTCAAAATGCCGATGACTTAAAAAGTGGCTCCATGCGTAGTTGGCTCTTCAATACTCTAACAGTCAGTAATTTGATGATGGAAAGCGTAAGTATAAAGGATAAGATTCTATTCGAAGAGATTCCTGATGGAGAACAATATCTTCCTGTCATTATTGAGGCGTTAAAGAAGAATACTGTACTCGAAATGACTTATCAGAGTTTTTGGCGCGACGAAGCTAACACTTTCGAAGTTGAGCCCTATTGTCTGAAAGCCTTTAAACAACGTTGGTATTTAGTAGCCCGCAGCCCATATTATGATAAGATTATGATATACGCTCTTGACAGAGTTCATCAATTGGAACCGACAGGCAAAGTTTTTAAATATCCTGATGATTTTGTTGCTGAAGAGTATTTTGAGGACTGCTTTGGCATTATTGCTGACCAGAATTACGATGTTGAAACCGTTAAATTGAAAGTATCAGCTGGACAAGCCAATTACTTACGTACTCTCAGGCTCCATCAGTCGCAAACAGAGATTGAGCGCAATGATGAATATAGTGTTTTTACGGTTCGTCTGCGTCCAACTTTTGATTTCCGTCAGGAAATACTTACCATGGGGAGTGACATAGAAGTTTTATCACCCAAATGGTTCCGTGATGAGATGGCTGAGATTTCAAAGCATATGTGGAACAAATACAAGAATGACAAATGAGAGATTTTGCAGCAATAGACTTTGAGACAGCAAACAATGAGCGTACTAGTGTTTGTTCTGTCGGTGTGGTAATAGTAAGGAATGGTGAAATTGTGGACACGTTCTATTCTTTGATTCAGCCAGAGCCAAATTACTACAATTACTGGTGTACCGAGGTGCATGGTCTTACTCGCAAAGATACGGAAAATGCCCCTGTATTCCCAGAAGTATGGAAACAGATAGAACCTTTGATTGAAGGTCTGCCACTCGTGGCCCATAACAAGGCTTTTGATGAGAGTTGCCTGAAAGCCGTATTCCGTTGTTACCAGATGGACTATCCGGATTATGAATTCTACTGCACATGTGTGGCTTCCCGTAAGGCTTTCCCTCAGGCTGAGAATCACCAACTCCACACAATTTCAGAACTCTGCGGTTATACCCTCGAAAACCACCATCATGCCCTCGCCGATGCAGAGGCTTGTGCCTGGATTGCAAGGGAGATTCTTTAGATATTATCTTTTCCACAAAATATTAAATTTTCATAGAAAGAAAAAAGAAAAGAATTAAATAATAGAATTCTCATAAGGTGTGTCCCATACTGGCACACCTTACTTGTATCTTTGCATCGTGAACAATAAACGACGTAAAGATGGAATCAAAACAGAAGAAACAAATGGATCTGCTTACAGCCATTGAGCAGACAGTTGAAAAGGCCAGGGACTCAAAACTCAGTCCCGAGTTTTATCGAAAGACCTCACGATATATTAAATATGTGTCAGACAAGCTCGACCTAACCAAGGATCAGAGTGTGATGCTTGCTTTATTTGTTGACAATAGCGATGACGATGGTATTCGTTTAAGAGATCTAAGTAATTTCTTAAAATGCAGTACTGCCAGGTTTTTACGTTGTTCGAATGAGATCGATGACTTAGAAAAACGAGGATACATTAATAGCAGTTTAGATTATCGCGATAAAAAGAAGTATGACGTACCTTTGGAGGTAATAGAAGCAATCAAAAAGAATGAAGTATATAAACCAAGGGATGTTCATAATTTGTCATGCAGACAACTCTTTTGTGAATTAGATAAGATTTTTGAGAAAAGACGATATGATAATCTGACATATGAGATAACTGTAGAAAGGATAAAACGTTTGCTTTCTTGTAATCAGCAACTGTCATATGTTAAAGAAATCATGGATTATTCCCTTGAAGATGATGACTTAATCTTGCTTATCTATTTTACTCATTGCTTTGTAAACAAACATGATAATGACATTGGGAATTATGAATTGGAGAAACTCTATAGAGGAGATAAAAAAGATTTGTTGAGTGATGTTAATAGTGATTTGGTCTCTGGAGAGCATGAACTGCAAGACCAGGGAATAATTGAATTCTCTAATGTGAATGGGATGATTGATCGAGAATTATACCATATAAAAGATGATGAAAAAAGAAAATTATTTAGTGAGATAGAAATAATTGATAGGACAAGGAGGGAGAATGAAATACAATTTGACCAAATTGTACCTAAAGAATTATACTATAATGAGATGAATCAGCGTCAGATCACGGAATTGAGTCAATTATTAGACAATGCCAATTATCAAAGCATTCATTCTCGCTTGAAATCATCTGGTCTTCGCTGTGGGTTCACCTGTCTATTCTATGGGGATCCTGGTACAGGTAAAACAGAAACCGTTTATCAGTTAGCACGTTTAACAGGTCGTAATATTCTGCAAGTAAATGTGACTCAAATAAGAAGTTGCTGGGTCGGAGAAAGCGAGAAAAACATTCGGGCAATCTTTGCTTCCTATCGCAATAGAGTGTACAAGAGGGGGCAGAGAGATCTGTTGACAAAATGGAAAACTCCATCCAGAACATTATCCTTGAAGAAATGGAGAAACTCGATGGTATCCTCATCGCCACCACCAATCTCGCACAGAATATGGACAAGGCCTTTGAACGTCGATTCCTCTATAAGATTAAGTTTGAGAAGCCCACTTCAGAGGCTCGTATGCACATCTGGCATGAGATGATACCTACACTGTCTGAGACAGACATCAAAACCCTCGCAGAAAGATATGATTTCAGCGGAGGTCAGATTGAGAATATAGCCCGTCACTACACCATCAACGGCATCCTCTATGGCGACATGGCCAGCAACATCGAAAGTCTCATGACCTACTGCAACAACGAGCGCCTCGAAACAAAACAAACAAGAAAAATAGGATTTTGAGAACCTCTGCCCCAATACGGCGCACCTTCCTTTTATATTTGCAACATCAATTCTTAATTAATTAAATATTTGAATTATGAAAAAGTTAATTTCCTTCTTAACTGTAATTGCTTTTGCATCGATATTATTATCCTCTTGCAAAAATGATTATCAGAGAATGTCAACTGAGTTTATTCGTAGTCTACCAGATTCATGTGAATTCCTGATAGCAGTTGATAATGAGGCAGAACATCTGGTTTACTATAGGGGACCACAAACTAAATCATTTTTTTGCTACAATGTAGAAACAGAATCTGTAGAAGAGATTAATGTGCCAGAGGCAGAATCCCCAGATTGTGTCCCTATTGCTATGGGGGCTGGAATAGATCATATATTAGTAGCATATAGTGATATAGATAACATCAGCTCGGCATCATTCTATAGTGTCGCACAAGTGCAGATGTACAATCTGAAAACACAGACATTCAATAAACTCTTGGAATGTGATGGTTGTGTCGTTGACAATGGTAAGAAGCAAATAACATGTTACTCATTTGAAACTGATAGATATGGTGACGGAACTCGCATTGATGAAGTATATGATTATGACGGAAAACTATTGAGTAAGAATGAGGTAGAAGTGATAAACGATGAGGAGGTTCCTACAGGCACTCTTGCCGCTCGCGAGAGAGAAGCACAACAGGAAGAAGAAAGGGCTATTCAAAGGAATAATTCCCTTTTCAATTATAATCAGTCATCGCAACCTCATTTCTATTGTGAGCTGTGTGGAGCAGAATACTCTAACCCCAAGGATCTCCTAAATAATAGTTGCCTAAAAAACAAAGTCGGATCAACGATAGGCCGTCATGTATTATATGAAGGTGGAGAGAAAAGCATCTACACATGTAGGTATTGCGGCAAGCAATATTCAAGTATAAAAGATATGGTATTTAACAGTTGTCCAAGAAGAGAGTTTGGAGAAAAGCATGCCCCTGCCCGATAATGACACCTCTTTATTTATGGATATTAATCAACACGTTAGAGAATTATTAAAGTCGATGTCGGAAGGTGTGTATGAGAAGGAGCACATCTTGGCCATGTCGTTACTGAGTGCTGTTGCTGGTGAAAGCATCTTCCTGCTTGGTCCTCCAGGAACAGCTAAAAGCCTTGTGGCACGAAGGTTGAAAATGATTTTTAAGGATGGACGCGCCTTTGAGTATTTGATGTCACGTTTCAGTACTCCTGACGAGATCTTTGGCCCAGTCTCTATCTCACTTCTTAAGAATGAAGACAAGTATGAACGAGTTGTTGATGGCTTCTTACCCACAGCAACTGTTGTATTTCTCGATGAGATATGGAAGGCTGGACCTTCTATACAAAATGCACTTTTAACAGCTATCAATGAGAGAATATTCCAAAATGGACGCACTACATTGAAGCTACCAATGAAAGCATTAATTGCAGCCAGCAATGAACTTCCTGCAGAGGGCGAAGGGCTTGAAGCGCTTTGGGATCGATTCTTGGTGCGTATGGTTTCTAACTGTATTCAGAGCGAAAGTGTCTTTTATAAGATGATTCGCCAGAAGAACATAAAACCCTACCACGTTCCTGATTACCTTCTCATTTCTGATGAATTATATGATAAATGGCAGCAAGGAATTGAAGAGATAGAGATTTCAAATGAGATTTGCTCTATCATTACTAATATAAGGAAAAGGCTCAAAGCTGAAATCAAAAAGGAGGAGGTGGAAGAAATGGATTACTACATCTCAGACCGCAGATGGAAAAAGTGTGTTCACCTGCTTCAAAGTTCTGCATTCTTGAATGGCCGCAAACAAA
>Ga0247611_10006771_pt1 | contig 14602 bp, 19 predicted proteins | sample 177DNAGHGhighgp2_FD_192422 | JGI IMG/M metagenome (GOLD analysis project Ga0247611, IMG submission 192422) | Sheep rumen microbial communities from Palmerston North, Manawatu-Wanganui, New Zealand - 1770 DNA GHGhigh gp2 | ecosystem: Host-associated > Mammals > Digestive system > Stomach > Rumen...
CTACCTTCTTGGTCGGAGTAATTCTAAATTTTTCTGGAAGAGCTTAAAGGTTATAAGATTTTTATAAACTAAGGATCTAGTATCAAACATCAAGAACAGGTTGTCTCTTTGCTCTGGAATAAAGATTTCATCCAAGTAAGGTCTCATTGGAATGACAGTTGCTCTTTCCCCATTATATTGGGCAATAACATTCTTGTCCCAGATAGTAAACCAATTTTCTTTGTATTTAGAAAATTTAATGACAAATGCCGGTTTTGAGAGTCTGCCTTTATAAAGAAGAGTCTTGTCTGTATCTATCTTGTTTGTAAAAGTTGAAGCAGTTGGCATCAGAATGTCAGCAATAGTGCCTTGTCTTCTTTTCTTATAGGCTTCGGTTGGCTCAATATTATCAATAACACAGCGCTTGTGCTTTAATTTAAAGCGCCCAAAGCGCTCAGGTATAAAATTAAACGCGCAAAGGATGTCAGAAGCCTCTTCTAAGGTATTGCCTATGCAAATAACGCGCACGCGTGTTTTCGTGCTTCTAACAAGGTTTTCAAGCTGGTTAGTGAAGGCATAAACAATGTCAAAGCTTCTTCTTTCGTTGGCTTCTCTGTTCATTTCATCCAGACAAATGTTGTAATACATATTCGGATCATTTAAAAAGTCTTTATCAAATAAGCCTGATCCTTTGTCATTATAGAAAGTGGAGAGCGCCAAGACTCTGCACATAAGCTCTTTTTTTAAAACTTTACCGTATTTTAGAAATTTTCCATCCTCATCATAAAGTTTTTGGCGCTCTAATACTTCATAAACGCCATCTCCGCGCACAACAATGTCAAGATCATATTTTCTCCTAAGATCAGGATCAATAAGCTTCTCAGCATTGTTTTTAAGAAGTTTTTCCTGAGAGGTATCTGTAAGCCTCAGCCAATAGAAAGGGCGCTTATATTTGCGCCACTGTCTGCAAAAAAAGTCTGTAACTGCATAGGACTTGCCTGCTTCTCTTCCGCCAATGAGCATCAGGAACATTGCCCATGAGTAACCTAAGATGGAGCGGAGACTATACCATTCTCTATTTAATTTATCTTGTTTTTTTTCAAATTCTATTGCTAAATTTTTTCTTGCCATACTATTTGCTGTCAAAGTATTGTTGACCAATTTGATCTCTAGCTTCAGTAGATGTTTTTCCTAATTCTTGAGTCAAAAATTGATAAACATCCTTAATTTCATCCCACAGACCAACTTCTTCTCTGACAAATTCTCCCTGTCTGACTAATAATTCTAAATTTTTTCTTTTAATATAATAATCTTCTTCACCTTGTTCATTTATATATTTAACCATTAGCCCTTTTTGCTTGAGAAATTCTGACTCTTCTTTAATTAAATAATTCATTACTCCTCTAGCTTTTGCGTAAGAAAGCTCATAAGCTTGATCGTTAATCATCTCATTGACAACAGATCCTATTCTTTCTCTTTCTCCAGAGGCAACTTCTTCTTCAAGAGTATTTCTTGTAACTTCATAACGGTTTTTGAAATCACGAAATTTATAAGGAACAACATCCACATATTGATCGTTTACTTTTTTCTTTCTAAAACCATATCTAGCGCTTGACTCTCTCTTTGCAAATCTCTTTTTATAAATTTCAAACTCTCTTCTATAAAAATTTAATTTTCTATATGGCTCATTCCAAACTTTAAAAGACTTAGGAGCCTCATCCTTAGTAGTTGCTAAGTATTTTTCATATTTTTGCAAACGAGAACGATATTGCTGTTGTGTTAATTTAGAACTCTTCCTAGATCGTTTCGCCATTTAACTTAACCCCCTCATCTTCTGTAAAAGTAAATATATCAGGAACTGCCTTCTTTGTATAGATGTCTCCCCACTGCCAATCATTTTTTGTATCATTAGGGATCCCTCTAACTACAGGGAAATACTCTCCATTTTCAATAAATTCGTAACTTCCAGCTCCTGCCATTCTAAATTTGCAATTTATATGATCGTTAGACCATTGGCAGAAGCCTTTTCCTTCTCCGGCACCATGATAGATGGGACCATCATACCAAATGCCGTCAGTATTTAATAATAGCACTTTTCTACCAGATTTTTCTAACTTTTCCGCTAATTCTAAGACTCTTTTATTATTGTCTGCAATAGCATCTTTAGAAAGATGAGCCCATCTTGCATTACATCCTGAAATTGACTGCATAAAGCCAATAGAGAAATTTAATATGTGTTTATTTATTTCATCCTTTTCTCTATTTTTGTAAAGCCACTCTAAAGTTTTTCTAAATTCTGGATGAGTATTAGCTAAACCCGAAGCAAAAGAACTGTGGAAGTCAATATGATGAGCATTTTTAAATACTTTATCTACATAGAATTTGTGATAAGGCTTAACAAGATAAGACTCAATGCTTTCCTTTACTTCTGGGCCATTTTCAATTACATATTGATCCATGTCAATTCCATCTTTCAGAAGGAGCCTTTTAAATTTTGTAAAAGCTGATCTACCACTTAATTGCTTAGGAGTCTTTGTTCTAAATTGGATGCGCCAAGCAAAACCATCTAAAATAACAGTGATTTCAACACAGTATTTGTTAGCTCTAACATCCCAAGAAGGTATTTGCATATCTGGACCATTGTGAATGCCTCCAGAAACAGTCCTTTTCAATTTATATAACTTTTGCTTTTTTAGCCAATTATAAATTTTATTAAATTTAACTGCACCTTCTTTATTTATGTCAAAATTGGACACAGGAATAAGCAAATAATTTATATGATAAGTAGCCCTACAATGTTTTAGAACTGCTAAATCTTTTATCATATATTTCTCCTAAAATGGTAAATCTTCTTGTTGCTGTAACCATTCAATAATGGCTCTCGCTACTTTCATTGGGATCTCTTCATCTATTGTTGGCTCAACTTTGAACTTCCCAATAATTGTGCTTTCACTAATTCCTTTCTGATCCATTAGTCCTAAAATAAAATCTCTTTGAGCTTCAGTCATTAACTGCTCCTTTTTTGAGTCCTTTTTAGGTTTTGCTGGTGCTTTTTCTTCTTTTTTCTCTTCTTTGGTCTCTTTTGGCTTCTCAGTATGAAGTGGCTCAGATGCTTTAAAATCTGGATCATCACTATAACGAAGCCTAAAGACCTTTAAAAGCGCATATTTAAGCGCATAGGTGTATGCCTTGCCCATAGCCTTGTCATTATCATCAATACCCATACCAACAGACTCTGTGCAAATTAAATTTTTATCGTATATGCTATTACTAATAGCATCAAAATCAAATGTCCCTTGCGTAAAATTAACTTTTATTTCCACTGTTGCGATAAATTGAAGCTTCTTGCCATTTTTGCCATAAGCTTCTCTAATTTGGAGATCACTCTTTTTAACTTCAACTGTGTAATACCATCCAGCTTCTTTAAGCACAGGATCAATAACATCCAAAATAGCGGACTCACTAACCGCTCTAAAGTTATTGCCTTTTTCACTTTTCGTTAAATCTGGAACAAGTCTTTTGTCCTCATTAATCTTTTTAATAATTTCATTAAAATTCATATTTACCCCTTTAAATAAGTTATATATTCAACTTTAGTGCCTAAGCACTTTGCAATTTTTAGTAAGCAGTCCTCTTGCATTGATCTATGCGGACAACTTACTATTTCCCAATATCTTTGTCTGGAATAACCTAAGTCCTTCAAAAACTCTTTGATGCTCCCATAATGATATTGGGCAAGTCTTTTTACATGCTCTGCATCAACACAGATGTAACAATTTTTATAGCGCTCCATTAAAACAACCTCCCTTTCATATCATGATCCCTTAACCAGCGGACCGCCTTTTTGTGTGCTTCAGTAGCTAATAAATCTGTCCTATTGCAAATCATTTTGCACATTGTTGCAGTTTGGACTTCTTTTGTTTCTTTGCTAAAGCTCCTATAAAATGGTGGGTTGTATTTTTGTACCCACTTTAATAAAGCCTTTAGATCAAAATTCTCTAAAGCTTCTTTCATGCTCTTCATATACTGATGAGCTTTTTTGACATTTTTTGCCATAAATTTACCTCCTGCAATTATCATACTACTATCTTTACAAAATAACAAGATATAAAATAAAAAATCTTTTTTTTTATTAAAATATAAGTTATCATATCAAATGAGGTTTAATACCTCAGTCAGCGGAGCTATATTATATCTCTGAAAATCAATGTTATGGAGTCAGACCGAAGAGGTGCCATACATTGACTGTGGATGCACAACAGATTTAGACAATATAGCCATCCCTTATGACTTCTAATTAAACAAGGAGGTAAATTTTATGATTTTAATTAGGAAGTTAAGAGCGCCAGATGCAGAAGAAGCAGGCGCAACAGAAACCCCAAAAAAAGAGGTTACAAAGCCAGAGAAGTCTCCAACTAATTTGGAACTCGCGAAGGCTTTAAGTGATCTAAAGGCAAACTCTGTCTCTAAAGAAGATTATGAGAAGCTTCAAAAAGAAAACAGAGACCTTATAGATCAAGTAATAAATGGCGGAGGTGCCTCAGACAGCGGTCAAGGAACTCCTACACAAGAGGTTGATATTGAACAGCTAAGAACAGAATTGTATGGTCCGAAAGGACAACAACTTAGCAATTTACAAGTTGTTGAAAAGACCTTGCAACTCAGAAAAGCTGTGATCGCAAAAGATGGAATTGATCCCTTTCTTCCAATGGGAGCCAATATCAAGCCAACAGATTTAGATAAGGAGAGAGCACAAGCTGTTGCAGACATCCTTGAGGAATGTGTTAAAGAAGCTGATGGAGATAGCGGAGTATTTACCGCAGAACTTCAAAGAAGAATTAATAATGACTCAATACTCCTTACTAATCACTTAAAAAAATTAGGGATCAGATAATTTAGGAGGAAAAACTTATGCCAGCTTTTAGTGGCACACTTAATGCAAATGAAATTTTTGCTTCCCTTTACAACATGATTATTAGCCAACAAATCAATGCTAGTAACATCAAAGAGGGCTTCTCTAGTTTAGTCAATAGGGCTAGAGTTGATGGCGGTCTTTACGGAGACACCAAACTTTACTATGACACTGATGCTTTAAAATCACATGCTTGGGCAGGTGATGCTGAAGCAACCAATTTATTAGCTTTAGACAGACCAGCAGATCCAGAATGTCAAGCTATCTTCTTGAATGTGTTCCGCCAAATTAGAGTTACAGTGGACAACTATCTCTCTAAGAGAGCATGGAAAGATGAAGGCGCTTTTGCTCAATTTAATGCTGTAACATTAGGATGGCTCAGAGAAACAAAGAAAGTTTACGATCAAACAACTTATAATGTTTTCTTAGGAGTCCATGTCTCTTCTGTTCAAGCTGATGAAGAAATTGACTTCTCTGGTATTACCACACCAGCAACAACCGCTGATGAAGAAGCTATGAGAAGAATGAGAGCACAAGGTATTGGAGAAGCTCTTGCAAATCTTATGATTAGAATGAGAGATGTCTCCAGAGACTTTAATGATTACGGTCATTTAAAATCTTATGATGAAGAAGAAGTCATTATTGTTTTCAACAGTGCTTATGTCAATGAAATTACCAAATTAGATTTACCAACTATCTTCCATAAAGAAGGTATCGTTGCCAAAATTTCTGAAGATTTATTACCTTCAAGATACTTTGGAGATGTTTTAACTGCTTCCAAGACCGTTGGCTCTACTGATGATGTTCGTGCTATGTATGAACAAGAAATCACAGTCGGCGGAACTGCCTATCACTTATTTGCAGGAGACAAATTCCCTGTTGGCGCAGTTGTCGCATCTGGAGATGGTTATACAGTCAACCCAAAGATTATTGCAAAAGTATTAACTGAACTCCCACCATATATGTCTGCTTTTGAAGTTGGAACTTCATTCTTCAACCCAAGAAGCTTGACAGAAAACCATTACTTAACATTTGGACACAACAGCTTAGAGCATCTCTATGCAAAACCATTTGTTAGAGTGGTTGAAAAATAGTCATTACAGGCTCCGATCTGTATTGATAAATTTACCCCAGAGGGAAGGGGACATTGTCTCCCCTTCCTTCACTTTGGAGGAGATATGGCAAAGACTCATTATTGTTACTTAAAAAAATTTAATAATTATTTTAACCGTAAAATTATCAGATTTGATACATTAGAAGAATATCAAAGCGCATCAGAGGACTATGAAATTCCTTTAAACGATAAAGGTCAGACTGCGCTTTTTGACTTTAACCCAAATGATAATGTTACGACTGAAATAATTGGTAATGATTTAAGCTTTGATCCAGATTATTTTTTGGTATTAGATACTGATCTAAACATTCTTTCAAGATGGTTTGTAATTGAACAAAAAAGAAATAGACAAGGTCAATGGTTATATCAACTTAAAAGAGATGTGATCTCTGATAATGTTGAAAAACTAATGACCGCTCCTGTGTTTGTTCAGAAAGGCATTGTTGGAGATGAAAACCCACTTATCTTAAATAGTGAAGGAATGAACTTTAATCAGATTAAAACTGAAGAAACACTTTTAAAGGATGATACAAAAACTTCATGGCTTATTGGCTATATTGCCAAGAGCGCTGGAGGCGCAGATATTAACATTCAAATCCCAACAGAAGATATTGAAGGCGCAGTTACTTTATCGCAAATTGCACTCGACTTAGGAACTACTGAGGCAATTTTGTCTGGACTTCTTAACTTTGATGGAATAAATGCTTACCCAACAAGATTTGTAAATAAATTATCTTTAGCATTTTCTGTTGAAGGTGGTATTGTTGATAATCAACTTGCTTCATGGTATAACACTAAAAATCATTTATTTCAAAAAAGCGCTAGACAAGGCTATATAACTTATAACCCGCAACACCCTCTATATTCGGGAACTTTAACAAACATTGGAACTCGTTTTGAAAATGCTTTAACAACATATACAAATGCCACAGCATTAAATAATCAAATGCCAACAATTATGGGCACAAGCTATTATTTTACTACTGATATTGAATATATAAAGCTTAAAGCCTATGAAGGAAAATATGTCCATTATTTAGGCAAATACTATAAATTTCATATTGTTGAGTCTGGAACAAGCACTATTACTCATGACACAAACTTTGTTTATACTAAATACTCCTCTCTTCAGCAAATTGCCATTGATGCAACCTATCAAGCCACTTTAAATGCTGGAGGAAGATTTGATTATATTGAAACTCAAGCAAAGAAAATTTATATTCAAATGCAGGAAATAACTGATGATGCTACTATTCCACAAGCTGAAACTAAAATTTCTACTAATAGAAGAGTAACTTTAGACCAACAATTTGACATGATATGCCTTCCTGCTGGACCATTTACAATGTATTATGATAACGGAACATATAACATACCTTTTGAAAGCAACCCAGATATTGCTAGAAGGATTATAAATGAGTTGGCAGTGCAAGAGGATGCCAAAGTTTATGATATACAGCTTCTTCCTTATTGTCCTATTTCATCTCTTTTATCTAGCCGACTTTTAAGCGGAACAGAAGGAGAGGACTTTGATTATATTACAGTTGGATCAACTCAGTTATCATTGATAATTCATGTTGATGAAATTACATACCCATCTTCTCCTGTTGTAACAGATTTAGGTGGAGGAAATTATCAAGTTGTGGTTTATTTTGTATGCCAAACGCAAACAGACAAAACTTGCGCAATAGATAATTTTGAAGTTTTTTCAAAAGAAGGTGCAGATATAACAACTGACAGCATTACAATAAATGTTGGAACAGGTTTAGGCATAGCGCAATATACAGTTACAGATCCAAACCCAGCACATAGCCCATTAAATGCATACATTTCTCTATCTTATCATTATGCAGGAACATCAAAAGTTGGCGCTATATTTTACTGTAATCAAACAAGCTTCCAAACTATTCTTGATTATAAATTAGAATTAAAAGACTCAATGAAGATAGACAGCCAATGCGATATGTATAGATTATTGTCTCCAAATTATCAAGGTACATTTGAGTTTAATGTTGCTAAAAATGGTGGCACAGTTGACTTCTTTACTGCTTATTGCACATACAAACCTTATACACCATTTATAAAAGTTTGTCCTGCGTTTAGCTTTGTCTATGGCATGGACTACAATGACAACAGAGGTTTGATTTGTGGCGGAGACTTTTCTCTTCCAAGAATTAACTCTGCATGGCAGTCATATCAACTTAATAATAAAAACTATCAAAACATTTTTAATAGAGAGATACAAAATCTTGATATAATGCAAGGTCTTGAAGCAAGACAGCAATATATAGCAGGCGGAATTGGAATAGGAACAGATTCCATGAAGGGCGCAGTCTCTGGCGCTTTAGTTGGTGGAGGTTGGGGCGCTCTTGCTGGTGGTATAATTGGTGCTGGCATGTCTTCTGTTGGCTATGGAATAGACATAGATATAATGGCTAAGCAACACCAAGAAGCAAGAAGCCTTGCTGTTGACAAATACAATTATCAATTAGGAAACATCAAAGCGCTTCCTTACACATTAACAAAAGTTGGAGCATTTGATATATCATCTAAAATCTTCCCTGTGTTAGAGTATTACACTTGCTCAGAAGAAGAAAAACAAGCTTTAAGAAACAAGATCAAATATGAGTCAATGACAATTATGGCTATTGGACTATTTGGAGATTATTATAGAGCCTTTGATGAATTGAAGTATTTCAAAGGGGAACTAATCAGAAATGATGAAATTGCAGATGATAGTCATATTTTAGATGCAATATATGCAGAGCTATTAAAGGGGGTTTACATGTAATATGGCAGGACCAATTCAAAGTGCTATATCTGGCGCATTAAATGTTGCAGGGGCAACTGCTATTGCTGGGAAAAAACTAAGTGAAGATGCGAAACAAGCTAGTGAAAAAGCATCCGCTGAGGCTGAAGCTGAAAGAAAAATTTCTGAAGCTACTCAAAAGGAAGCAAAAGAAAGTGCACTAGAAGCAGACTTAATTAGAATGGGAGCAGATCCAGACTCTGCTAGTGCTTTTATGAAGGCTAGAGAGCTTGGTTTAGATACCAAAAAATTTGGCATGATTAGAAAAAAAGGCAAATTTGTTGGATCTTATTCTTCACTTGCAGAAAAACTCTCTAAAGATGCTCTAACCGACTCTCTTTCTTCAAGAGTTTTGAACAAACAAGGCTTTGCTGAAAGAGTTGTTGCTTTAGGTGGAAGCAGAAAAGAAAGAGTCAAATCTTTAGTGGAAGCTTCTAAAGGAGGTAAAAAATAATGGGACAACCAAAACTTATTGATCCTTCTATTTATAAACAGGCTGGAATTGATATGAAAACAGGTTTACCAACTAGAATGGTGGACCAAATCAATTTAAAGCGCAATATGAAGAAGATCCTCCGCATTATTGATGAACAAGATGCGGTCAATAGATATAAATGGTATAATTTACCATGCAATATCTCTTCTGAAGAATTAGAAAGACTTTTATATTTTAAAGGTCAACTTTGCTTTTTCTATTTTAAAGAATTAGATGAATTTTATTTCATGCCATTTGCTTTAGATGGAGATATTGACTTTTATGGAAGATATAACCGCATCCATCCTGTTCCAATGTCTAGCGGAACTGAAACAGACAACAAGGATGAAAATGAAAAACTTAAAAAGTTTGTTGATAAACAAAGAAGTTTATTGTCAATGCTTAAACTTAATGTTGTTAAAGCAGTAAAACCTTTGGAAGAATTAGAGCTAGAAGATTTATATAAATCAACCGTTATTTTGTGGGACTATTCAAGACAAATTGGTCAAAACATAATTCCTAGATGTGTTGTCAATGAAGATTTATTGGATGTGATCTCTGAAATTCCTTGCTTCCTTAGAACTAGCCTTATTGCTGGCACAGGTGTAAAAGGAATGAGAGTTGCTGATGAGTCTGCTAAAGATGAAGTAAGAATTGCATCCTCGCAGATATTATCAAGCGCACTTCAAGGACAATTAGCAGTCCCAATTACCTCTAACATTGAGATCCAAGAATTATTTGAAGGTCCAACAGGCAAAGCACAAGAGTATTTATTAGCAATGCAAGCTTTAGAGAATTTCAGACTTTCAACTTATGGCTTAGAAAACGGTGGACTATTTGAGAAGAAAGCTCACAAATTGGAAAGTGAGCAAGAGATGAATGACAGCACTGTTGGCTTGGTATATGCTGATGGACTTGCGATCAGACAAAACTTCTGTAACATAGTCAACTCTATTTGGGGCTTAAATATCTGGTGTGAAGCTTCTGAGTCTGTTGTTGGTGTTGACATCAATGGAGATGGAGCATCATGGGACAGAAATGAAGAAGGAGAAAACAGTGGAGAAGAAGCTAGCTCTTCAATGCAAGAAGGAGGTCAAGAATAATGGGCTTACAAGTTAAGATCAAATACACAACAAAGACCTTTGCGGATGTATGGGGAGACTATGCCTCTTTCTCAACAGATTATGCAACCTTAATGCCATTAGTCTCTGGGGGACTTGCAACTCCAATAAGCTCTGATAATCAACAGGCAATTTATTATCTTCTTTATGCAAAATATGGGAACACTCCAATTATTTGTGAAGATGAATATCAATGGAAGATGAAAATCATGTCTGTAATTATCACTTATGGACCAACATGGCAAAGAAAGAAAGCTATTCAAATCTCTTTAAGAGCATTAGAAGAAGCTGACCTAATTCAAGGGGCAAAGCAAATTTATAACCATGCTTTCAACCCTTCAACTGAGCCAAGCACTTCTGAATTAGAAGAGTTGACTCACATTAACGATCAAAATACATCCAACAATAAAAAATCTAAGATGGAAGCTTACAGCATCCTATGGGCTAATCTCCATGTTGATGCAACTGATGAATTTATTCAAAAGTTTAACAAATGCTTCTCAAGATTTGTTGGAGATCAATGTCCTACTATATTTATTACTGAGCCAGCAGAGGAGGATGAAGAATAATTATGGAAGAATTTAAGGCATTTTTAATTCAAAATTGGCAATTATTAGCAAGCGGTGCTTTGTTTATTGTTGCTACAATTATCGGCATTATTAGGATGAAAAAGAAGGGCATGACCTTCCAAGAGATTATGTCTGGCATCCTCATGGAACAATTACCTTTATATGTCTCTATGGCAGAAACTTCTGGGGGAACAGGAGAACAAAAGAGAGTTTTTGTATTGAATAAAGCTCTTAATTATTGTGCTTCTAAATTAGGCAGACAATTATCGCAAGAAGAAAGTGATCTTATTATTGCTTATGCTTCAGAAAAAATAGAGTCCATTTTAGCCACTCCTCAAAAGAAGGGTGTTGCTAAGAAAGTGAGATAATTATGGCTATTGAAGTAGATGGTAAGATTTATAGAAACCTTCCAGAACAAGTGGAAGAAAATGCAAACCAAATTGAACTTATTAAAGCTTTAGTATCTCAATTAGGAACTGCAATGCACTATAAGGGCTCAGTCCCAACTTATGCAGACCTTCCAACTGAAGATAATAAAGTTGGAGATGTTTGGAATGTTACAGACACAGGCAATAACTATGCTTGGGATGGAGAGCAATGGGATGAATTTGGCTCTGCTATTGACTTATCTAATTTAGCCAAACTTAATGAAAGTAATGAATTTACTCGTCAGCAAATAATGCCAATGTTGATAATAGTAAATAGAAATAATGATAGGTGTTATATAAGCTATGATGATGGTCTTTTTATGATAGAGGATGATATTGCTGGGAGAATTTTATCAATTACAGGCGGATCATCTAAAATAATAAACTCAAATGATGATGGTTATGGTTTAGAATTCCCTGACACCACAAACTATACTGCTAATAAGGAAATTGCGACAACCGAAAGTTTTGCTTTTAAGGTAATGACATCCGCTGATTTTGATAATCTAACCGCACAAGAAAAAGCGGAAACAATTTATGGTGGTGTTAGAATTAGTGGAACTATCACTATTTATAATAATGTTGCACTTAAAAACCCTATTTTCTACCCAATGACTTGGAATGGTTATAATACTGATACAACAAACACAACAAAAATGGGTTCGTTAGAATATACACTAACTTCTGGTTCGTCCAAATCAATAATAAAAGGTTTTTGGAGAGTTCAAGAAAATCTATCATATAGAATTACTATAAACGATACCGCATTTGGTATTGTTGATTATGTATCGCCATTAAAAATAAATGGCAAAACAATTCCTAACTACCCAAGTTCACCAAGTTCTCCACAAGTTTTAACTTATGGAACTGATAATAATTTGAGTTGGGGTGAGGGTATCTTTAATGTTATCAACGCAAGTGATATTTCGAACAATACATTAACACAAGCACAATATGATTTAATCACAAATGGAAAACCGACATTGATTAGTGGAACTTTCTTAAATTTATTAAACCCAATTATAATGCCTCCAAGAACAAACATTGCTGGTGTTTTAACAAGAGGTTTGTATTTTGGTTATGCCACAAGTGGAAATCAACAACTTGGAACTTATCAAATAAATGAGGGTACACTTGTAATTGGTTTAAGCACTGTTACACAAGACAATATTGATTTTAACAATATGGGTAAATTAAATGGTAAGCAAATACCTGCATACCCTTCTAATACAGGCACATTTGTCCTTAAATGTATAAATGGCACATTAACTTGGGTGCAAGAATAAAATTAAACCCCCTCCATTTGACAGGTGGGGGCTTTTTTTGATATAATATCAAATGCTATTCATTTTGTCTCTCTATACATAGCTTTTAAAAGAATAGCACATCTAAGCCCTTAAGCTTGAGTTTGTCAATTAGCTTATCGGCTTTTTTTCTTTTTTTAAAGACTTGCTTAAAGACAATTTCTCCAGCTTCTCGGACCAACACTGTGAATGTTGTTTTGATCATCTTAACACCCCCTTTCTTTTTTCAAAATAATCAATAGCCTCTTTCTTAGTCTTAAATATGTGAATTCCTTCCTCATCCTCAACAAAGAAAGTATAAGATAAATTATCTAAAGCAAAATAAGCCTCTATTCTCTCTTGAATAGTCGGAATAGCCTTATCTTTTTTTATGGCATTTGAAAGCCCTTCTGCAAAACTTTTAAAAGCTTCCCCACCTGCTCTAATATTTGGCTCTTTTAGATCGCTCATTTTAACACCCCCTTTCTTTTATAAGTAATTTTCAAGATCGTTCAACAATTCTTCTTCAGTCATAATGCTGAATTGCTGGCCTTGCTTAATATTTGGAGAAATGACAACAAAGACAGATGGAAATGGAGCGCTGCTTTTAGAATCATTGAATTTTAATCTTCCTGTTATAAAAATAAGTTGAAGATGCTCCCCACATTGATCTATTAAATATCTAAATTTTTTTGTGTCTGTCCTTGCAGGAATTAAAAGCCAAATAGTGTTGTTTTGCTTCGCTTGCTTGATAACCCAATTCAACACCCCCCCCCTTACTAATTTGACTATAAGGCGGGTTTATATAAAGCTTTTCCCCGCAATAGTCATTTTTCAATTCATCTTCTTTTGACATGTATGGAAAACAGTCAATAAAACCCGCCCGCATAAATGCCGAAAATATGCGCGAAGGGGTGCGCCAATTATCTGTATTTGACATATAACAGCCTTTTAAATTGCTCATTTCAACACCCACCTTCTTGTTGCCTTATTCTTTTTAATTTTTGCCATTCTCCCACCCCCTGCGCATTTCTGCTAATTGTTTTTTAATGCCTGCAAGCTTGGCGCAATACTCCGCAACCTTTACGGCTTCTGCTGTGCTTTCATTATAAATAAAATCATCTGCCACAATTTCAAGATCAAAAATAATTTTATCTAGTGCCAATTCACAAGAAAACACCTTTCGCCCTTGCTCAATTTCAAATTTTGCCATGATAAAAAAATCTCCTTTTTGGCTCTCCCTCTGCTTTGTAGGACTTGGGACCTTCAACGCGTGCGCGCTGGTAGCATTAAGAAGGGGCGCCTTGCCCCTTTATCTGTCATAATAACCGCTTAAGATTCTATCAATTATTAAAGATCCTTTTTTAGTGTAATGAGCTTCAAAAATCATCTCTCTATTTTCTAAATATGACATTGAGCAACTTAAACAATAGCCAGCGCTTGAATTGGTGGCGGTTACAGCTTGGATGTTGTCAAATTTAACGCCATCATGTGCGGAAAATTCAACCTCTGTTAATAAAATTTTTTCGCGTGGTCCGCCAACTGTGCTATTTCTTAATTGTTCTTTTTCTTTGATCTTTCCTCTGATCGTGATTTTTTTCATAAAATTTACCCTCCGAGCTCTAAGCTCACTTATAATATAATACTATCTTTACAAAATAGCAAGATACAAAATAAAAAAAATTTTCATTGATCTAAAAGAAGCCCAGAAGCTAAGTCCCTTTATTAGATCAGATAAAAGAAAACGCGCACGCGAGCGCCCACAAATGCAAAAAGGGCGCATAGAGGCGCGAAAGGTTAAGCGGTGGAGCAATAACCCACCGCGCGCGAAATTATGCCTTATTTCGCCTATTAGATAGGCTAAATAGGCAACAAGGGGGACCAGCTGAGGCGCAACATGCGCCACACATGA
>Ga0247611_10006772_pt1 | contig 14601 bp, 14 predicted proteins | sample 177DNAGHGhighgp2_FD_192422 | JGI IMG/M metagenome (GOLD analysis project Ga0247611, IMG submission 192422) | Sheep rumen microbial communities from Palmerston North, Manawatu-Wanganui, New Zealand - 1770 DNA GHGhigh gp2 | ecosystem: Host-associated > Mammals > Digestive system > Stomach > Rumen...
TTACCCATCTTGTATAGCTTGCATTGATTGTATCCGGATCACCATCTTCAACACAAGTTGTGGTAGGATAAGTATCAACAAACGGGTTTGTATGAGATTTGCTAAGTTTTGTATCTAACGCCTCATCTTTAGTAGCACCGTCGTCCAACAAATCCCAATCAACATCATATTGATAAGTACCTGTTGAACCTGTATAAGGAACATCATCTGATAAATTTTTATTCATTGATAATACCCAGCCCGGATCGTTAAGATATCTAACCATATTCAGGTTGTGATAAAATTTGTTAGTTACCATCATTTCTTGAACTATAGCAGGACCAACATCTTGACCGTATATAAACTTTGCCAAGTTTGATGCGGCTTCTATGTATGCTTCCCATTTATCAGCAGCACCTAAACCTTTATCTTGATGGTCTAAATTAATGAATTCTTGATCACTCATTTGATTGATAAGGTTATCTCTGAAAGTGTTATACAAATCTTTTAAAGCTTCATCTATTGCTTGCTGAGTAATAGTTGATGTAGTAACATTTATTTGAGGAATATTTTGTAATCTGGTTGCCCCGGAAGTATATGGAGGAACTAGAGTACCATCAGGCATTTGCCAAGCAGGTACATAATTTTTACTTGGATCTAAAGTCCCATTATATTGTACTGCCTGAGTACCACCACTTTGTGGCGGATTGGAAATGTATACACTAGTAGCACCTGTACCGGAAGGATACCCGTTAACAGATATAGGTGTACCAGTACCCGTAGTTGAAATACTAATTGGAGTACCTTGAATAAGTGCACCATAGCTGCCATCAGCATTTAATTCATAGTATGCGGCAAATCCGCTAGGATCGTAATCATATGTTGTGACAGTAGAACCAGGTACAGCAGAAGTTATTCCCGCATATCTTTGTAACATATCTATCCAAGGTTGATTGAAACTTGGAGCCTCCGGATCTTTCCAATGATCTAACATCATTCTGTAAGGGTCTGCTGCACCTGTATTAATACTGAAATCCGGATTTAAACCAACTAAAGTTGCGAATTGTCCCAATATACCAACAAGCTCTTCAGTAGTATAATCAGCGTTATCTCCAGCAGATCTTCTCATTGCTTCACCGTAATAATATTCAAAATCTTTACCGTTAACCTGAAATTTTTCACCCATAAGTGCCAAATCACCGGCAAGCCATTCTCTTGTACTTGTTTTTACTGCGGCTTCAAATTGTTCACGAGCTGCAATAAATTCATTTTCCAATACCAAATAATCTGCATATTCAGGAGAAGATAATGAATATCTTTGTCCGTAATGTTCGATTCCGTTATATGCTTCAGCTTCATATATAGCCTTCATCTCGTCAACCGTTACATCTAAAGGCTGCCATACATCATATTCATCATAGTAACCGATACCTTTGATAAAGTCTTTTGTATTACCTTCAGCGTCGACAACCAATGAATTAAATTCGTCGGAATTTTGCATTGTTTCCCAATAATCAGTTGTCTTTTCAAGACCATATAATTTCAAAAATTCTTCCAAATCACCATCAGCTTTTTCAAAATTATCAGCATCCGTAACTGAAACAACAATCTGACCGTTATTATCTACAATGCCGTATTGAGTATTGTATGCACTGTATGCGGTTAACGAACTGAATGTTAATTCTTGGAATAATTCGTTTCCTTCTAAGTCGAAATTTGAGAACATTAATTTTGTTCTGTTTAAAGCGGCAACATATTCATCGCTGACTTTTGAAGTATCAGCGGTCAAACGCATTTTAGCATTATTAATCAACTGAGAACGAAGCTCATTATCCGCCATTCTCGACGTTATTGATAATAATCTGGCTTGTGATGCTGCCAATCCCATTGTTTTTGCCTTTCCTTTTAATTTCGTTACTTATTCTTACATGTCTATACGGACGTTTTAGGTATAATCTTTAATTTTTTATGTATTATTGTAAAGAAATGTTACAAATGTAATTAAAAAATTTTTATCAGCCCGTATAATAGTTATAACTTCGGGTTTGAGTACAGTATTTACTCAATACAGGAGAGCAGAAAAAAAGGAGTGATAAAACATGTTAGAAATGTTAAAAAGAAATCTTGAAGAATTTAAAACCTTCGCGGTTAAAGGAAATGTCGTTGACATGGCTGTTGGTATCATTATAGGTGCTGCATTCGGGAACATTGTTAATTCCGCAGTCAATGATATTATTATGCCTCCATTAGGATTTTTAATGGGTAAAGTTGATTTTACAAATATGTATTTAACTATATATAATCCTAATCCGGATACGGTATATCCATCGTTGCAGGCAGCAACAGATGCTGGTGTTGTCACTTTAAATTACGGATTATTTATTAATACTCTTATAAGCTTTTTAATGGTTGCATTTGCGGTATTTTTACTTGTAAAATGTATCAATAAACTAAAAGCCGCTACCGAAAAACAAGCAGCAGAAGATGAAGCAGCAGAAGAAGCTGAAACGACAAAAGAATGTCCAAGATGCTTCTCAAAAATCGATATTAAAGCTACAAAATGTCCTCATTGTACTGCTGATATCTAGTTTTATAAAATTAAATAGGGTGCATCAAACGATGCACCCTATTGTTTATTCTTAAAAATTTACTTACAGGCACCCTGACTGACAATTTAATAACTTACATAAATTGCACGAAGTATTAATTCCTCAAGCATTTTCTTATCAGTTGACTGAGATTTAGGATCGTTAATCATAATATCAAAAACAACATCTTTACCCTGACGAGTCTTCATATAACCGGCAATGGCACTGATATTTGAAAGAGTACCTGTTTTTGCTTTCAAATTATCTCCGAAGTACAACATCCTATTCGCTAACGTACCAACCCCCGGAGAAGACATTGAATTTTTGTAAATATCAAAGAATTTTTGCTTTGTCATCACAATAAGGAAATCTGTCATAAAATCTGCTGTCATTAAATTATTCTTAGACACACCACTACCATCAACAATTCTTATATCCCTCGGATCTAAACCGTTACGCTTGCAAAAATCATTTACCAAAGCCAACGACGAGTTTATTGAACCGGTATTATTTACAAACTTACCACCCGCAACTTTAAAAACAGTTTCAGCCATCATATTATTACTATTTTGAAGAATACCCAAAAGTGCAGAATCTAAACCATGCTCAACCTTACCAACCAAGTATATATTTTTTGAAGGCAGTTTTTTCTGCTGAAATTTACCATAATACAATATCTTGGAATTTTTGATTGCATCTTCAAGTCTTAGCCTGAAATATCTTTTAATATTCGGTACAGGCAAAACCTGAACCGTATAATTTTTAACAGTACCGTTCAATTCTATCAAATTGTTTGAAATATTAACATTATGACTAGACTTTATTGAAGTATCAATATTTGAAGTTTTAACAAGATTTACAATACCTATCGGATAAAACTCACTTGGATATACTTCTGCCGGTGCATTTAATGTTGTAGGTTTAATAACAATTTTTATAATATTATTGTCAAGATTATACGAACCGAATTTTTGCATAAGCGGATTCAAATCATCATCCCATTGCCAACCTTCTCCCCAATATTCCGAATCCAAAACATAATCATCAATATAAAAAGCCTTTGGCTCAAGTATATTTTTATTTTTTGCAGCATCCGTAAGAGTTTCCAAATCTTTTGAAGAAAGGAACGGGTCTCCCGAAAGTTTCAGATATAATTCATTATCCGTATTTTTATATAATTCTGTTTTAAAAGTATAGTCTATGCCCAAAGCATCTAAAGCAACCGCAGATGATATTAATTTCTGTGTTGATGCAGGATTTACCGGCTGGGTACTGTTATGAGAGTATAAACTTTTCCCTGTCGTAATATCTTTTACTGAAACAGATATAGCACCTTTATTAATTGAAGATGCTCTCAAAACCTTATCAACCGAATCGGCAGAAACAGTATTCTGCTGAAATAATAATAACCCTATAAATAAAACAAAACTTATAAATTTCTTCATATTACCCTAACCTTATATTGTTCATGTATATCATTTAGTATAGTACAACTTTTACGATATTGATACATTTTATCAAAATTTATTTCACAATACATTACACCTTCTTTTTGATCTTTTATTTCAGCAATAGTTTCACCGAGATAATCAAACATCCTTGAATGACCTATATTCCATTCATCACCTTTTATTACCCCTGATTGGGTAAGTGCCACCATATAAGCTTGATTTTCAACCGCTCTTGCTCTTGTAAGAGTTTCCCACGGTATAGGTTTTGTTAAACCCCATGCTGCCATATTTACAAGCAAATCCGCACCTGCAGCTCTGTATGCTCTGAATATCTCCGGAAAACGAATATCATAGCATATTGTCAAACCTATCTTTACACCATCTATATCTACTAATACAGGATTTTCTCCTTCTGTAATAAATTTACCTTCCTCACATCCGCAGTATGAATAGAGATGCATTTTTGAATATGTTGTAATAAGCTTTCCGTTTCGGTCAATCACAGGGCATGTATTGTAATATTTCTCATTAATTTTAGCAATAAAACTACCGCCTAAAATATTAACATTATAGGTTTTTGCGATATCTGATAAAAGATTCAACGTAGGACTATCCTCAAGAATTTCCGCACTGTCAACAAAATCTTCACAAGACCAGCCAACTGTCCAGACTTCAGGTAAAACAAGCAAATCTGATAACTTGACAGTTTCAGCATTTTCTTTAATAAGACTCTGCAATTTAGCTCTGTTTGATACACAATCTCCCGCAACAGTAGACATTTGCAATGCTGATATTTTTATTTTTTTGCTCTCATTTCTTTCCATAATTTATTTTGTTTTGCCAGCTTGTATTCTTCAGGCAATCTGACATGAATATCATCTAAAGATGCTTTAATTTGTCTGCGAATATCAGCTTCATCCTCCTGCTTTATATCCTTCGGAACATAAATCGGTTCCCCGTACAAATTAACAATCTCACAATCATGAATAGGAGCAGTCATATTATCCCAAGATGGAAGATGTATAAAATTCCACTGTTTACAATACCAACCGACAGGAACAATCGGAGCTCCCGACATTTTTGCAAGACGAACCACACCGTTTTTAACGGTATGCAGAGGACCGTGAGGGCCATCAACCATAATAGCAATGTCTTCACCATTAATCAATAATTCTGTCATTTTTAAGGCACTTTCAATAGCACCACGTCTTCCGCTGGAACCTCTCACAATCTTAAACCCAAGATTTTCGCAACAATATGCAACAATATCACCATCAATAGACGTACTTATCAAAATACTTGTACGAGCTTTTTCTCTTAATCCGTATACACAAAATTGGTCTGCATGCCACATTGCATATATACAAGGACGAAAATGTTTATTATTTATTTCAACAATATGAGTATGATGTTTTTGAAACTGCATATACCCGTTGATGATATTTTTTACTATCCCTATATTCTCATTATTTATTAGCCTTACCATAATTGAATAATAACACAAAAGTTCAATACTAACAATAAATTTACATATTTTTGTGATAACATTACAGATATGAGTATAATTTTTAATCCCGTGATAACATCTGTAATATTGCTTTGCATACTATGCTTATGCAGAGTAAATGTTTTACTTGCAATAATTATCTCAGCTATAGTTGCAGGTTTGATTGGCGGTATGCCGATAAATCAAGTAATGGATACCTTCATTTCCGGAATGGGCGGAAATGCTGAAACAGCCTTGAGTTATATTTTACTTGGGACATTTGCCGCAGCTATGACACATACCGGTTTGGCGACAATTCTTGCAAAAAAAATAGCTTCAACAATTCAGGGGAAAAAATTCGTACTCATATCAATAATTACAGGAATTGCAATACTTTCGCAAAACCTAATTCCTGTACACATAGCTTTTATTCCTATATTAATTCCGCCACTGTTGCATGTAATGAACAAACTTAATATAGACAGACGAGCAATAGCCTGCTCCTTGTCTTTTGGGCTAAAAGCTCCTTATATTGCAATTCCGGCAGGATTTGGTCTGATTTTTCAGGGCCTAATAGCAGAAAATATGACTCTTAACGGCATAACCGTATTAAAACAAGACGTATGGAAATCTGCATGGATTCTTGGAGTAGGAATGTTCATCGGACTGTTAGTTGCGATTTTTATTACTTACAGAAAACCTCGTCAATATTCAGATATAAATTATGAAAAAAATGCTCTCGAAAAAGAAGATGAATCCGCCCTGAGCCTTAATAAAAACCATTACATCACACTAATAGGGGCATTTGCAACGCTAATAGTTCAGCTCCTGACAAAATCCTTGCCGCTCGGTGCTTTGGTAGGTTTGGGAATTGTTTTTGGCGGAGGAGCAGTAAGCCACAAAAAAATGGATAAACTTATTAATGAAGGCATAGGACTTATGGGGTATGTTGCCTTTGTTATGCTTGTTGCTGCCGGATTTGCACTTGTATTAAAACAAACCGGAGGAATCGATACTCTGGTCAGTTCAATACTACCATATATGCAAAACAGCAGATTTATTTCTGTAAGCTTAATGCTTATAATCGGTTTATTCGTAACAATGGGTATAGGAACATCCTTTGGTACAATACCGATTTTAGCGGTATTATTTATTCCTGTATGCTCACATATCGGATTATCACCGGCAGCTTCTATTGTAATACTTGCAGCGGCAGCAGCCTTAGGTGATGCAGGCTCTCCTGCTTCCGATACAACTCTTGGACCAACAGCAGGTTTAAATGCGGATGGACAGCATAATCATATTACAGATACCTGTATACCGACATTTTTACATTTCAATATCCCGCTAATCATTTGCGCAATTATTGCAGCTTATATTTTGTAAAAATATGTAACAAAAACCGTTAAACTCCTAAAGTTTTTTTGAAATTCTCCGATTAAGTAACTGTACTTAGTCTATTTATAAGGAGTGTGTCATGAAGAATAAAAAAGTTTTTGATCCTGACGAAATGATGGTTGATTATGCAGAAATGACAAGTTTCGACTTCAATTCTCTTACATATAAACAAGTAAAAGAATTACAGGAAATTACCGACACAAACTATGACGAAAAATTAATTCCGTTTAAGTACGGTAAATTTGATTTGGTAGATTTGTTCCACTCTTTTATTACACAAAAAGATTAATAAGCATGAGGTGTGTTGATTATGGATATGAAAGAAATTTTTGAAAATGGTTGTTTTACGCCTGCATGGGCAGAATCAGAGGATGAAATAAATCACCCTGCTCTTGCCCAAAAGAAAGATTTGAACGTTCTTTTGGACGAATTAGCCGAAATAAAAAATAACATAGAAAATTTACAGGCAAAAAGTTGGTATCTGGAAAGACTTCGTCAGTACCATGAACATGGATTGTCTAGAACATAGCCCGAAATATAATATAGGCAAAATAAGCCTCCTTAAAAATATTTTTTAAGGAGGTCTTCGTTTTATAAAATATTAAATACCAAAAAGTCGGCTCGTAAGCCGACTTTTTAATATTTTTCCCCTACAAAAACTCTTTCCGCAACCGGATAAGCCGCAAATAATTCTTATCTCATAGATTTTGTTTTTAATTCATCATATTTAGTGCTAGTCTGCACATTTTTCAAATACTTCGTCAGAGATTTGGCAACCATTTTTGAACGTTTCTGAGCTTCCTTGTCAAGAATTTCAAAGTATTCATCAATGGATGACATAATGTAATCCTGACCGTTTTCAAGATTAAGATTTTCCATTTCCCCATTTCCTTTCTTGCAGATATTATAAACCAAAACTTTTATTTAGCCAAGTAGTGTTTCTAAAATTTCTGCATTTTTTAACGCTTTGTTAGAATTTCTAACTTGGTTTCTGTACATGTAGGTTCTGAGAGCTTCTCTAATAAGCTCAGAACGTGACCTGTTTTCTGAATTTGCCACTTCGTCGATTTCGTCTAAAAATCTTTCCGGCATTGAAATAAGAACTCTTGCCATAATTTTACCCCTTTTCTATTTCCTATATTCTTTTTTCTTTCTTTGTAAATCCCTTACATTTATAATAAGTATAAATTAAGATAAAAATTGCCTATTTTGTATATATTTTTTATAAATTATGTAATAAAACTTAATATAATTTTTACAACACAGAAAAAGGATACAACTTAAATTGTATCCTTTATATTTTTAAAACTACCAAGCAAACTATATATTTGCTAACTGTTTCCAATAATCATGAGCTTGTTCAAACTGATATGACATATTGAACAACAAACCTTCTTTTAATTGAGGTGCAAGTATTTGCAGACCTATCGGCATGCCTGTACTGTCAAAACCTGCCGGAATACTTATACCCGGAATACCTGCAAGATTTGCTGATATAGTAGCAATATCGGTCAAATACATAGAAAGCGGATCAGAAGCTTTAGCTCCGATTTCAAAAGCAGTATTCGGACAAGTTGGAGAAATAAGAATATCTACTTGTTCAAAAGCTTTCTTAAAGTCTTCCGTAACCAAAGCTCTCATTTGTTGAGCTTTCTTATAATATGCATCATAATAGCCGGAACTCAAAGCGTAAGTACCGAGCATTATACGGCGTTTTACTTCAGGTCCGAAACCTTCCGCTCTTGTTTTTGTATACATTTCCATCAAATTCTTAGCATTCGGAGTTCTGTAACCATATCTTACGCCATCAAATCTTGCAAGGTTTGAACTACATTCAGCAGTCGCAAGAATATAATATATACCGATTGAATATTTTAATTTAGGCAAAGATATCTCAACAATCTCACAACCCAAACTCTTATATGTATCAATAGCACTCTGTATAGCCTTTGATACATCTTCTGTCAAACCTTCAGAAATTAACTCTTTTATGACACCAACTTTTTTACCTTTTATGTCATTTTTCAAATAATCAGCATAATGTTCAACAGGTAAATTCAAAGAAGTTGAGTCTTTAGGGTCATGACCTGAAATAACTTCAAGCAAATTAGCCGCATCTTCAACAGAACGAGTAAACGGTCCAATTTGGTCTAATGATGAGGCAAACGCAATTAGCCCATAACGAGAAACTCTGCCATAAGTAGGTTTCATCCCGACAATACCGCAGAATGATGCCGGTAGTCTAATAGAACCACCTGTATCAGAACCCAAAGCCAAAGTAGCTTCACAAGCTGCAACACTTGCAGCTGAACCTCCGGAAGAACCACCCGGAACTTTATTCAAATCCCACGGATTTAAAACTTTTCTAAAGGCTGAGTTCTCATTTGAAGAACCCATTGCAAATTCGTCTAAGTTTGCTTTACCGACAATCGGGACTAAATTATCCAACAATTTTTGTGTAATTGTTGCATTAAAAGGAGATACAAAATTCTCCAAAATTTTACTTGATGCGGTTGTTTTAGAACCTACAAGATTCATATTATCCTTCAAAGCAAGCGGAATACCTGCTAAAAGAGGTAATTCTTCACCGTTTGCAATTTTTTCATCAACTTTTTTAGCGGTATTTAATGCGGTTTCTTTTGTTAAAGAATTGAACGTACCAAGTTTTTCATCCAATTCGTTAATTCTGTCAAATGCAGCCTGAGTTAATTCAACCGCTGAAATTTCTTTATTTTTTAATGCTTTGGATTGTTCCACAGCAGTTTTTTTCAAAAGCTCGTTCATTAATTTCTCCTTTTAAGACTTCCCTATTCTAAGATACTATGATAAACATGAATAAGGTGCAAGTAGCATGGTGTTTTCACCTTTCTTCATAATTAATTTACATTTTTTGAAATTAGTGAGATAATATGGATACAAATATTTGTAACAAATTCTTAAAAATTTCAATTAAAATGGCAAAAATTTTTCTTGAGGGTTTTTTAGACTTTGTGAAAAGGAGTAATGTGTGTATGTTATCTATACAACCCAACTTTACAGTCAATAATCATACTAAACAAACAGTATTTGGCAATGGGAGATATAATTCCGGAATGTTTGACGATGCAGAATATGTTGATTTTGTGGAAGTCGATAGTTCAGGAGAATCGCAACATAATGATAATTTTGATATAGATTATGAACGTGCAAAAGCTGCTCAGGAATTAGATTTATGGCAAGAAACAAAGAATAATGTTGAGTCATTGGCAAGAACTACAGAATCTGTACCGGTTTTGAATAAAGGTATGAAAATCTTTTCAGGGTTAATATCTGTAGCAGTTGGCTGGGGAGGTCTCAGATGGGGTACTGTAGGAACTTTAAAAGTACTTAATGATATAGGTCAATCTACAGCAGCAAAGTATGTCAAAAATGTAGGAAAAGATATTAGTGGAACTGCATCAAGTATATATAACAGTGCAAAATCAGGATTGTTAAAACGAGATTGGGTTAAATCTTTAATCAGAGCATATAATGCAAAAAAACAAGCCGCTATCGCATCTCCTAACGGTCAAAGACTGATAGCATTTAAAGACTCAATCAAAAGCAATGCATTATATATAAAAGCATCAAAATTAAAAGACTCTGCAGTTGAATACTGTAAGAACTTAAATCCAAAGAGAATTTTTGTTGAAACAATGGGTGTTGCAGGCGGTGGTACTGCAGCAGTAAATACAATCGGTGGTCATGCTATAGACGGAAATCGCCACGATATACAACAGGTTGATGATGATGTCTTTATTGTAGACGGCAGATATGGTCTGGACTACAGAGACAGAGGGGGATATGGCAATGTCGCTTAGTGTAGAAAAAAGCAATATTGTTCAATATACAGGTAATCAGTCCTCCCGATCCAACAGAGAAAAAGTTGAAGATGCAGCTACTGCAACAGGAGCTGCAGGTGCCGGTGCTGCCGCAACAAGAAGCAGCGCTTTAAAATTTTTCAAATCTGCTGAAAAAATGAACCATGCTACAGGCGTTGCAGCTCAGACAACAAGAGCCCTTGAAGCACCTGTAAGCAAATCCCGTTCTCTAATAAATGGTTTTAAGATCAATTACAGAAACCTTACGGAACAAATTGCAGCATGGGCAGAAAAAACCAATATGCCAAAATTCATGAAAATCATGTTTACCGGAGAAGTCGGAAAAGTTATAGGTAAAGGGGCAGCCGTATTTGTATTCATCACAGGTCTTGGTGAAATATTCCACATGTTTATGAGAAATATTAACAATGTCGGAATGAAAATGGCAACGATGACTGCATCTCCGGAAGATTTTGATAAATTTGAATATATGAGTGACAGAGAGGCTTTTGCTCGTTATTACGCAAATCAAAGAAGATATTAATTCTTAAATAATAATTTGGCTATATTGTTAAGATATTAACTTATTTTTATAAATATGCTAGAATTTAGGCATGGAAAATTTTATTATTAAAGAATTGAAAACAGACAACGTACTAAGAGAGCTTAATGACATAGGATTCGATAAATCTTATGCGGAAAATGCCAGTGAAAAATACAAATACAAAAATATAAAAATATTCGACTTGACTGCCGCTCAAGCAAATATTCTTAAGCAAACCGCTTTATCAGTCGGAGCAGACTGTGCAACTCCAAAAGGAACAGTTGCAGGAAATATTGACAGTGCAGATTGTATACTTGGGGGAAGTTTATCGCAGCTAAACAAGATTGCGGTAAAACTTGGGGTTCAGCCTTTTGGACTGAGAAAACTCGGCAGAAAAATCGAAGATTTTCTTGAAATAACTGATGAAAAAGAAACCGGAAAAACCAAAATCATGGGGATACTAAATGTTACGGACAATTCTTTTTCTGACGGCGGTTTATATTTAGATTACGACACCGCTATTGAACGATTAAATCAGATGATAGAAGACGGTGCCGATATGATTGATATTGGTGCCGAATCAACCAAACCTAAAAGCGAACCCGTACCGATTTCATTGCAAATCGAAAGATTAATTCCTTTATTAGACTATGTTACGGATAATAATATAGATATTCCGATAAGCATTGATACAAGAAGTGCAGAAGTTGCAAGAGAATGTTTAAATGCAGGTGCAACTGCAATAAATGATGTTTCAGGTCTTACCTTTGATAAAAATATGGTAAAAGTTATTGCCGATTACAACTGTCCTATAATAATCCAACATTCTAAGGGTACACCTGATATAATGCAAGACAATCCGCAATATGAGAATTTAATGGATGAAATTTATAAGGATTTATACGAAAAGATAACTTTCGCAGTTAGTAACGGTATTAATAAAGATAATATTATTGTTGATCCTGGCATAGGTTTTGGCAAAACCCGCAAGCATAACTTTGAAATACTACGCAGAGTTGAAGAATTAAAAGGATTAGGTTGCCCTATTATGTTGGGATTATCTCGTAAAAGTATATTGGATATGCAAGATGCCGATAACGGAACAAAAGATATTTATACTCTTGCTCTCAATGCTATTGCAGTAGAAAACAAGGTTGATATCATACGAGTCCACAATGTTATATTGCATAAACAGTTATTAATTATGCTGGGGAAATAAAATTATGGGTATAAATGAAATTATAGTTATTACTGTTAGTGTTGTTTTCGTAATAATGTTTATTGCATGGCAATTTAAGCTTATGGTTAAATACGGACTGAAATTTGATAATTTAAAAATTGATTCCGTAAACAGCAGTTTTATGGTGAATAAAAGAGAATTTAAATTTGACGAAGTTGAATACGTTACGGTAAATATATTAGAACAACCTTCCGTTATAGAAAGGTTATTGTCAAAAAGTGCAATTATAGCTTACATGACAGAGATTGTTTTTCATATGAAAAACCGTGTAATAGTAACATGCAAATTTAATAATAAAGGTTTATTATATAAGAGCTTGTGTCAATTAAGACCACATGTCAGAATTGAAGAAACCATAGAACAATTTAGATAAATCTTCGGATTTGTCAATATTTTTTTTTGTGTCATCATGTTTCTGTTATGCTAGACAAAATTATCATTAAGGGTGCAAAAGAAAATAATCTGAAAAACGTATCTTTGGAAATCCCAAAAAATGAGCTTATAGTATTTACGGGCGTTTCGGGTTCAGGGAAATCTTCTCTTGCATTTGATACTATTTTTGCAGAAGGGCAAAGACGATATGTGGAGAGTCTTTCTACTTATGCAAGACAATTCTTGGGACAGCTTGATAAGCCTGATGTCGAGTATATAGACGGACTTTCTCCGGCAATTTCAATCGACCAAAAATCTACAAGCAATAATCCCCGTTCAACAGTCGGAACAGTTACGGAAATATATGATTATTTAAGACTCTTATATGCAAGAGCCGGAACTCCACACTGTCCTAATTGCGGCGACGAAATACAACCGCAATCTATTGATGAAATCGTAAGCAGTATATTAAAACTTGGAGAAGGTGAAAAAATACAAATTCTTGCACCTGTCGTAAGAAGCAAAAAAGGTGAATATTCCACACTGTTTGAAGAATTAAGGCAAGAAGGCTTTGTAAGAGTAAAAATTGACGGTGCAATATATAATCTTGATGAAGATGAAATTGAACTTGCAAAAACAAAAAAACATGATATAAGTGTCGTTGTAGACCGTGTTGTAGTAAAGGAAAGTGCGGAATCAAGAATTGCAGACAGTGTTCAGATTGCACTCAAAAAAGCTGACGGCATTGCTATAGTTGATGTAGTTTCCAAAAAAGAAGAAATAATTTTTAGTGAAAAACTTTCATGCCCGAAATGTAATTTGAGTTTTGAAGAACTTGCACCGAGAATATTTTCTTTTAATGCACCATATGGAGCCTGCGACAGATGTGGAGGCTTAGGTGCTGATTTTGTTATTGACCCTGATTTGGTTGTGCCTGATGATACAAAAAGTTTAAATGAGGGAGCAATTTATCCTTGGTCAAGAACTTCAACCGATTATTATGAGGATATGCTTAAATCTGTATGCTCTCATTACGGAATTTCGATGGATAAACCATTCAAAGAATTAACAAAAGCTCAACAAGAAATTATTTTAAAAGGTAGTGATGACCTTATAAAATTTAGAGTAAAAAGATTTGGTACACACTACTACGAAACAAAATACAAACAATTCGAAGGGGTAATACCGTTTTTAGAAAAACGATACAACGATTCAAATGGTGAATATTGGAGAGAAGAAATAGAAAAATACATGACAACAACCCCTTGTCCTAAGTGTAATGGTGCAAGATTAAAGCCATTTCCTCTTGCTGTTACAATTAATGGCAAAAACATCTATGAATTTACCCTTATGTCTATTGATGAAGAATTAGACTTTATAGAGAATTTATATCTTGAACTAAATTCTTACAAATTACAAATTGCAAAACAAATATTAGACGAAATCAGAGCAAGACTTCGCTTTATGAAAGATGTCGGCTTGAGTTATCTTAATCTTGCTCGTATGGCAGGAACACTTTCCGGCGGAGAAGCACAAAGAATACGACTTGCAACTCAAATAGGCAGCGGATTGTCCGGAGTATTATACGTACTTGATGAACCTTCAATAGGATTACATCAACGAGATAATGACAGGCTAATAAAAACACTCCTTAAACTCAGGAATTTAGGAAATACTCTCATTGTCGTCGAACACGATGAAGAT
>Ga0247611_10006773_pt1 | contig 14600 bp, 16 predicted proteins | sample 177DNAGHGhighgp2_FD_192422 | JGI IMG/M metagenome (GOLD analysis project Ga0247611, IMG submission 192422) | Sheep rumen microbial communities from Palmerston North, Manawatu-Wanganui, New Zealand - 1770 DNA GHGhigh gp2 | ecosystem: Host-associated > Mammals > Digestive system > Stomach > Rumen...
GGGATAGACGACGCCCAGCCGTCCCGGCGTACGCTCGACAACGGCCTTGATGAGTTCCGCAGCGCCGTTGCCGGGCACGGTATAGTCCTGCGATATGCCGAAGTACTTGCCGGCGAGCAGGGCGTTAACTTTCATGCCGGAAGGGTACTGCGTGAGCAGGGCATCGAAGTTGGCGAAGAGTTCCTGTTTGAGGCGAGCCGAGGGGAAATAGGGATTCACCAGATAGTTGAAATCCAACATCCCGGGGAAACGCCAGAAGCCGCCGAAGCGTCGAGAATAGCTGCGCCACAGGTCCTCACCCTCTGCGAAGAGCGTCTCAGCGATGTCGAGGTCCTGGATATCGTCAATCTCGTACCACTTGAGGTTGCCGATAGAGAGCGCCTTGAGGTCAGTGCGGTCGAGGAAGGTGAGTACGCGTAGCACCTGCTCGTAGTACTCGTTGTCTCCCATCGCGCGGACATAGACTTCTAGGAAGGGAACATAGCGCGTGCGCAGGAACTCGCGGCTGAACTTATAGACGTTCACGGTCTTGTAGTACAGCGCACTCTCGTCGTAGCGGAACGAACTCTTGGGCACGAAACTGGTGATGCAACCGTCGTCGTCGAGACGCACCATCGTACCATCCATCCACGATTCGTACTTGGCCACGAGTGCCAGGTTGGGCCACTCGTTGTCGAGGAGCAAGCGGAAGATGCGGCTGTCGAGGATGAGGTCGCTCTCGATGAGAAGTGTGTCATCCTCCAGCAACTTGTCCTTGGCCAGGGCTAAGGAATAGATATTGTTGGTTCGGTCGAAGATGTCATTCATCACATACTCGATGTTCAACTCAGGGAACTGCTCGCTGATGTGGGCGCAAAGCCCTTCGGCCTGATAGCCTACGACGATGACGATGCGAGTGAGGGGCAGGGCGGAGAGTTGCGAGAGCAGGCGGTCGATGAGGCGCGTGCCGTTGACCTCCACCATGCATTTGGTTTGCGTGCGCGTGAGTTCACCGAGTCGGCGCCCCATGCCCGCGGCAAGGATAATAGCTTGCATAACGGCTGTAGAAGTTGGTATTCGTGGCGCAAAGGTAACAAAAAGTTGAAAGTTGATTGTTGAAAGTTGAAAGTTTTTGCCCTTTTCCACGTTAATTTATTATTTATCATTTATTATTTATCATTTATTCATCAAAAAGTAATATCTTTGCGCCCAAATTCAACGCCCCCCCGATGGTTACGCCCCATCGAGGCAGTATCGCAGAAATGGTTATTTCATCCACAGAAAACGAGGCGCTCCGCCAGCGCTTCTCGCCCGAAGGCTCTCCCCTGCGCCGCCATCAGGATCGTATGCTCGAGATGATGGTGTGGCTTGACTCCGTGTGCCGCGGCCACGGTATTCCCTATTGGCTGGGTTCGGGCACACTGCTGGGAGCCGTGCGCCACGGCGGTTTCATCCCGTGGGACGACGACGTCGATATCGAGTTCCGTCACGAGGACTATCCCCGCCTCATGGAAGTGCTGGCTGAGGAGACGGCAGGCACCGACTACGTCCTGCAGACGCACACGACCGACCCCGGCTACTTTTTCACCTACGCCAAACTGCGCGACCGCCGCAGCCGTATGCTCGAACAAACGGGCTACGACCATATCTTCACCTACCAAGGCATCTACCTCGACCTCTTCGAGCTAGAGGTTATGCCGGGCGCGCTGCACTGGCTGTCGAACCGCACCTTCGGCCGCGTGTATAAGGTGATGAAGAACCCCGAGTACAACGCCCAGCAGCTCGTGCGCAAGACTGGCGATATCCTCCGTTTCAACCAACGCTACGTCTTCCCCGTGCTGCGCGCCCTCTCGCGGCTGTCGCATCAGAAGCTGCTCCACTATTCGCCGGGCATCCCCTTCGAGAGTTGCCGCGACCCGCAGGAGCTCTTCCCCCTGACGACTGTCGCCTTCGAAGGCCACCGCTTCTCGGCACCCCACAACCCCGAAGCCTACCTGCGAAGGATGTTCGGCAAGTGGCAGCAGCTGCCCGACCTGGACAAGATTCCGACTCACACGGCTAAAATAGAATTCATCTAAAGTTTTATGCAAAAACCCCGTCTGGAATGGCTCGACGCGTTGCGCGGCTTCACGATGCTCATGGTGGTCACCAACCACACTTATGGCTTCGGCTTCGCTACGGACACGAAGTATTCGATGTTCATGTCCCTGTGCCTGCTGTTCCGTATGCCCCTTTTCTTCTTCATCAGCGGCTTCCTGGCATACAAAGCCTCATTCTCGTGGAACCTGCGCGACACGGGGCAGCTCATCGCCAAGAAGCTGCGCGTGCAAATCGTTCCCACCATCGTGTTCATGACCGCTTATATCGCCATCGCGGCCAAGCATTTCTGGCCGAAGATGGAGGAGGCGTGGATGAGCCCCACGAAGGGCGGCTACTGGTTCACGCTGGTGCTCCTCGAGATGTTCTTGGTGTACTATGCGGTATGCTGGGTAGGCAACCGTTTCACGAAAGGCTCACGCGGGTCTGTCGCTCTAATCATCTTGTGGTTCCTCTCACTCTTCGCCTACGCCACGCTGTATATGCCATCGTGGTTCTCGTGGTATCGCGATGATTTCTGGAAGGCGACGAGCATCACTGAGTTGGCGCGCTACTTCCATTTCTTCCTCCTGGGCAACCTCGTCCATCGCTACTGGGGGCAGGTGCAGCGGCTGTTCGACTCCAAGTGGTTCTTCCCCCTGCTCATCGCCATCGCCTACGTTGGCGCTGCCGACTACCTGAAATGGCACAACCTGCGTCTGCAGTGGGCCAACCTGCCGCGCACGCTGTCGATGTATGCCTTAGTGATGATGATCGTGGCCTTCTTCCGCCACTACGCCGACTGGTTCTCGAAGGACACGAAGGTGGGTTACGCCCTGCAATACATTGGCGTTCGCACACTCGACATCTACCTCATCCACTATTTCTTCATCCCTAAGTTGCCCGATGTGGGCGTGTGGTTCAAGGCCCATCCGCAGAACTTCATCCTCGAAGGCTCCGTGGCCATCGCCCTCGGTCTGCTCGTCGTGGCTTTCTCGCTGCTCACAAGTCAGGTGCTGCGCGTCAGCCCGTTCCTGAAAAAATGGCTGTTCGGGCGTGAGTAGGCGGTGCGCCTACTCCTCGCGTGTGATTCTCTCGATGCGCAGTTTCATGACGCCGGCCGGCACTGTCACCTCCACGACGTCCCCCACGCGCTTATTCAGCAACGCCTGTCCTATAGGCGATTTGATCGATATCTTGCCCTCGCGCAGGTTCGCCTCGTGAGGGCTGGCGATGGTATAGGTCATCGTGGCGTTGTTGGCCAGGTTGATCATCTCGACGCGGCTCAGGAGTCCCACGCTGTCGCTGCTCAGGCGCGACGTGTCGAGGACGCGTGCAAACTCCAGCACACGCTGCTTGAAGCGTATGCGGCTCAACAGTCGTCCCTGCTCGCGCTTGGCAGCGTGGTACTCGAAATTCTCGCTCAAGTCGCCTTTGTCGCGTGCCTCGGAGATAGCGTCCTTCACGCGGGGCAATTCCACCTGTTCCAGATACCGGAGTTCCTCGACGAGCTTGTCGTAGCCCTCCTTTGACATATATTCCATAGTGCTGTTTCTTAATCTTGTCTGGCCATTGAGAGGCCGTGTTTTTTACGTTTTCGGGCTGCAAAGATAGTGAAAAATTGATGAATGATGAATGATGAATGATGATTTCTTGCCTTTTTGTCGTATATTCTTCACTTTTTCAATCATCAATCATCAATCATCAATACAAAATTCCTATCTTTGCCGCAAGAATTACTAAGAGCCCGATATGTTTTCCCCCGTAGCACTATTCGTTTACAACCGCGTGGACAACACGCGCGCGACGCTGCGAGCGCTGATGGCCAACACATTGGCAGCGCAGACCGACCTCTACGTATTCTCCGACGGCGGCAAGGACGAAAACTCCTGGGCCGCCGTGCGAGAAGTGAGAGCACTGCTGCACGAGGTGGAGCAAGAGGTCGCGCGCACGCGTTCCTTATTAAGTATGACCATCGTGGAGCGACCCGTGAACTATTACCTCGAACGCAATGTCATCGAAGGCATCAACCAAGTGCTTGAGCGCCACGAGACCATCATCGTTCTCGAAGACGACATCGTCACTTCGCCCCATTTCCTGCAGTTCATGAACGACGCTTTTGCGTTGTATCGCGACGAGCAACGAGTCATGCACGTCAGCGGGTTCACGCGCCTCAATCCTCAGCCATCAACCATCAACCATCAGCCATCAACCATCAGCCATCAACCATCAACCTACTTCTCTCCCTTCATGGCTGGCTGGGGATGGGGCACTTGGCGCGACCGATGGAATGGCCATTTTTTGCACTATCAGTCGCGCAGCGAAGCACTCGAAGGCCTCAACGCCGAAGACCTGGATGCGTTGGAGTACGGCGGCGTGTTCCCCTGTCTGAAGAACTTGGACCGAAAGCCCATCCCATGGGACATCTGCTGGGGCATCGCCATTCATCGCGCCAACGGCCTGTGTCTCTACCCGTCGCACACATTAGTTCGCAACATTGGGCTCGAAGGCGGCACGCACTACGGACACCTGCCTGCCTGGTGCACACGCCTGCTGCAGCACTACGAATACGATCGTCCTGTTTACGAAAGCCCCATCACCGTGACGAGAATTGAGCCAAAGGAGGACCCGCAAATCGAGGCGGCCATGAAAACAGCACTCACCGACTGGGGGATTCGCTACACATGGCTCGGGCGAGTCATTAGGAGCGCATATAAAAGATTAAATTTTTTCCTCTAGCTGCAACTTTTGTGCTTCGACGTACGTCTAACGGGTAGAGACAGCAAAAACTAAAACATCTTATAACAATGAAAACTACAAGATTTCTCTACATCGCACTAGCCGCATTCCTGCTGGCCGCAATGCCCGTCAACTTCGTCTCAGCCGAAGACGTGGCTGACTCCACAACGACTCACAAGAGGATCGTCTATGACAAGAACAACAAAGTCAATGGACGCGCCATCACCCCTCAAGAAAAAGAAGTTGCCAAGAAGATGGCCAAGCAGGGCGCACAAATGGGCTCCAAGGCAGCCAAGCTGGCGCTGACCGCCATCACCAATCCCTCGAAAGCCGACAGCCTGGGCAAGGAACTCGAGAAGATGGGCGACGAAATGGAACGCCTGGGCGACTCGCTGGAATCACTCTCGGAGGATACCACCTTCTTCTACGAAGGCGAAGACGCTGACACCGTCGTCCTCTCCGACGAGGATTTCGACGACATCGCTGAGGAGTTCGGCAAGAATTGGGACTTAGACTTCAAATTGCCGGGGCTGCTCGGCGGAGCATTAGGCATCTTCGGCGGCATATTGGGTGTCTTCGTCGCCATCTTCGTCGTCCTCCTGCTCTTTGCCATCTTCACCTCGCCCCTTTGGGTCATAGCGCTCATCATCTGGCTCGCCGTGCGCAGCAGCCGAAAGAACAACGCCGCACCCTACGTCACACAGACCACCTCCACAGGCCAGCCTTTGAACGCCTCACAATCGGCCACCGCCGCCGGCCAAGCAGCAAGTGCACAAACGGCTCAGCCACAGACGGCAGCGCCCCTCGCCACGAACCCGAGTAATCTCGATGACGAGAACCAGGAGATGTGGAAGAGCGGGATTATGGTCACTTGCGTCGGCATCGGACTCATCGTACTCTTCCTCAGCGTCGGCTTCGATAGTTTCTGGGGCATCGGAGCACTCGTAGCCTGCATCGGCGTGGCCAAGCTCATCATCGCCACCACGACAAAGAACAAGAACAAGAACGGCGGCAAAGCCACCACAAGCACGACGGACATCACGTCCGACGGCAACTACGAGAAGTAACACTCGTCGCATGGCAGCACTCTCTGACATTGCACTCATCGCGCAGGTAGTGACCTTCGGCAGCGAACGCGCCTTCGGACAGCTCGTCCAGGCGCATCAGGAAGCCGTCCGTCGCTTCCTGCGGCGTTTGACAGCAGGCGACGAGATGCGCGCCGACGACCTCGCACAGGAGACCTTCATCCGGGCCTGGCAACACCTCAGTTCCTTCCGTCAGCTCTCCGGCTTCGAGACCTGGCTGCTCCGCATTGCCTATCGCGTCTTCCTCGACGACGAACGCAAGGAAAAGAGCAGGGCTGACTCCCAGGAGCTACCGACTAAGCCGGATCAGCCTGAAAATTCCGACATTCCAGACCATCAGGGCAATGCCAACGATCCGGCATCACTGAAAGAAGGCGCTGACTCGTTCGCCCTGCACCACGACCTCAACCTCGCCCTCGCCACACTATCCCAGAACGAACGCACGTGCGTCGTGCTGCAATGCATAGAGGGACAGAGCATCAAGGAGATAGTCGCCATCACCGGCTTAACCGAAAACACCGTCAAAAGCCATCTCCTGCGTGGCAAAAAAAACCTTGCTAACTATTTACGGAGAAATGGATACGGGTGAAAGTTGAATAATAGAAGTTTTCAAAGCATCTAAGATATGAACGACAAAAGATTAGATATTAACGATGAGCAATTGCTCGATTCGTTCTTCAAGGAGTTCAAGGAAGCGCGTCAGCCCATTGACGACGACGGCTTCACGGAGCGCGTGATGAGTGCCCTACCCCAGCGTGAGGCCGCCTTCAGCCTGCGCCGCTACTCCCTGTGGCTGAACGTCGTAGGCGTCGTCGGGGTCATCGGACTGATGATCTACCTCGGCTTCTTCACCAGCACCTGGGAGCTACTGCAAGGTTTCTTCACACACCTCCTCGTTACGGCGATGACCTACGACTACGATGCCCTCCTCGTGCGCCTCATGCTATTCCTCCACCGCCTGCCCGACCTCCTGCCCTCAGCTCCCCAGCTCACCGCCATCATCATCTCCACCATCGTGCTCATGACTTTAGGCATCGATCGTATCGTCAGACGCGTGCAAAGTTAAACTGAATCGAAACTTTATTTAAATATTCTTGGGCTTTTGTTCGTGGAATCCGATGAAAAGCGTTATCTTTGCACAAACTTTTGAACTCATAAGCCCATGAAACGTAGAGAATTCATTAAGCGTGCAGCCTTATTGCCCGTTGCCGTTGGCGCTGCTGAAGTGGCACAAGCCGCTGACTTCATCAACGGTTCCGACCCCGTGTCGCTGAACCCTGAGCCCGCAACCGCAAGTCCCGACACCTCAACAGAAGACATCCCCCTCATCGTCTCTGCTCCCATGCTGCAGAACTATGCCGAGACGAGCATCGGCATCGCCTTCGCCGTGAGTGATATGGCCAACGGATTCGTCGTCATCGGCCGCCGTGCCAACTTGAGCGACGGCAAGACTTTCAAATGTGGCGGCTATCGCACCACGGAGATCAACGACCGCGTCATTCAGGTGCGCATCACGGGGCTGAAACCGGCCACGACCTATTACTATCGCATCGGAGCCGATCGCATCGCTTACAAGGGCGGTTACAACATGAAGGTCATCGGCACGGAAACGGACTCGCATATCTATAAGTTCACCACGGCGGGCAAGGGGGCGCGCCCGCATTTCTGCGTCATCAACGACACGCACGTGAAATGGGAACCGTTCGGTCGCGCCATCGACAAAATCGCCCGTCTCGCGCCATCGTGTGTCATTTGGAACGGCGATGCCAGTAATGTTGAAGAGACCATCGAGGCACAGCAGCGCATCTACCTCACGCCGGACATCCGACGTCGCGACTACGCCGCCGAGATTCCCTACCTGTTCTGCCCGGGCAACCACGACCTGCGCGGTATGGCCAACCGTCATCTCGAGCGCGTTTGGATGTACCGCCAACCCGAGGAGCGCCAGACGCGCGACTGGGATCTCGGGCGCAATTTCGCCGTGCGCATGGGCGATATCGCACTCATCGGCCTCGACACCGCCGAGGACAAGCTCGATACGAACCCCAAGTTCGCAGGACTCTTCAACAGCAAAGCCTACCGCGAGGCACAGACCGAGTGGCTCCGCGATGCGCTGAAACGCAAGGAGATAGCACGCGCGCCCTTCCTCGTCGCCTTCTGCCATATACCCCTCTACGACGACAACCCGAAGCATAACCCCGGCGATGTGACGCCCGACGACAAGGATCCCCGCTACTCCTCCGACTTCGCCATGTGGCAGCGCACCTGCGCCAGAATGTGGACGCCACTGCTCGAGAAAGCGCATTGCCAACTCATCATCACCGCACACCAGCACCACTACAAGTACCACGCGCCCACGAAGGAGCGCCCCTGGGCACAGATCATAGGCGGCGGACCGGAGATGGGCGTATCTGACGGCCGCAAGAACAAATCCCTCTTCCCCACCGTCATCGAGGGCGAAGTGCGCGACAAACACCTCCACATCACCATCCACAACCTCCTCACTGGCGAAGTCCAGGAAACCTTTGAATTCGCTAAACGCTGATGGAAAAGGTATTGCTTCACGCCTGCTGCGCCCCCTGTTCCAGTGCCATCGTCGAATGGATGCTGGCCAACGACTGGCAGCCCACGATTTACTACTTCAACCCCAACATCTTCCCCCTTGAGGAATATGAGATTCGTAAGGCTGAGAGCAAGCGCCATGCCGAAAGCCTCGGCATCACGTGGATCGACGACGACTGGGACCACGAGAGCTGGCTCAGCTGTGTCCACGGTCTCGAAGGCGAGCCGGAACGTGGGGGCCGCTGCCTGCGCTGCTTCGAGCTGCGTCTGACAGCTGCCGCCAAGAAAGCCGTGGAGCTGGGCATCAACACGTTCACCACGACCCTCGCCTCCTCGCGATGGAAACGCCTCGACCAGATCGAAGCAGCCGGACGTGCCGCCGAAGCGGCCGTGCCTGGCGCTCACTTCTGGGCACAAAACTGGCGTAAGGGCGGGTTGCAGGAACGACGCAACCAACTCCTACGCCAATACAATTTCTATAACCAACGCTACTGCGGCTGCGAGTTCTCTATGCCGCCAGAGCCGTAGCCATCAGTTCTTCCTTACCTTATACGTGCGCTTGCCGTCCTTGACGACATAGATGCCCGGTCGGAGGTCGGAGAGGTTCACCGTAGCCGCTCCGGCCTTCGCCTTGCTCTGACGCACGAGCTTGCCCGAGAGGTCGTAGATGAGCACGGCATCGGTCTGCTCGCGAACGGTCAGCGCCTCCACGCCCGTGGGATCATCGTCCAGCGTGATCTTCTCCACGTCGGCGTACGGGAACTCCACCGTCATCGACTCGCTCGTCACCGTCAGCACATCCGTCGTGGGAAAGGTGATGACGGGCTTCGAGGCGAAGGCAAAGCTGACGATGCCCTGCGAGGTCGTGTGTATGTTCAATGTCTGCTGCGCCATGGCGGCCAGACAGCTGCCCAAGAGGCAGGCTATGAGAAACAGTCGTCTTACCATAGTTCAAGGGAATGAGGATGAGTGATGGGGCGTTCCAGCAGGCGCTTCGACACACCGATGTCAGTGCTCTTGCGAATATAACGAGGCGGCGTGTAGGGCTTCAGGTCTTCGCGCAGGAAGGGCGCTGCAGCACCGGGGTTGACGATACGTGCATCAATGGTCTGTACGACGGTGCGCTCGTCGGGGATGCGCAGCTTGCCGTCCTCGCCATTATCGCCGTTGCCCCACGGATTGCGCATGACGAAGATGGCATTGTCGCTCTCGTCGGCAAGCATATAGGTGAAGGCGTGGCCAGTGACGGTCGTGAGCGTGCCGCAGAGCAGATCGCCGACGTTGAATCCGCCGACACATATCTTACCCTCGCGCAGGCAGTAGTCGATGGCGATCTTCAGCTCCGACGTGAAGAGCGAGTTGGGCGAGAAGGAGAAGCTCTCGCCGTCGCCCGTGAATGGCGGCGCGGCGTGCTCGGTGCCGATGCCTTCGATGCCGTTGCACTGGTAGATCTTCTCCCATTTCATCAGCGCTTTCTCGAGAATCGTGGCCCACGTGACGACGTTATTCTTACCCGTCACCTGACCGATCGTGCCGCCCGAATTGCAGAGGAACTTGTTCGACACGCACACTTCGACGGGCTGTCCCTGCGGGTCGTACATCTTGACGGTATACGTGCGATTGCCATTGTCAGTAATGATGTTCTTGATGAAGCCGGGGTAGAGATAGGCGAAGGAGGCGAGGACAGCCATGCAGCAGCAGTCACCGATGGCGTGCTGGTTGACGTCGGCGGGCATCGGATCATCGTAAGGATAGAGCCTCACCGTCTTGCTCACCCATCGCGTGAGTCCTGCACCTTCGAGCACGTCGGGCTCGTTGGCGGGGTTGAGCAGCCACTGGCGGTCCTCGTCGGTCGTCACGTGGCGGTTCTCGAAGTGCTTGCCCATGGGCGTCAGCGTGGACTTCGTCTTGCTGCCGGCGTAGCGCAGGATGCGGTTGATGTCAGACGTCTCGGAGTGGTTCGTGGGATATTCCTCCATGCGGGCGTTGTCCGCCTCGTCCTTCGTGCGGTAGAAATAGCGGTAGGCATCGCCGTCCTTGAGCACGAGCAGCTTGTTGGTGTACTGCGTCACGTACCATTTCAGCGTCTCGCTCTTCCTCACATGCTTAGCGATGAAATACTTCTGATAGGGGTGGAACTCAACGGTATAGACATCCGCGTCACCACCCTTGCCGCCCCAGATGAGCGTGTCCCCAGCGAAGGTCATGAACTCCGTACCGTCGAACTTAATGACGTTCGAGCCGTTCTTCCAGAACCCCAGGTGCCAAGTGCCAAGGATATAGCTCTGCGACTCCGGAACCATCGTCACCGAAGCCACTTCCGAGGACGTGAAGATCGACTTCGAGCCGTCCTTCAGGTGAACGACAAAGCCCTGCGCTGAAGCCGTGAAAGAGTGAAAAGCGAAAAACAAAAGAGCGACAAGCGGAAAACAAGATTTCCCTTTCACCTGACGCATAACATTTCTAAGAACTTTATACATTATCAATTATCAATTATACATTATCAATTGTCCATTATCAATTATACATTATCAATTATACCTCATCCATCTTCCATCTATTTGATGAAATTCGTTCTGAGGGGTTGTTCGAGGTCGGGATGTCCCTCTTCGCCCACGTTCAGACGTTTGATCATCCAAGCCATGTTACGTCCGAGCGTTCGCATCGTTTGCATACCCTCCTCGTCCTGCTCCACCTGACCCGGTGTCTGGCCGTAAGCCATGTTCCAGTACTGCGAGCTGACCACGGGCATATTCAGGATGGTGAAGTATTTGTTCAGGCGGTCGAAGGCGGCCGAGGCACCGCCGCGGCGGCACACCACCACGCTCGCGCCCGGCTTGAAACGCAGCTCGGCACCCAACGAGTAGAACACACGATCGAGCAGCGCGCACAGCGAACCGTTGGGACCGCCGTAGTACACCGGCGAGCCGACCACCAGGCCGTCGATGCCCTCCTTGATGGCGTGCATCACACGATAGTACAAATCGTCGTGGAACGTGCAGCGACCCGTGCGACCACACATGGCGCAGGCGATGCAGCCCTGCACGGCCTGCTTTCCGATACTGATGATCTCCGTCTCCACGCCCTCGGCATTCAGCGTGGAGGCCACCTCGCTCAGCGCACGGAACGTGTTGCCATGCTCGCGAGGACTGCCGTTGATGAGTAATACCTTCATGGTGAATGAAAACATAGTTTGCGATTGCAAAGATACAGATAACTTTCTACTTTCAACTTCCAACTTCCAACTTTTTATCACCTCGGGTGTGGATTTACCATTTTTTATTCATTTATGAACCATTTCTTTCTTCTTTTATGCCTTATTCATCGCTCACCCTCGTCATCTCATCGCTCACCCTTCGTCATCCTGAACACAATCTTCAAATCGATGTCCTTGTCCAAACGTCTTCGAGCGCGTTGTCTTATAAAAAACGTTTTCGTCTTAGTTGCATAAATTGTGAATTATGCATTGTGAATTATGAATTATTGTATTATGAATTGATTCCTGTTTTCGCGTCGCGTCGTATAGCTGATGTGGATCCATTGCGGCACGAGCTTGCCATCGACGACGCGGGTGTGTTCGTAAATGATTTGGTCGGCGTGCAGCCGTCCCCTGGCGCGCATGTCAGCGATGAGGTTAGCAAGCGCATCCATGTCATCGGCGCGAATGTCTGCGGCCTCGCCGCGCATGTGCTGCGAGCTTATAGCGCCGCCGACGAGCTTGTTGAGCTGCGGACAGCGGTAGCCGCTATTGACGTAGATGGGCTTGCCGAACTGGCGGCGCAGGGGGTCGAGGACGTGGTCCACGAGCGCGTTGAGGTTCCTCACGGCTTGCGCATCAGGCTTGTTCGTTATTCCGTAGTGCTGAGCGGTGTTGCTGCGGCACAATTCATTGAGCGTGAAGTATTCCATATTTACTGAGTTTAAGACAAAAGGAACGGGCGCATTATCACAACGAACCCGTTCCAAAAACAATCAACTAAAACCACAGATGAAAAACACGTAATTCCAATGATGAGATCGATTCTTAGATTCCGGCGGCGTGAACGCCGAGGCAGGTGAGCAGGGCAGTGACGATGGTTCCGATGAACCGCAGGATGCCCGCAAGAGTCTTCTTTGTATTTTCTTTCATTTCTTATTCGATTTTTATGATTAAACTTATTGAACTTGTTGGTCGCTTCGCTCAAAATTATAAAAAAATTGAACAAGAAAATTATCAAAAGATACGCCTAGCTGCAGTTCTTATAATTTTTTGAATTAATTTTCTGATAATTTTGAGGCCGATAGGCCGACCCTACATAGATGACCGAGCAGTTAAATCTATTGTTTTCTGCGCGGTAGATTCTTCTTTTGACACCGAGGCGCAGAGGACATGCCAGGGAAGCAAATGAAATTTTTATTTTTCACTTTTCACTTTTCACTTAAAGAGTGAGGGCTTTCGCCCTCAACTCTTTACGGCTCCTGCTCCTCTTCCTCCTCCTCCTTGGGCGTCCAGTCAGCGGAGGTCTCGCCGGCCTTCTGAGCCTTCTTGGCAGCGGCCTGAGCAGCGCGCGTGATGGTGTACTCGAAGTCCAGGTCTTCGGTCTTGTAGTCGAGACCGGGGCCGTTCTCGAAGACCACGTTGAGCTTCTTGATGTTGGCCTCGGAGGTGAAGACCTCCATCGTCTCAGCGCCTTCCGACGTGATGGTGGGCGAGAAACGGCCGAGGTCGCCGAGCTTCACGGCATTGCCCTCCATCAGGGCTTCCTTCACGCAGTGCGTCATGTCGATGAGGACACCGAGGATGACACCCTTCGAGAACACCGTGTTGTGGTCGTGGATGTGCTCGGCCAGGTCTTCCAGGCTCAGGACCTGGTTCAGCTGGATGGTGGCGTACGCCTTCTTAGCCTCTTCGGGCTTCATGGGATTGGCTCGCAATGATAGCGAATACTTGATTGGTTGCTTCATAGAAATAATAGATTTAAGGTGAATAAATAGGTTAGTTATGCCTTTTTTGTGATTGGCAGTGCAAAGGTACTGCTTTTTCACGCCCCTGTCAAGCATTCGTTCAGGAAATGTTGACCGATTGAGTCCGGGGATGGCTAAATCGTGCATTTTTCACTTTTTTTTAGATTTCAACATCGTCTAAATATACTTCGTACACAGGTAGCGGCGGCGAAACCTCAGTTCGGGATGGTTAAGTCGCAGGTATTTCAGTCTCGCGAGCACCTCGTGATAAGTGTAGGTCTTTCTGTCCGTAAGCACATAACGGCCTCTGCGCTCAACAAGGATTTCGTACATCTTCGTCTTCTTCATAGCTGCATTTCATTTACTTCGGCGGATTCTTGGCTTTTCTTATCTTTCCCCGGGGATAGTTCCGGCAGCGGGTTCTCGGCCAGGATGCGCTCGATTTCCTCGGGCGTTGCCGCATGTGCTGCATCGTATTCACGTTGCCTTCGTCGCGCCTCGCGTTCCTCCTCCTCAATGCGCAGCGCCTCCTTGCGTCTGCGTTCTTTTTCAAGCTCGCGCTGCTCCATGTCCATTTGGCGCTGTTCCATTGCTGTCGGCTTCCTCGCCTCGGGCTCCAGGTCGTTGTAACGCCCTTGGACGACGAGAGGGAAGCGGTGACTTTCGAGGTAATAATCCAAGTTCGAAGGGGCACGCTTGCCCAATCTGCAGTTCGCATAATCACTCGTCATAAGGTTCACGACAAAAAGCCTCAACAAGTCACTGCCGTAGCGTGTCTGTCGTGCTCTTAGCGCTTGCTTCTGCTGGCTCGTCAGGAACAGGAGCTCTGGCAAACGGGCACCATGCTCAATACGCTTACGATTCCAAAACGGCACGAACCAATCCACATCGGCATGAACCGCCTTCTGCACCAAGCAGTTTTGCACTTTCCCTCGCGCACAATCACGCTGCCTCATGCAGCTTGCGCAGTTCCTCGGGTCCGTTGGTTCCATCTCCTCATCGTCCTCCGAGGGGAGCTCCGAGGGGATGCTTCCCCTCGTTTTTTCCTCGCGCGCGTTAAACGTCGTCGTCGTCGTATTTCCTTTTATTCTTTTTTGCTTCTTTTTTCTTTTTTCCTTTAAATCAGCTTTCGCAAGTGCCTCTTTATGGCGAAGCAAAAAAGGACATTCGTTGGCGGCCTCACACGAACCGCAGTCGAGGTCGCAGGTCAGCCAT
>Ga0247611_10006774_pt1 | contig 14599 bp, 13 predicted proteins | sample 177DNAGHGhighgp2_FD_192422 | JGI IMG/M metagenome (GOLD analysis project Ga0247611, IMG submission 192422) | Sheep rumen microbial communities from Palmerston North, Manawatu-Wanganui, New Zealand - 1770 DNA GHGhigh gp2 | ecosystem: Host-associated > Mammals > Digestive system > Stomach > Rumen...
CCCGGTTAATATAAATACAACATTTTCTTAACGTCGAATTAAATTAACATAGTCTTAACAAAGTCATAACATAAATGTAATTAACATAATCATAACAAGATCATTACATAATGGTAATATTTACATGTTCATAACATTTTGTGCAATATGCACAAATGTAATAGTGTCAGTTTTGACATTTACATTGTTATAATAATTTGTGCAATATGCACAAATGTAATAGTGTCAGTTTTGACAGCTGAAATCGATCAGCACGTTTTTTTAACATTTTGTGCAATATGCACAAATGTAATAGTGTCAGTTTTGACAGCCGAAATCGATCAGCATATTTCCTTAACATTTTGTGTAATATGCACAGATGTAATAGTGTCAGTTTTTGATCAATTATGCATTATATACAAATATCCATATATTAATTGTGCAATTTGACAATAAAACTTCATATCAACTCAACACTAACATAATACCCATGACAAACTTTTTTGCTATCATACAATCACAGGGAGGGAGGCCCTGTCAAGGGAAAAGGTCGATATTTGCCGCGCAATAGGTCTAAAGACCGACGCGAAGGCTTATTAACCATGCCTTAACAATAGCTGACTTTATAGTCGACTATTTGAGGCGACAACAACGACAACGAATAGTCGACTATAAAGACTGGAGGGTATGAAAAATGACTAACTTTGATATGATTCTGTCTGACGGCACAAAGTCCAGGTTTGCTGAGTACATCGACCGCATGAAGGCGGATAAACTCCCTGATGAGGCGTTCGTCAAAGTAGGGACCGACGATGAAGGACACGACATTAACGTCGTCGCCTCAGTTTTCAAATTTGCTGAGCCTCACGGCAAAAAGACTGAAATTCAGGTGAATGACCCTGAAATTGCCGCTTCCTTGTATCGTATGCAAGCGGCGACCGGTGCGAAAGCTGAAATTGACAAGTTTATCGCGCGGGAGTTGTACAAGCTGTCCCTGCATGACCTGACGATAAAGCGCATGAATTTTGACGGCGCCATCGACCTGTATTCCACTGTGTTCGGTGTTTCTAAGGACCTTGCCTCTAAGCGCTTGCGCATTGGTCGCCTCTTCATCGACGATAACATGCAGGTTAATCCCATTTTCCCCTCTTCATGGACGCTGTCCCACATGCAAGAGCTACTCCAATACCTGCCCGATGACGATAACAAGGTCATGCCCACGGTGGCAAAATGGTTTGCCGATGGCGTCATTGCCGATGGCATGTCGACTAAAGCTGTTCGTAAAGCTCTGAAAGCATATGCCCTCCCTGCTGGGGAACAGACCGCCGATGAAGGCAAGTCCACCGATGAAGGCAAGTCCACCGATGAAGGCAAGTCCACCGATGAAGGCAAGTCCACCGCCTCTGATATTGACGTCACCGTCATTGACAGATTGAAGGACATGCCGACCGACGCGAAAGTCGGCCACGTGATGAACGGCGTCACCGTCATAGAGTCCATTATCAATACGCTGGATTTGACCGATGAAGAGAAGGAATTGTCGCAGGCGGCAGTTGACACGGTCAGGTTGATTATGGACCGGATTATGCAGGGCAAGTAAGCAGGCAGGCAGGCAGGCAGGCAGGCAGGGAGGCATTGCCTCCCTGCATAGCCTATGGTTCATAGTTTGACTATCTTTGACTATTGACTTATATAGTTGACTATTATCATGGTAAAGTGTTAACGCCATGACGCGTTAACACATTAAAATGGTAAAGCACTTTCACCTGGTAAAGTGTTACTATATTAAAGTGTTAATGCATTATAGCATTATCATTTTGCTATTGTATAGTCGACTATATGATACCGTGTTACGTCGTTATCTCCCTCCCTGTATAGTCGACTATTCAAAGTCCGCATTGCAATAACTCAGGGAGGGTTATAAAAAGCAAAGCCAATTTTAATCTCAACAAGATAGTCAACTATACAACTATGAGGGGAGGGGGTTAAATGACAAGAGATCAAAAGTATGCGATCTCTGGTGCAAAGATCATCGTTTCTAATCTTGACCCACAAGAAGAGCATCCAGATGATGTAAAATATCTGGAAGAACTGTATGAAGTTCTGAACAATTTTTTCAAGTCTCGGTTCAACAACCAGTGGCAATTTGACGTGTGGCGCAGCCGCTACGTCGATTAGTATAGTCAACTATATAAGGAGGGTATTTCAATGGCACTTAGGTATTCTTTCGCGAACGAGTTCAACAGGGAACGTCTCTTCGACATCGACACGTCCGGCTTCGAGTATTTCTCCCTGGAGGATATTTTCGACGGCGACGAGTCCCGGGTTTATCCCTGCAATGGCGTCTACATCTCTACCAAGGGCTACTACGGCGATCACCCGGTTATCGCCATGGATGACAAGTACGTGAACCTGCCCCAGCATATGACGGATATGATCCGGGGTATCATTAACGACAAGCGTGCTGTCAAGGCTATCAACGACGGTCTGGTTGGATTCTCCATCTACTCCTATGAGCAGAAGCGTTTCGGCACCACGTGCTACTCGATCAAGTGGGTCGACATCAAGCCCGGTACGTTCCCCAACGTTAAGCGGAAGGATTAAATAGTCGACTATTGGGGTGGGGGTTATAAACCTCCACCCCGTTTCTCATATAGTCGACTAGAAGGAGGGCTATAATTGAAAGCAATTGATCTGTCTAAGTACAAACGTGACAGATTTTCAAAGAATCGAGCTTGCTCAATCTGTGGGCGATTGATCTCTGATACAGAGGAAATGTGTTACGTTGTTCATAAGTATGGGCATTGGAGAAAATATTTCTTCATGCATAGGGGGTGTTTCAATGGCGAGGCTAAAAGATCAGACTACAAGGTTGAAGGGCTTGTACCGTGATCAGCGTAGGCGAAAAGAGGCGACATCTGTCGAAAAAGTCAGGCAAATTAAGCACGAAATAGTTCGTGAAAATTTGCCGCGTGACAGGGTTTTAACAGCACAGGATATAGTCGACTATAAGGATAGAATGCAGGAGGTTATAACCTACGCCAACTCTCGCCTGGAAGCAGCGTTGTTCAAGCAGGAGGTTCCTCTGTCACTCGACAGGTTTTTGCAAGGTGATACCTCAAAGCGTTTTGATATATCCGACATAACTGATCCCGGGGAGTTAAGGTCGTACATGACTATGGTTCGCACAATACTTCCCGACATCTCTGAAAATTCTGATAGGGGTTTAATTGATACAGCCTTCATGTCCAGAGCCGCGTATGAAGGGCAGTTCGGTAATAAGTGGCGTGAAACCTATAAAGAAGATGACGGTACAGTTCATTATCGTCATTACAATATTCACGACGTAGTTGACGAGCAGGGACAAGTAATTCGTAAGGCCATTAATCCAGAATTAGCTAAGGAGGCGTTTGCAGCATATCGTAGAATTGAAGAAGAGTTTGCCGGCTATATCGGTCACCAGGGTGCTGAAGGTGTATACGGTTCAGAAAATCTGATAATTGCAATCTACGACTCCTACGCTCGTGGCGAGGATGGACAGTTATTCGGTCATGATCTGCTTAATGCATGGATTACTCAAGAGTTAGGTCATTTGGAGGGGGTTAACACAACACTTGACGATGCGCAGGCGATTATAACTTCATGGGACGACTTCATCTCAAGGAGGATGTTCTAAATGTGGAGCGGGTTTAATGGATCAGTATTCACGTATAGTCAACTAGACAAGTTCTATGAAGAAGCGATAGAATCTAAAGACATCGAGATCATAGGGACTAAAAAGTGTGACTACTTTAACGTCCCTGCCGCTTTCGACATAGAAACTTCTTCATGGACTGATGGCACCTATCCCAACGGTTCCCCCATCCATATGGCAGCTATGTACATCTGGCAGTTTGGTCTTAACGGTTCCGTAATCTATGGCCGTCATTGGGCAGAGTTTGAAAATCTGTTAGCCTACCTGGAAGCAAAGATGGGGCTATCAGAGCGTCGTCACCTCATAATCTATGTACACAACTTGGCATATGAATTTCAGTTTCTTCGTAGGCGTCCCGTTTTCAACTGGGACAAGGTATTTGCAATAAAGCGTAGACGACCTGTCTACGCAATATGCGGGGGTTTTGAGTTTAGGTGTAGTTTGTTCTTATCCAACTATGCTCTGGAATACATTGGTGACAACCTTCTAGTCAACTATAAGGTTGAGAAAATGGTGGGCTCACTGGACTATTCGTTAGTACGGCATAGTAACACTCCTCTTACAAACGGTGAGCTCAAATACTGCGTTAATGACGTGCGTGTAGTCATGTCATATATTCAGGAAAAGATAGAGCATGATGGAGATATTACAAAGATTCCACTTACCAACACCGGTTATGTTCGCAACTACTGCCGCAAGGAATGTTTCTATGAGGGGGTCGAAAATGAAGAAGAGCGCAAACGTATAAAGTTAGCATATAAATCCATCATGAAATCCCTGCAAGTTCATTCAGAAGAAGAGTATGAACAGCTTCATAGGGCGTTCATGGGAGGGTTTACGCACGCGTCTGCAAACTATGCAGCATCAGAAACCGCTATCAACAACGTAGGTTCAGCAGACATAACTTCCTCATATCCAGAAACCTTAGTCTGTGAGTATTTCCCCATGTCCTCCTTTGAGTATGTAGGATATTGTCTCGATCCCGAGATGTTCAAGCGCTATCTCAATAAATACTGCTGCCTATTTGATATTCAATTCTTTAACCTTAGACCCAGGGTTGAATTTGAGAATATCATATCTCTGTCCAGATGTTGGAACGTTGAGTCTGTTCGTATCAACAATGGTCGAGTAATTTCCGCGTCTAAACTCTCTACAACCTTAACAGAACTCGACTTTGATTCCATAGTTCATTTTTACGAGTGGGATTCCATAAAAATCTCCAACCTACGAATAGCAAGAAGGGGGTATTTACCGAAGGCATTAATTCTCGCAGTTCTCGATCTCTACCATGATAAAACCTTCTTAAAAGGTGACGACTCTAAGGCCATGGAGTATCTCGTGGCCAAGGGTATGATTAATGCTGCCTATGGTATGATGGTTACAGCCATCATCCGTGATGAGTACCTTTACGACAACGACGAGGGTTGGGAAAAGATAGCCGCCGATGTGTCTAGTCAACTATCCGGTTATAACTCCAACTTCAATCGCTTCCTGTATTACGGTTGGGGAGTGTGGGTTACCGCTCATGCGAGGCACAATCTCTTCTCTGCTATCATGGAATTTGGTGAGGATTATCTCTATTCCGACACGGATTCCGTTAAGGGCATCAACTTCCAAGATCACATGTCATACTTTGAGCGTTACAACTCATCAATCATGGAAAAACTCCTGCGGATGTGCCTTCATTATAACATTCCGTTTGACAAAGTACAACCTAAAACACAGGAAGGGGTGAAAAAACGTATAGGTGTCTGGGATATTGAACCGGGCTATCGTAGATTTCGTTCATGCGGAGCTAAGCGTTACATCTATGAAAACCTCGATTATTCTTTGGGCCTTACTTGCGCAGGGGTTAACAAAAAGTATGCGCTACCTTATCTCCTTTACGAATTCGGAGGTGGTAAAGACCTTGAGGACAAAGCCCATCAGTGGCTTGAGGATTACAATTATCCTTTACTCCGTCGTGACCCAGGGGCCTTTATAAAATTAGCTCGAATAGCATACGCTAAGAAAAAGGGCACGCCTTACAAGGAAGCGATGGCATGGTTAATAGAACAGCGTCTAGCCAACTATATACATTACGAACCTATCTTCTACCTCTTTAAAGAAGGGCTCTACATCCCTCCAGAGCACACGGGCAAGCAAACATTAGACTACATTGATCGTCCGTTGAAGGGTATAGTCACTGATTTCTTAGGTATGCCCGGCTACGTGGAAGAATATTCAGCGGTATACATGGAACCTCAACACTACTACATGTCTCAGGCCGCTGATTACCTCAAATTACTATCTAACATCAGAGAGGAGATGTATTAAGTGTCAAGTCAATTCTATTCACTTGACGCCATACTTGCACAGAAAGCGCAGTACAACATGATCATCGGCGAACGTTCTAACGGTAAAACGTTCGCCGCTCTGGAACATGGTATTCGTGACTGGTGGGAGAATGGCAAGCAAATGGCGTATATCCGTCGTTGGAAAGAGGACTACCGCGGAAAGCGTGGTGAGAACCTTTTTGCAGCTCTAACCTCTACCGGCAAGATAGAAGAAATAACTGGGGGTGAATATACGCAAACTCGGTACTACTCAGGTAAGTGGTACCTCGCAAAACGTGATGAAGAACTCGACCAGCTGATCTCTCAAAGTGAACCGTTCTGTTTCGGTTTCGCCATCTCTGATCAGGAGCATGACAAATCGTCCTCATTCCCTGGTATCTGCAATATAGTATTCGACGAGTTCCTTACTCGTCAATACTACCTCCAGAACGAATTCGTCCTCTTCATCAATGTCCTCTCCACAATCATCCGCCATCGTAATGACGTCACCATCTTTATGCTGGGCAACACCGTTAACAAATATTGTCCGTATTTCAAAGAGATGGGCTTAAAACATATTACTGAAATGAAGCAAGGCGATATCGATGTATACACGTATGGTACAAGCCCCCTCAAAGTAGCTGTCGAATACTGCAAGCCCTCCGAAAAAGGTAAAGCATCCGATGTCTACTTCACCTTCAACAACCCAGCTCTCCAGATGATCACCGGGGGTGCTTGGGAGATTGACATGTACCCGCACCTGCCTCGCAAGTACAAGCGTGACAACGTTCTCTACAACTTCTACATCAACTTTGATGATGTACTGCTCGACTGTGAAGTCATAGCGCTCGACGACTGCTCTTTCATCTACATCCACGAGAAAACAACTCCAATCAAATCAGATTCTCTATCTCTTGTATTCTCTGATACCTACGATCCTCGTCCGAACTACATCCGTAACATACGTAAACCTCCGAATAAAACAGCTAAGCGTATAGCCGACTATTTCCGTGATGAAAAAGTCTATTACCAGGACAACGAAGTCGGAGAAGTTGTACGTAATTACCTCCAATTCTGCCGTAACCTTTAACTGCATCCACGCCTCGTGTACGCCTCGTGCACGACTCGTTACTGCCTTGGGGCGCGGTGTCTAGTCAACTATACAGGGGCCCTCCTTTTTCAAGGAGGGCCCTCTTGTATAGTCGACTATAACAGTCGAGAATAGCGTCGTGACACCCAGCCAGGGGTGTTGTTGTAGTTGACTTTGTACCAGCCGGAGCCGTTCTCCACCTGTTCATCGAGGTAGCCAAGTTTGTCACCTCTATGAACGACACCAAGGAAAGGAAACGCTGTTGATGCTCCTGCTCTGACATATACAGAGTTTCCAGTGATCAGCACTGTTGTCTCTTCACCATCAGTGCTATTTTTGCCAACGGTCACATTAATGGCGGCGTGGTGACCATCGTACAACAAGATATCACCAGGAGCAAGATAAGAAGGTGAATTAAGGTAACGAGAATCAGTACGCACAATAAATCCAGCAGCAGCAAATTTATTGCGCATGTTACGAGAGGTTATAGAGATGGGGAGGGACTTCAATGCTGCTATGTCACAAAGCTCACCAGCCGCTTTAACAATAGCAGTAGTAGTTGACGTGCAATCACCTTCACAGGGAGTCTTAATAGCAGAAGGATCATAGTTGGCTTTAACTAATTCCTTCCAGAACGTTGTGCGTTGGCTCTGATCATATCCCACACACTTATTAAGAGCTGAAGCGATTGCCAAGCGAGCAATAAGCATGCGTACATCGGGATCAGGATAATGGAGAACACAAGTCCAAGGGCGAGGATACCATGTGCGAAGCACCATCTCATCGCCTGTCTGATCGCCTGCCTTACCACCTTTATACTTCTTATTCTCATCATGGCCGCAATTCTCAATATAGTGCTTAGTTGTTGAATAGATGTACTTGGTAAAATTGGTATCAGGCACTGTGTTTCACCTCTGTGTTGACGTCGAGCTTAGTGCATATTGCTGTGAGTAGGCGGTTGTTCTCAGACATGGTAACCTGGAACTGAGATATCACCTGACGAAGCTGCTCGTTCTGCGAACTGATGTAGCGCCACATCAGCAAACAGAACACGATGGGGAACCCGATGGAAGAAATGATCTGACTAATCTCCTGCATAAACTTACCTCCTTTATAGTCGACTATACTAAATGAGGATACCCTCTTTTAGCAACTGTTCTATCTCGTCCAGCTCACTCTTATAGGCGCCAGGAACATTTAGATGGACTTCTTTACACTTGATATAACCGCTACACTCGCCTACTCTGCGTGTATAGTTGGCTCCACGTCCGTCATACATTTCATATTGTAAGGCCATATTTGTTTGAGGACGTGTGATTATAAGATAGGGCTTTTTAATACCCATAGCACCGGCATTACCAGAGAATGAACCAGAACGCTGTACTGCCATATTGGCTTTAGACATGAATGTGGTACCTGCTGCCAATGCACCAAGCGCAGCAGTTCCAGGAGCTCCCATTGTCATCACACCAGCACCAAGGGCAGAAGATGCGGAAGCGAAGATCGCTTGTAGCATACGTGAATAGTTGGCGCCAGACACGGGGTATTCAACAGCACAACAGCCGGTATACTGATAAAGAACACCACCGACACCATCACGTTCCACAGATACCATAGCAACACATGCGCCAGTATAGACATCAACGTTGTAGGTCACACCTATTTGAGCACGCATCACGTCGGCTGTCTTAAGGTCAACAATGCCGATAAACGGCAAGAACAGAGATACCTTGGTATAGGGGTCGTAATCGAACACGTTACCAAAGTATTCAGTTAACCATACTGAGCCACAATCGAGAGATGCGTATTGCTTTGTAACAACCCGAGCCGATGCAGTAGAGGTAAGATTACCCACAACTATTGACTGCGCGGAAGATACAGCAGGTTCAGCATAAACAGCATGCAAACCAATAATAGCCTCCATCGGATTTGAAAACATACGGACAATTTGATCAATAATGTTGGCACTCCATAACCACGATCCAAGTGCAGACACTTCGGCAGAAGAAGGGTTATAAATATGCCAAACACCTTGAACATTAGCTTCCGGTAACACTTCAGGAGGCGTAACACCGCTACCAGTATTAGGTGCCTCGCCTTCAATAACTGTGGGATCTCCAGTAGTAGGATCTGTAGTTGAAGTATCACGACCGGCACCAGATCCTCTAAGCTGATTTACTACTTGATCAATGTATTTAGACATATCAATGTCAGGAAGATCAAGCTGTACATCAGGATTAAAAGAGGGATTCACCTGTAATCCACCGGTGATAGGGGCAATAGTTGTAAGGTTGGTAGGGGAATAAGAGATGGGAACTGAATAGTAGTTTTTGGTAACCTCGTTACAGGCGTCATCTAATACAACTATTTGCACAGGGCTTCCCATTATTTGAGGATACTGCGTCGCAAGATTTTGAGCTACAACATGAGGATCAGCTCCTGTGACAGCGTCAACCATAGATGTTGCCCCTGACTGATTTGAAATACCAGGAACTGCGGCACTCTCCCAACTACCATATAACATATACCAACCATAAGCATACGACCAATTACGAATATTAGTATTAACTGTAGACAATGGATAAATTGGACTATCTAAATAGGTAGTAGTAGAAAGGTTTACCAGCCAAAAATGTTCTGTTTTATTTTCTGCAGTACGATTATTCCATTCACCAGCTTGAGCTGATGAGTTCCAAGGATGGTTTAGACCAGATTCAATTTCTATTGCAATTATACTAATTAAATATGTGTTTATAGTAGTAGATATATCACAGGCTAACATTATATTATAACCATATGAAGGACTCCAACGACCAGTCATCATTTGAAGATTATTAAAGGATAATGTTTGTCCAAGATTAATGTATGTATGACACCTAGCACCATTTACTGTACCGTCACCTAAATATATAACAGCGGGATAATTAATCACATTACCTCGTGAATCGTGCGCACTAGTTGATATTATAGGAGGCGATATTCTATATACAGGAACATACATTGTACCCCATATAAAATCTTGAGGTGATGATGTAATTTCTGAAACTGTGGGATCTCCAAAACAACCATCATCTCTAGCTGTAATAGCAAGAGCGCCAATCGTGTCTTCATCAAGATACATAGTAGTATTACCATTAGTATCTACACCAAACAGCGCTCTAATAACATTAGCTGTAGAATCACCAGCCTTAGTGAATAAATCATTAAATAATTCACCAGCATGCTCTCCTACTTGTGCTACGGCATCTGCCGCATCACTTGCAACATTTTTACCAAACTTTGCAAGAGTTGAAACAGCGCCCCAGCCCGCATCAATAAAACCAGAAACAAGCGACGATCCGCCAGATGTTTTTGCTGACGAAATACCGTTGGTAGAATCATTAGTACCTGGAAATCTACCGGCACCGCCACCTCGAGTAGTTCTACCACCTCCAGATGCTGTACCAAATGATGAACCTCCACTATTAGAGTCAACTTCCATATCACCAGTGTTAACATCTGCGGGCCCGGTATACACATAATCGTACCCAATAACGTTACCACCGTTGTCGCGAACAACAGTCATATTGGGCATATTAACCATCATTTGATTAACATCACATAATGACTGAGCCGCGGCATCAATTTTCTGATACTGAGCATTGGCTCCATCATAATTATCATTTATTTGTCTAAGAAGAGCCTCATAATCTTCTTTAGTAAATTCACTCATGAAACAATACCTCCTGCCGTTATAAGAATAAAATATGGCGCATCCGCGAATCCATTAGGAAATTGAATAATGTCAGTCTTATCTTTAACTAATGTTACAAAAGAATCGCTCGACATATAATCATTAACACGGTCGTTGCCAGCTTCAGCTGTTTGCTCAACTAATACCATTGATGCTTTTATACCAGTTGAAAACGACATAAGAACGTCGCACACCATATTCAGCTGCCATAAGTGATTACGAACATGTGTTGCTTCTTGAATGAAGTAATATCTACCAAACTCCGGAATATGCGCGTAATTAGCTCTAACAGTAGAACCAACAGCTAACTGATCAGTTTCTACTAAAATAGAGGGCTTAGATATTGGTGAATCATTTCTTAACGCGCCCTCCAAAGTTGCAACAGAGACAATCTGCTTATTAAGCATATTAGGTTCAGATACATTAACCATTAATTCTATTGTCATATCAAATGGGGGTATAGTCGACTATACCCCCAGAACCCCCTTTCTATGCGACGTAGAAAACAATGAAATTCTCATTGGTGTCGTTGAAATAACCGGCATCAAACTTATACCAGTTGTTGTAGAACTCAGCACGAGCATTCCAGTTGGTGGTGACACGACGATCAAGGTTGCAGACACCAACAGCATCACGATCAAACATGACACCAAGAATGCCGGTCACTTCCGTTGCAGTTTCAGAACCAGGAGTCACAACATTGATTTTCGATGTGGACGCAAAATCATATGCGACGCCGGAACCCTGCCAGTAGGGAACCGTTTCAGCCTTGCTGAGATGGACAAACTGATCATGATAGGTGTTAGAATACAGATATGCCTCAGCGGCGGCCGCAAACTCAGAAAGCAGAATCACATGCAGACGATCAGAAGAGGTAAACCTTTCCTTACCACCCACATTAAAGAGCTTTGACATCCTCTGAAGTCGCTCGGAATAAAGCTTCATAATATACGAAGCATACCGAATGAATTCAGGATCCGTTACAGCCTGTGCTGCGGTAATAGTGTTATTGGGATGTGCAGCATTGTACATGGTACGAAGATTGACTGCCCTATTAGCATTGGCATTAGCAACAGTCATGGCGATCATGTTGTTAATTGCGGCCTCTGCCAGCTGGTCAATCTTGATGGTCATGCTGTTCTGGATAACAGTCTCAATCATGCTGAAAAAAGCATTCAACTGAGTACCATTGGAAAACGCAGACTTAATCTGCCGTTTGGCGAAAGACATGGGAATGTCGAATGTATTCCTCTTCTCAAAGAACTTCGCGGAAACAGAAGGCTTATAGAACACATTCGGATCATAGCTCTGCTGATCCTGCAGCTCCCAGGAATCATTCTGCTGAGCTTCAGGATACTCATCATAAGTGATTTTCTCCAGCACAGCACCGTACTCCCAGCCGTCCATAACCAGAGAGGGAGTCTTACCACGGTATGCGCGATTCACAAAGACCACCTTGCCAATATGATCAATAAGATCACGAACATAATGATCAAGATTGGTCAAATCCATCACAGCACTGCCGATGTCAACAACATTGGAAAGATCAACAGTGGAGATGGCGCTCTCACCCATATACTGTTCAGAAAGAGAATTGACGATTTCAGCTACCTGATTAACCTGCATGATAGTACCTCCTATATAGTCGACTATTCATATACCGGAATTGTGAGGAAATCTTTAACATCATTAAGAATCTGATTAATCAAATTCCAATGCCACAACTTAATTTCCTCCGAGATTAGTTGCTGTGTGGTTATGTTGCCAATATTACCCAGATGAGTATAATCTCTAACCTTGTTATGAGTATTCTCACCTTCGGTCTCTACAGTACCTGTTTTAGCACTTGTAGAATGGTCAACATGTCCCTCATCCGTGGTATGGATGAGCCCGCCATAAACGGTACTCTCACCACTATCTGTACCTGCTGTTGCCTGTGTACCAGTATTTAACTTGGTACTATGAGAAACGTTAGTGTCAGCACCAACTGCTTCTTCCGAATTAAACCCATACAGATCATTAGCCCCCGTGGCTTCTACTGTCTCTGTCAAATTATCTGTACGTGTTTTATTAGATGAACCGGACTTAACTGTCCTCTCTGAACCAGAATCTGTCACCGATTTATCAATATCCATAGTACGATCATCTGTAACAGTAGTATCATGAGTAACAGTATTATTATCAGTTCCATCCTCCGTAACCTCTTCATGAAATGTATCCGAATAATTATGTATCGGATCATATTCAAGAGATAGTAATTCTGCCAATTTATCCCATTTATACTTATACATGTTCTTTATAAGAGCACCGAGATAAGTTAGTTCCTGCTCAGTAAGAGCCCCATCCTCCCACGGGCCATCTCGAAGAACAAGTACAATAGGTGCTACAATGCGCATTCCCCAACTAGAAATGAAAAGAAGATCCAATTGATCATCAGTTATATCAATCTCTTCAGGAAATTGATAATTGATATAATGAAATATACCATTAATCAGCGGAAACATCCTCTTCACTTTCAGACTCTGATCCCTCATTATCGTCACCCCCTTCTTCAGGATCATCTAGTTGACTAGATGCCTCATTCTCAAGTTTTTCAAGTTCGGCATCCATCTGCTCCACATTTTGTTTCCATGCAGAATCGAAATCAACTGTTATAGGTGGATCAAGTTGATATAACTCAGACACTCTGGCCATATCTTCTTGTCTACATTGCAGCATATCCTCACACAAAGGCAACAATGAATCCTCATTTAGCGAACTTTCTCCTTCACCTATCGCTTCACGCTTCATATTGAAATTAGCATTAAGCCCAATCTCATTATAAAACGATCCTTTAAGATACTGCTGCAACTCAATAAATTGAGTCAAATATGAACCATTATTAGAAGGAGGTGATTGCATCTTCAAACCATCGAAAAACGGTGATTCAGCAGCCACACCAAGTTCACCTTTTTCAATCTTGCGAAGATACATTTCTGCTCCAATTCTTGTCTTATCATCAGATGCTGAAATTAACGCAGTTACCCTAAGCATAATATCAGCAGTCCTTATTGTGAGCAAATTCTCGGCCATCATTGTTGCATAACGAGACATCAGCGGAGCCATACCCAGCCAAATATGGTCATTACGCACCAATACACCTTCAGTACCAACCTCAAATTGGAGTTCATCTGAATTACCCGGAGCATCACCATTAATTTTAGCAAACGCCGTATAATCCAGAGCAGGATTGGCAACTGTGTAACGAGTAGGTCTATAATAAACATCAGGTTCTCCACCCTGACCTCCAACAAAGGCATATAGTCGACTATCAACCTTCGTTATAAAACATGATCCATTCATTAAAAGATAATATTCAAGCATTTCATGCGGAATTGAATCCGGCAGATTCTCATACTTGAACATTTTCATCAGTCGCAACAGCATATAACGCATATACGACTTTGCAGAAAGCCGTTTATCCGTTACATATTCCTTAATCTTTGCATCAGATAGCAATCTATCAAAGGGAACACTCATACAGATTCTCCTTTCTATATAATATAGTCGACTATACGGACAAATCTAGTTCACTTTGGAGGTTTACACCACCTTTCTTTTATAAGTTGAAATTACGTATAGTCGACTATACGTGAAGCGATACTGACGAACCCCGTGCATATATCCCTCCACATCATCATTTTACCATAACTATACGTATTTGTCAATAGGTTTACAACAATTTAACATAAATAGTCAACTATACAATTTGACTAGACTAGTCAAAAAGGCATCAATATATAACCGGG
>Ga0247611_10006775_pt1 | contig 14599 bp, 11 predicted proteins | sample 177DNAGHGhighgp2_FD_192422 | JGI IMG/M metagenome (GOLD analysis project Ga0247611, IMG submission 192422) | Sheep rumen microbial communities from Palmerston North, Manawatu-Wanganui, New Zealand - 1770 DNA GHGhigh gp2 | ecosystem: Host-associated > Mammals > Digestive system > Stomach > Rumen...
AGAACAAGGAAAAGTTATATATATGTCGTCTCAGATTTCCCATAGTCATCTGTATTTGCTTAAAGTCCAGTAAAAGGTAATCTCCTTCTAACTCCTTAACTCCCTAACTCCCTAACTCCTTAACTCCTTAACTCCTTAACTCCTTAACTCCTTAACTCCTTATACACCCCTACCACTGCTCTGTGAATTTCTCCACATCAACTGTAAGGTCATACTTACTGATGGTAAACACATAGTCGTAGCTATAACCTGCCAGCCATGCCGTAGGCACTGTGGCGGTGAGGGTCTCGCTGACGTCCTCGCCCCACTCCTTCCATGTGGCACTCACCTCTATCGCGCCCGTCCAGTCCTGTGGTATCACGAGGCACGGTGCATAGAGCAGCTGCTCCTCTTTCGTTACGGTGTAATCCTCGTTGAGTGTCACCACAATGTTGGTGGCACTGCCTGTCAATGCCCACCTGTCGGGGGTGCCTGTATGGGTATAGGTACCGTTATTCTTGACCGACTTGAAGGTTATGCTGTTGATGGTCACATCCTTTACCTGGTTGGCAGAGAGCTTCAGGTTGATGCGTGCGAAGGGGTGCATGAAGTTCAGCGCCACGCCTGTGGCTCCCTGGTGTGCCTTGTCCTGGTTGGCAGCCATGGCAAAGATAAACTCCTTGATGCCGTCCTGTCCGGCGTTAGTCACCGGCAGTGAGACGCACTTGAACTGCGGATTGCCCGATGTGTATGTCACCTGACCTGCCACGTCACTGATGTCGGTGATATAGCTTGGTACGGTGGCTGGCATATAAGCAAAGAAATCGAGTGCACCGGTTGCAGGCCAGTAGTGCTTACCGTCCTGGAACTTCCATGCGTCTTCCTCGTTGTCATATATCACGCTGACAGCGTCGAAGTATGGTGTAGTGGTGCCGTAGTCATACACACAGCACATAAATCCTCCTGTCTCAGCCTCCAGCTGCTGGGCGTTGTCAAAGGTTGCCGCCCTTGTGCCCTTCATCACCTGCCAGCAGTCGGCATTAAGACGTATCTCCGCTGCGCCGTCTCCACCATTGTCAGTGCCGTCATCGTCAGTAGAACAAGCCGCCAACAGTCCGACTGTCAGCAGCATGACTGTCGCGCACCCTATTATGTTTTGTTTATTCAGCATTTAGTTATTTCAATATTTCGAGGCTTCGCCTTTTTCTGTCTTCTCCTTATTTTCTTTCTTTGACTTGGTCAATCTTAATTATGCATTATGCATTATGCATTATGAATTATGAATTATGAATTATGCATTATGCATTGTTTCGGCCCCGGGCCTTTTTTTTCTTTCTTTTTAGAAGCCCGACGGGGAGTCGAACCCCGCCGGGCTTAAATGATAGTCATCTAATGCCATGGCTGACATCTGTTGCCTGTGGCATTACAAATGAATTTAGTTGTTAGGTACATTTATACCAGGAGCTGCAATCCACTCGTCAACAGTTGGAGTGAGGAAGAAGATCTCTGCATTCTCGAGGATTGGGTCGAGGTCTTCGCTGGCATCATGGTTTTCTGGATAGAAACCACCACCGGCGAGGTCAAGAGTATAGGTGTACTTATGACCTGGGAGCCACTGTGTTGCAGCGAGAGGCCACATAGCTGTAACGAAATTGCTTGCAGTACCTGCGAGGTAGTGACCCTGCTTGTCCTGTATCTTCACCTGAACAGTGATGCAAGCGCCGTTGAATGGGCTGTCAGCTGTAGCTGCGCTGTAAGCTCCTGCATTAACCAATGTCTGTGGCACGAGAATCATGTCAGCAGGAAGAGCTGTGGTTTCGGTGGCGCTTGTGTAGCTTGTTGTGGCAGCAGCCTGAGTGTAAGATGTTCTATCACCAGAAGCTGTCCATGCACCAGGAACGATGTAGTAACCAGTCTCAGAAGCGGCTGTTACGTTAGAGATGCCTGTACCGTTTGTGCAGAAACCAACCTCTGAACCTGCTGCAGTCTTAAATGCAGGAGCGAAAGCACCTGTAGGCAGGATATAGCCGATGGCAACGTTACCTACTGTAACATCCTTGTCGGTAGAAGAGTTCTTCAGCTGGATGATCACGTCAGACATAGCGTGACGGAAGTTAAGAGCCACACCGTTGCCGCCGCTTGTCTTGTCCTGCTGTCTTACTACGCCATATACGAAGTCCTCCTGGCTTACTGGAGTAGTGGCTGGAGTAACACTGAAATGGGTAGAGTCAGTACGTGTAATTGTAGTACCTGTTGCAGGAGCGAAAGCATAGAAATCAAGCTTGCCCTCTGATGGCCAGTAGTACTTTGTCTCTGACCTGTAAGATACAGGGTCGGTAGAGTTGTCCTTAGCAAACTGAACAGGTGCTTCGCCGAAATAGATATCAGTGCCACGGTTTGCTGTCACATAGAATGACAAGAGGCTACCTGATGTGATACCAACTGCACGGGTCTGTCCCTCAACGATAGTGTTGCTGAAGTTAATGGTGTTAGCCTCTTCGATACCCTGGTTAACAGCTATTGTATCGTCATTGCTGCATGCTGCGAGCGCTACGGCTGCTGCTGCTAAAATCCAATAATTCTTTTTCATAATCTTAAAGTATTAGAAAGTTAATAATTTGTTTTTTCTTTATTACTTGTTGGGTTCTCTCTCCCCCGTCAAGGATCGTTCAACTTTTTTCTTTTCTTCTTCTTTTTGTTTTCTTCTTCTTCTCTTTCTTTATGCCATATTCTACCGTTTTATTATGATTTATACTTTATTCTTTACTCTCTATTCTTTATTCTTTATTCTTTAATCCCTTCACCCTTATTCCTTCCGCTCTACATTCCTACTTCTATCTCCACTCCCTGCCATGTGTCGATGGTAGGATGGAAACCAGAACCATTAACGATAGGTTTCGGGATTGGCAGTCCGTCAACTTCTATCTCCATGGTATCTCCGCCTTGCTGCTCAGCCTGGTGTATCTTGTCGGTCACGTCAATGACGTAGTACCATTTGGAACCGTCGGCAAGCACAGCGTAGATGGTAAGCAGATGAGTATTCCATGGCGACTCAGGACAGTGACCGAAGATGTTGACACTCATCTCTATTGTGGTGTCATCGGTCTTTCTTACAGGGAACGCCTCGGTTACTGTCTGCTGTCCCAACTCTCCGGAGGCAATGAACCTCGATGCCGCCACTCCTGATATGGAGCCACCCAAACCAAAGGTGTATTCCAGGTTAGGCACGTTGGTTATCTTCACCTTCAGCGTGGTGTAGCGGTATTCAGGCTTCAGCACCAGGTTATATCCGTTGCCGTCAACAACGAGGTTGAAGTCCTCACTTGCGCAGCCCCATATAGGGTCGGGCTCAAGTATCACCTGTTCCTGCTCAGTGCCTGTGGCCTGTGGCATGGCTCCACGAGTGAGCTGTGTTCCCTCTTCTATGGACGACAGTCGGGTGTACACCTCTGAGGTGCTCCACCATTCCTGTCCGCGGTGGCGTATGGCGTCGGTGTTACTGTTGTAAGTCACCGCCTTCCATCGTCCCGGCTGCAGTGTAGCAGTACCGCCGCTGAGCGGATACTCATAGCGTATAGGTTGCTGTGAAGGTTTATCAAGATTGTAAAAGAGCACTACCATACTTGTCGCTGTATGGTGCGGAGCCTTCTGCCAGTCGAAGGTGACATAGACCTTGTCAGAGTGGTTGTGGTCATAACAGAGGTCCTTATATTCGCATCCCGTGAGGAGCACTACTGTCAGGAGCATTAACGTGGCCCTTGCCAGCTGCCGCAGGGATTGCGGCGAGTGTTTCATAGGCCACCTCCTTTCTTGTTTGTTTCTATAGTGTCTATATTATCTATAGGAACTATAGGAACTATAGTATCTATAGTATCTATAGTATCTATCGTATCTATCGTATTCTTTCTACTCTTCTTCTTTCCTCCGAAAAACCAAGCGAGGGATGCCTCCAGCTTCGTAGGTCCCCACCAGTGGCGTTTCTTCGTGGCAAGCCATACATAGTGGTTGTAGTGGTCGTTGCTGGGTTCGTATTCCTTGTATTCTCCGTCCTGGAATCCCAGTCCGAGGGTGAGGTCCAACTTCATCTTACGGCTCAGCTGCCATGAGTAGCCATACTCTACACCACCGCCGAAACCGAAGTGCGACGCCTGGTAACCCTTGCCGCCCCACTCCACGTCATAGGTAAGGGCTGAGATGTAGAAACCTACATGATGGCCTGTCAGGGGTTGCCGTCTGTCCTTCCACTCAAAGTCAAAGTACTTCTTCGCGGTGAGGTATCCGCCGTAACCCTGCCAGTAACGATGGCGGTTGTCTGACGAGAACCATGTATAGAACCAGTCCAGCTGGACGGCCCATCCGTTTCTCAATTGCATCTCTGCTCCTATGTTAGGTATGAGGAACGCATCATACAACGTGTTGGTGCGTATGGTAAACAACGGTGTAGTGCGACATGTATCGGTACGTTCTGCGTTACATGTTGTTGTACGCATAACGAGCAGTATAGCTATCAGCATCACGCTTATACTTGCGCTGTGGACAATATGTGCAACTATCACTCTCATGTGTGTTTTCCCTTTTATCAGAAGTGAGTCTTGCGTTTGCAATTATTATATCTACTCCCTTCTTCTCTTTTCTCTTCCTTCTCTCCTCCTTCCTCTTCTTAAATAGATAATTCCGTTAGATCTCTCTTATTAATAATGTATATATTATTTATGGTATTAGAATCTCTTTTCTTCTTCTTTCAATTTCTCAGTATAAAATCATCATTTTTTCTATATTAGGTTTTACAAATATATTATTTTTTATGTATTTTATATAATAAAACTTAAATTTATGATATCAGTTTTCATATTTTTTTGATTTATGTCATTTTTAAGGACTGCTATATTGTCTTTTTGGAACGAAAAATGTGTCATAAAACAAAAGCCATCACTCCACGTTATGAAAGCATAGCTTTCTCAGTGTGAAACGATAGCTTTTACATGCTAAAAGCTATGCTTTCACGAGGTAAAAGCATAGCTTTCTCAGAGCCCCCTGCAACTGTCTGGCTTTCAGTGCTTCCCATCAGTGCCACAGGGTGCGTTTTTATGTCTCCGAGTGTGCAGCCTAATTTACAGAAAAAAGAATGTTCACCAACTGGTGTTACACCAACTGGTGAACATTTTATTTTTTTAACGAAACAGCAGTGAATTAATGCGTTACAAATAGTGATATAATGTTCACCAAGTGGTGTTACACCAACTGGTGAACATCTTGTTTATACACGTTTTCACTGCAACCTGAAGGTTACGGGCAGTGTATAGCGCACCTTCACCGCCTTGCCTTGCTGCGTACCGGGATTCCAGCGCGGCATGGACTTGACAACCCTCACAGCCTCGGCGTTAAGGGAAGGCTCCACGCTCTTCACCACCTTTATATCGCTCAGTCTGCCTTTCTTATCCACTATAAACTGAAGTATCACCCTGCCTTCTATCTGGTTATTCTTGGCATCGGCAGGATACCTTATGTTTTTAGCCAGATAGTCCATCATGGCTTTCATACCTCCAGGGAACGAAGGCATCTGCTCCACCACGTCATAAACATCTACAGAACGTGGGCGCAAAGGCTCCGTGGCTATCACTTCTTTGGCTTTCAATACTTCACACCCCGCATCATCCCATTCCCTGAGGTTTTCCTCCGTATCTTCTTTCTCCTCAGACAAGGTGCTTTCTTTTACCATCCACTCGCCGTTCTCCTGCACCATGCCTTTGGTGTATTCTCCCATGAAATAGATAGTGTTGGTGTCGTCACACACTATCATATAGATAAAAGGATGGTTGGCATTGAAAATGGCGACATAATGAGGTCGAGCCCAGCCACCTACGGAGATAGCTTCCGTCAGTGCCGCCGCCTCTGTGCCTTGCTCGTTGACTATTATCTTAGCCTGTTGCAGCACACCGCTTAACTTCATGTAGTCCTTTGATATTCCTGAGAAGTCATCCAGATGGCGCACACCCAGACTGCGCATAACTGACTTCAGGTCTAAGGTTACACCAGAGGTGAAGCGTGGCAGTCGGACGTCCACGTCTTGCTGGTTCATCGTCTTACTCAGTTCATCAAGGCTGTGGCTGCACAGGTATCTCACCACATCGTCTAAGGTCTTACCCTGACGTGGCAGAAACACATACATGGAGAAATTACGCTGGTGCAGGGTGGTGTCTCGGCTGCGGTTCTCATACGGCAGGCTCACCACCTGCAGGGTGTCGTTGTGCGTGTACTTAAAGTATTTCTGGCGCTGCATCATATTCACCAGTACCTTCTTGCCGTCATCCTGTGTAAACGTCTTTATTGTTGTCTGGTCTTTTCCATAAAAGTCTTTGAACGGATGCGTCCAATAGCCCTTGAAGTACAGTGTATTGCATGCACGCATAGTCTCTTTACTGTCCAAAGAAGTTGCCAGACCGCCAATCATTCCGTTGGTCTTTTCGCTCACCCATTTGTTTATACGTGTCTCACTGTCCTTGTCAGAGAAGTCCAGCTGCCATGCCTCTGCCCCATACACCTTACCCACGTGTTGCTGGTAGTCTTTGCGCAACTTGCAGTTGTCGTTTACCGCCAGCAGGTTGGCCATTACCGCCCTCGCACTGCATCCGGTAACATTGGCATCTCCCTGCAGGTCATGGGCTATCTGACCAATCTCCTCGGTGGTGGTGCCCAGCATCAGTCCCAGTTCCTTTGCAGTCTCGCCATTGGCTCCGTCCTGCAGCATACGCATGAGGGTAGCCGCACCAAGCGGTGAGCACACCATGTTGCCATGCGCCTCGTTGTGCAGTCGCTCAAACATATTTATGGAGAATTCATACAAGTTGCCGGCGGGCTTAACCACATCACCAACAATATTTAGCGATATGTTCTGCAAGTCGCCTGCCACGTTGCTCTCCGCCTCTTGCTGTCTGTTAATGCAAGCTGTCATCACAGCTGCAGCCATTAGCATTATAATAATTGTTTTTTTCATACGGTTAGTGTTTGAGCGTATTTCCTAATCACTGCAACCTGAAGGTTACTGGCAGCGTATAGCGCACCTTCACCGCCTTGCCATTCTGCATACCGGGGTTCCAGCGCGGCATGGACTTGACAACCCTTACAGCCTCGGCGTCAAGGGAAGGCTCCACGCTCTTCACCACCTTTATATCGCTCAGCCTGCCTTTCTCATCCACTGTGAATTGTACTATCACCCTGCCCTGTATCTTGTTCTTCACGGCTTTGGCCGGATACTCAGTGTTTTCTTTCAGATACTCCATCATGGCCTTCTTACCTCCGGGGAATGAAGGCATCTGCTCCACCACGTCGAAAACGAAATCTTTACCACGATTCTTTTCTTCCAACGCTTGCTTGCTCAGATGCTCACACGTCCCGCAGTGGTGCCCGCCTGCTCTGAGCACTTCTATATTGTCGTGACGCTTTACTTTCTCGTAATCAAGAAGATTCTTTATTTTATATTGAGTAATAGCATCCTCTATATTATCATGACCTTCGGCTATCAACTCAGCCACCTCACAGAGCCAGAGTGCAGGCCATGTGTTGTTCTTGTAGATCAGTTTGCCTCTATGATAGAAGAGCTGGACAAAGTCTCCGCCAGTCCTGAGAACACATCTGTAGGGTTGCCCTGAGATATACCTCGGGTAGATATCGGGGAAGTTGCGGCGCACGAGCTCGTCCTCTATCTCCTTGTTTACGCGTACGAAACTGTTGTTTTTTGTTATTACGTCAGAGGTGAACACCACATCCTTTCCATTAACATTGCTCACATAGAGTATAGGATAGCTGTCCCATCCGATGGAACCAGACAAGCCCATGGTAATATAGTACTCAACGAGCGTATCGCCCATACTAAGGCTTGAAACCTCAATGACGTATGGTTCTTTCACGTTTTTCTTCTTTAGGGAGTCATCATACTCTATGATGGCCTCCCTTAGGTCTTTGTCTGTTATCTCTGCATAGTAGTCGTCAAGAACGGACTTCTTGTCACAGGATGTCATGGCGAGCGCCACGACAAGGGATGTTATAATCTTGTTCATGTTCAGGTGTTTGAAATTCTTGATATAAAGATGTTCCATCATGATATATTTCTTTTTTACTTATTGAGCAAAGTTACTCCGCCGTCTTAATGACAAAGTTTCTATTTGTAAATTATTACATATTTTGCGTACTCCATTCATACATGGGTCTTATTTGAATATGCAGGCCGTCTTGATCTGACTCCCCATATTCATGATCTGTAAGTAACAATAGATTGGTGCAGTGGGTCTTCTTGTGTGCCAGCAGCAAACCGTTAATCTCTCGCTTGCGCGTCTTCTCTGACGAGATGTCATATGATACCTGAATGCACTGAAGCACCTTATTTCCATCACACACTATGAAATCACACTCACTAGAACGCTCATTGAGATAATATACATCCCACCCTTCATTCTTGCATTTACGAATCAGATGAAGCAAGACAATGGTTTCAAGTCGCCAGCCGAGGTTCTCACCTGCAAAGGCATTTTCCCTCTGGTTCATAAAGGCTACGTCAACAGCATACATCTTTTCTCCCACATTACGTTGCTTACTCTTCTGAGAATATTTCTTTATACCTACAAGGATATATGCCTCCTTAAGGTACTTTACGTAGTTCTGGATGGTATGATGCGATTTGAAATTAAACAGATTTGCAAGCTCTGAAGTTGACAATATGGAAGGAGAGACATTCAAAAGATGATGCGCCATATTCTCAAACTGGGCAGGGTAAGCAATGTTGTAACGCTGCTCAATGTCTCTTTTCAAGATATTGTCAACAAGGTTGCTAATATATTTCTTTCCATTCTTTACATATAGGAGTTCCGGAAAACCTCCATTCTTCATGTATTCATCAAAAGCGTTCCTCTGCTCTGCTATGGATTTTGTTGTACGAAGGCTATAGTCTATACCTTTCATGAAACAATATTCTGCGAACGAGAAGGGATATAGTTCTATCTCGCTGCTACGACCTGTAAGATGCGTGGCAAGGTCGCTGCTCAGCAATTTCGCATTGCTGCCGGTCAAAATCACATGAATATTCTTTCGTAACAGGCGGTTGACGAATAGCGGCCACCCATCGACGTTTTGTATCTCGTCAAGAAAGATATAATTAAAGTCTCCATATATCTTATATAAGACCTCAAGAACATCATTCAACTGTTGGGCAGAGATGTATGCGAGCCGCTCATCATCAAAATCGGCATAGGCAAATGTTACGTTTGATTCGATAAGACTCTGCAGGCACAAAGTTGATTTACCGCTACGCCTGACGCCGATGACAACCTGAGCCTGTGGACTGCCTAAATCCACAAGTTCCTGTTCCTTACGATAGCATAGCCGTTCGTTAGTCCAATTACTCAATTCCTCCTTCTGGTCATTAAGTATAACTTCCAGTATCCTTTTGTCTATAAGTACCTCTTTCATGGGTGTAAAGTTACGAAAAAATATTATACGATTGCCATATTTTGCAAATAATCTTTGTTCTCATTGCCATATTTTACATATTTTCATCATTCTCATTGCCATATTTTACATATTTTGGGGTGTTTCCATTGCCATATTCCACATAAAAAAGGTGCGCACCGAACAAGCGCGCACCCTTTTTGATTTGTATGGTTGTCTGCAATTAAACTATCACTCTTATAACAAGGTTTCTGTATTGTCTTAACTCCATAACTCCATAACTCCATAACTCCTTAACTCCATAACTCCTTAACTCCTGACTCCTTAACTCCTGACCACCTAAAGCATCACTCCCCTTTCCTGCCCGTAAACGCTACGGAGAGCAGCATTGACAGGAGCAGTACTCCGAAGATTACCGCGAGGCTCACCGGCGTGGGTATCTCCACGTGGGGAACGTGTACGTCCAGACCGGCAAGGCTGCCCAGTTCGTTGATATACTCATTCATGGCAAGAAGCATCTTCACGCCTACGAAGATGAGAATGACGCCGAGTCCGTATTTGAGCAGCTTGAAGTATTTCGCCACGGCTGCCAGGGCGAAATAAAGTGCACGCAGTCCCAGTATGGCGAAGATGTTGCTGGTGAGCACTATGAAGGGGTCGCGGCTGACGCTGAACACTGCCGGTATGCTGTCAACGGCAAACGCCACGTCGGTGGTCTCGATGACGAGCAGCGTCACGAAGAGCGGCGTAGCCATGCGTCGTCCGTTCTCTATGACGAAGAAGCGTCCGTCACGCATACCGTCGGTCACGGGATAGAGGCGGCGGAACCAGCGCACTATGATGTTGCGCGACGGGTCGGTCATCTGGTCGTCGTCATGACTGAACATCTTGCCGCCGGTATATAGCAGGAACAGACCGAAGAGTCCCAGCACCCACTCAAAGCGCTCCACCATGGCGGCACCGGCAAAGATGAAGATGCTGCGAAGCACCAGGGCACCGAATATACCCCAGAACAGCACCTCATGCTGGTACTTGCGCTCCACGCCGAAGAAGGAGAAGAGCATAAGGAACACGAAGAGGTTGTCCATGGACAGTGATTTCTCTATCAGGTAGCCTGCCATGAACTCCATGGCCTTCTCGTGCGGCTCCACGGGATAGAACAGGTATATGCCCACGCAGAACAGCAGCGACACGGCTATCCATACGCCAGTCATGCGCAGCGCCTCGCCAATGTTCACCTCGTGCTGGCCTTTCCTGCCAAACATTCTGAGGTCAATCACCAGCATCAGCAACACTGCTGCATAAAACATTATCCAAGCCCACAGGGGCATACCCATTAACATCATTGTCTTTCTTCCTTTTGTTCAAGTTTCTGAAGATAATAAACGACCACAGATTTAACAGATTACAAAGATTTTTGCTGCTCTTTTGGTAATCATTTCACAGACTTGTTTTTTATTTCACTGATTATTACCATGCAGAACCATCTGTGTAATAAGTCTTCGTTTTCGTGTGCAAAGTTACAAATTATCTTTGTACTAAGCAAGAAAAAAGTGTTACGATACGGTTACAACATTAACAAACAAGGGGATATAAGGGTAAGGCAAAAACTATCACTTTACCTTGTGAAAGCACAGCTATTACAACCTGAAAACATAGCTATTACCCAAGGGGATGTAAATTATCACAAAAACATTATCTTTCTTGATAATATCAATGTTTAAGGTTTTAGTTCATTAAACATACCTGTTTCCTCATCAAAACGCTGAACAATCTCTTCCAGTTTAGGATGTGAACGTTGAATAATCAGCGCCACATATTCCGTAAGTTCCTCTCCCTTCACTTCTGAAGTTTTAATAAAATATTTCTGCTGTTGCTCATAACCATTGAACCAACGAAGAAACAACCTTGCACGCTGAGCCTGTTGTCCCCCGTCTGTACTACACATATAGAGTAATATCTCGGGGTTCTGTCTGAAAAACTCCTCAATGATACATATTATAGTCTGTGCAATTTTTACATCATTCGGAGATTTCTGATGTTCTGGATTTGCCAGATTGAACCAATATGCTATATAATAAGGATTAGAGTCTAATTCAAAATCTACGGCATAAAGAATGTCATGGTCAGTCTTAAACACATACTTTCCCTTCGGGCTCAACCAAACCCGATAATCAGAATGAGCATTTACAATATTAAGGTCAAGTTCTTTCATGGTGTTATACAGAGAAATCAAAGTAGTGCGACTCCTTGGCACGACGACTTTCCTCCACCATAGCCTTGAGCTCACGCAAGGTTTCTTCCTCCCATGCCGCTTTACGTTGACGTGCTCTCTCAAGCCAAGCCAATACTTCCTCACGCGAACGTTTCTTATAGGTTACTTCAGTTTCCATTTCTTATTATTTATTCTGTTTCATGGCAAAGTTAACAAAATATCATCAATCTTCCAAAATTTTTTGTGATATTCTATCATATCACCACCCCCTGCCCCCTTACCATATATGTGGTATGGGAATACCATGTTAGGGCTATGGTGTATAAAAAGGAAAAGACGTAACTTTGTATTTTTACATAGAGAGATTTTCAAGTAGAGCATAAAACCAATATAACTAAAAGGAATATGACACCGTTTTTTTCAGAAGACTCACGTCAGGGAGGGAGCAGATGGCTCGCCGCCCTGCCCTTTGCACTCTTCGTGGTCAGCGCCATCACTCTGTCTTTCTTCAACGCCACAGACATCAGTCTGCTGACGGCAGTGGGCATCACGGCTATCATTATTGGCGGAGTGCTCGCCGGCGACAGCGAGGAGTACTGGCACACCATCTTTGAGTATGCAGGCGGCAAGACTGCCATGACCGCCGTGATGCTGTGGCTCCTGGTGGGAGTGTATGGCAACATACTGAAGGCAGGACACATAGCCGACGGACTGGTATGGGCGGCAGGCGCACTCAACGTCAGCGGCACGTTGTTCACACTGGCGGTGTTCCTCTTCTCCGGACTCTTCGCTATATCTACAGGCTCAGGCTTCGGCACCATCAGCGCCATCAGCCTCACGCTGTTTCCGGCAGGCGTGGCGGTGGGATGTAACCCGGCGCTGCTGGGCGGAGCCATACTCTCGGGTGCGGCACTGGGCGACAGCATAGCGCCTGTGTCTGACACTACCGTGATTGCCGCTGCCACGCAGCAGTTTGACGACAGCGGCAGGACGGCAGAGATAGGCGAGAGCATAAAGAGAAGGCTGCCCGTGGTGCTCACGGCAGTATTGATAACCATCGTGGCTTTCCTGCTTGCAGGTCTGTGGTTTGCAGGCAAGGACAGCGGTAACACTACAGTGGTGCAGTCATCGCCAGACGGACTGGCTATGCTGCTGCCCACGTTTATCATCATAGCACTGTCACTGCGCAGGGTGGGCATCTTCACGTCTATAGCCGCAGGCACGGCAGCTGCCGTTATCATAGGATTGTCACTACAACTGTTTACCCTCGCCGACCTTGTGAGCGTAAACGACAATAAGGTGAGCGGCGCCGTGGTTGACGGCATAACAGGCATGACGGGCGTGTGTTTGCTGCTGATGGTAGTGGTGGCGCTGTCGGGCCTCATCATCAAGGGTAAGTGTATGGCTGCCCTGACGGCGGCACTTGACAGGAAGGTGATACACTCATACAAGAGCGCCGAGGTCACAGTGTATCTGCTGGTGCTGGTTGCCGGCATACTGATAGCGGCGGTAAACACCATTGCCAATATATGCATAGCACCGTTTGTAAACAGCATAGGCAGGCGCCACGGACTGCATCCCTACCGCCGCACCACACTGCTTGCTGCGGGCATCTGCACCTTCCCCTTCATACTGCCCTACGGTGGAGCGGCATTACTGCTGATGAAGGGCATAGAGGCATCGGGATGCGTGGTAGAGATTCAGCCTAACGACGTGTTCCTCACGGCGCTATATCCCTGGATATTGGCAGTATGTGTGATGGCTGTCCCCAGCTCCCCTCCCCTCCCTGTGAGGGAGGGGAGAGTAAACGATATAACGACATAACGACAGGCCAAACAACCAAATGAGAAAACTCACACGACTTATATATGATGACATGCGCCCGGCACTGGGTGTCACCGAACCGGGAGCCATAGCCTTTGCAGTGGCTAAGGCGAGGGAGTATGTGGAGGGTACGCTGAAAGACATCAGCGTGACGCTCAACAGCGGTATGTACAAGAATGCCTTTACCTGTGGCATTCCCAACAGCAACGAGGTGGGCAACCAGCATATAGCCGCACTGGGATATGTGGCTGCCGACGCCAGTAAAGGGCTGGAGTGTCTTGACGGTGTAAGACAGGCTGACAATATGCGGGCGCGCGAACTGGTGAGAGAGGGCAAGGTAAGGGTGGAGATGGACGGCATAAGCAGTGAGATAAGCATCACTGCCACTGTGACCTCTGACACCGATACCGCCACGGTGAGCATACGCGGCTCTCATACCAACATTACGCGCATTACGCATAACGGAAAAGAGGTGGGCGCATATAGCAACGAGAGACGGACTAAAGCAACGCCCATACACCCGTCTGTCAACATTCACCACTACACGCTGCGCCAGCTGCTGAGCTACGCCAGAACCGTACCCGTTGACGAGATAGCGTTCATAGGCAAGGCGTATGACCTTAACCTGGCACTCTTCGAGAGCGCCATCAAGAGCCGCCGCACCACCATAGCACATAAGCTGTACGCAAGGAACGGCTCACAGGTTATATCCACCGACGAGCACTCCACCGCCGCACTGCTCTGCACCGCTGCCATAGAGGCGCGGGTGCTGGGACTGCCCCTGCCTGCCATGAGCATCACGGGCAGCGGTGCTCACGGCATAATAGCCACGCTGCCGCTCTATGCCGCCCACAGGGTGAGCGGACTGAACCATGAGCAACTGCTGAGGGCCACGGCGCTGAGTTACCTGGTGTGTATGTATATCAAGGAGTATTCAGGCAGGCTGTCGGCATTCTGCGGATGCGCCATAGCCGCCGGCACTGGCATGGCGTGTGCGCTGGCATGGCTTAGGGGCGGCAGGCTGAGGGAACTGACACTGACGATACAGAACATGGCATCGTCTATCACGGGCATGATATGTGACGGCGGCAACCACGGCTGCGCACTGAAGGGACTGGTGGCTGTTGACGCCGCATACCG
>Ga0247611_10006776_pt1 | contig 14598 bp, 13 predicted proteins | sample 177DNAGHGhighgp2_FD_192422 | JGI IMG/M metagenome (GOLD analysis project Ga0247611, IMG submission 192422) | Sheep rumen microbial communities from Palmerston North, Manawatu-Wanganui, New Zealand - 1770 DNA GHGhigh gp2 | ecosystem: Host-associated > Mammals > Digestive system > Stomach > Rumen...
CAAAGGCGAAGGATTCTATCTCTGCGCGCTGCGCAAGCATGCTAACGAACCGCTCGACCAGACGCGTATCAAAGCGCCGAAGAAAGAAGCCGCCATGCCGCATCCCGAGTACCTGCCCGTCATGCGTTCGTGGCTGCAACATCCGGACGAGTGGGCTATCCGTTACTCCGATCGTTTTGCGACGGCGTATCCGTTCAAATACAAAGAGATCATCGATTGGTTGGGTACGCAGTTGACCTGTATCTCCACGGGCTTCGGTCTGGGCGAAGAGCGCGGTAAAGGTATTGCGCCGCAGCACTGCCTAAGTATGACGAAAGACCTCCGTAAGGAAGCCTTTCCGATGGTTGAGTTGACGCTCGAGCAAGCACTCAGTTATTTGCGGACCGAGGCTTTGAACCTGAGCGATGTGCCCCTTGGCCTCGTCCTCTTGACTTATGAGGGTGTCCCCCTCGGTTTCGCGAAGAATGTCGGGAACCGCCTGAATAACCTTTACCCGAACGAGTGGAGGATTCGGAAGCTTTAGACGGATCCAGGAACCGTTCAATTCTTTTCCAATATCGTACATCATCGGGAGAGACGAGGGTCATCGCCTCGCCGCTGTTCTCTGCGCGTGCAGTACGACCGATACGGTGGACGTAATCCTCGGGCGCATGCGGTACATCGTAGTTGATCACCAAGGGCACGTCCGTCACGTCGATACCACGCGACACCACATCTGTCGCCACCAACACCGCCACCTTACCGTTCTTGAAATCCAGCATCACCTGATCACGTTCGCTCTGCTCCAAGTCGCTGTGCATCGCGCGCGCGTCTATCTTTAAGGAACGCAGCGTACGCGCGAGGTCTTTGACCTTTTGCTTTTTCCCCGCAAACAGAATCACTTTCTTCAGATCGCGTCCCTCCAACAGTTCCAACACCTTCGCCGGCTTCTCTCCCTCATCGACGAACGCATGCATCTGTTTGATGCTCTCGGGCGGACGGGAGACAGCGATCTGCACCTCAACGGGATCGGTCATGATCGCTTTCGCCATGCGGCGGATATTGTCCGGCATGGTCGCAGAGAACATGATGGTCTGCCGCTCTTTGGGTAACTTACGCACGATGGTCATGATATCGTCGTAGAAACCCATATCGAGCATACGGTCGGCCTCATCGAGAATAAAGTACTTGACTCCCGAGAAATCGACGTCGTAGATATTCATCTGGCTGAGCAAGCGTCCGGGCGTGGCGATGACGATATCCGCACCTTTCTGCAGTCCCGTCACCTGCGTGCCCCAAGCGCCGTTGTCCTTACCACCGTAGATAGCCACGGACGAGAACGGCACGTAATAACCGAAGCCCTCCATCTGCTGGTCGATCTGCTGCGCCAACTCGCGCGTGGGCGCCATGATGATAGCGTTCAGTTTATCGGGGTCGTGGTCGTCGAAAGCGAGGTTGGTGAGTAGCGGTAAGATATACGCCGCCGTCTTACCGGTTCCTGTCTGCGCACACGATATCACATCGCGGCCTTCCAAGATGACCGGTATCGTCTTCTCCTGCACCGGGGTACACTCATCGAAATGCATGTCCCACAATGCATCCAACACCTCATCCGATAATGCTAATTCGTCGAAGAACATTATTTCTCCCAGCCGTTGAAGATTTCAGATCCGAACACATTATCTTCGTCTTTGTCATGCAGCGGAGCCCAGAGTTGTGCAAAGAACGGGTTCTGCTTGGCTACGCGATCCCAATGCCACGGCACTTGTTTCTCTTTGGGTTCGTGCGCATAGGGGTACGGCATGTCGAACGGAGACCAGTGACCGCCGAGCAACACCAGACGACGACCGGCTTTGAAGGTACGTCCTTCTGCATCTTCCCACATGTCATTGCCCAGGTACTTACCGCCGCGGAACTCGGCTGCTTTCTGCAGCTCCTTGTCCGTCAGTTTATCCACGTCTTTGGTCTCATCGTATCCATGATTCAGCAGCACAGGCGTCTCGCTGTTATGACTCACGTCGAAATGTTTCCAATCGGGGATAGCTTTGTAGGCCTCGAGCGAACCGTAATACGCATGGATACGCGGCTCGATATGGTTCTTGATCCACCATTGGGTACCGTGCTCCTTGCTGTTCGCCATGAACCACATCGCCGCTTTCACGCAATGCGGGAAGAGTTTGGCGATATGCGTCTTGGCAGCGAACTTGATACCACCGGGCAGGGACTCTGCCTTGGCCATCTGCGCGAAATACTCCTTGACGGGCACGTTCGCGCGGAAATGCAACATGTCCTCCAGTTTGTCGCCGTCGATATACCACATGCCGTGGAAATTACGGGTGGTGAACCAGTTGGCATTGAAGATCTTCTCCGGGCGCGGACAACCGATGGCTTCCAGCAAGAGCACCTCGAACTCGTAATTCGACAGGCGGTACTCTTTGCCCGAACCGATGTTATAGTAGTTACGCCAGAACTCCTTCGGTACGTCCGGACGGCATACGCGCTCGAGCAGACGTCCGCTGTCTTCTACTGTCGCCCATTCCAGCACGCCGCGAATCGGTACGTGGAACATGATGGGGTCGTAGTTCTTGAGGATGGCCGGATAGAGAATACCCGACTGACGGAGGGATGCCCAGGTCTTGATGCCCGAGTCGGTAATGATACGCTCCGCCTGCGCTTTGGTCAGACCGTAGTGGTCGTACGCCGACACGCATATCGGATCGCCGGCACGTCCCCAATGAAGCGGTTCGCGACGGTCACCCATCTGGGCTACCGAACCGATATACACCACTTTCGGCTGCTGATCTTCCGGTTGCGCAAGAACAGCTTTGGTGACGTTCTCTGCGGCGGTGATGTTGGTACGCAGCGTGGCTTTCGGACGGTAGTCCGCCTGCGGCGAGACCATACCGCCTACATGCAGCACGATATCGGCGCCGGACACACCTTTCAGCACGTCCTCGTACTTGGTCAAATCGCCCCAGATAACGTGGAGCATATCGTGCTTATCGATCAGGGGGGCGAGTAACTCCTTGTTCTTCTTGCTCGGACGAGCTAAGATACGTAACTCATACTGCTTCGGGTAGCGCAGGATCTCCATCATGCCTGCATAACCCATCGTACCGGTTGCACCGGTGAGAAAGACGACTGTCTTTGACATTTGTAATTTGTTATTTGTTATTGGTTATTTATTTCTTTTTTCTTGTCCACGCGATCATTTTCTCGACGCGCTTGCGCACTTTGGCTTTCATCTCCGCGCGCCACATAGCTTCCTCCTCCGCATCATCGATCATATGCTGGTAGGTGGCCTGTGCATCCTTATCGCTGATGACCAATAACTGGTCACCCAACTCCAAGGTACTCGAACCCGTCGGCACGAAGAAATCTTCTCCTCTGCGCACCATGATGATCAGGGTCTTGGGCGGGATATTCAACTCGCGCAGCGTGTTGCCGTTCGCCAGTATCTTTTCCGTCACCAGAACCTCGCGGGTTGAGGACTGTATCTCGTCCGGCAGGTCGATATCGAAATACTCCAGCGAGCGCTCTTTCTCCTGCGGCGTATCCAGATTGAGTTTCTTAGCCATCTGCGTCAGGGTCGTGCCTTGCACGAGCAGCGACACGATTGTACAGAGGAACACCACGTTGAAGAGTATATCCGCATACGGCACACCATTCGCCTTGCACATGATAGCGAAGATGATCGGCACGGCGCCTTTGAGTCCCACCCAACTGAGCATCAGTCGGTCACGCTGACGGAACTGACGGAATGGCAACATACAAAGCCACACGGCTATCGGACGGGAGATGAAAATCATCACAAAACTGATGATCAGGCACGGCACCCATACCTTATACTGAATGAGCGCCGACGGCTCCACCATCAGACCTAACATGAGGAACATAACCAACTGGCTGAGCCATGCCAGGCCGTTGAAGAACGACCGCGTTTGACGCTTGCGGGTGAACTTGTTATTACCGATGATCAAACCGCCCACATAGACGGCCAGATAGGTATTGCCTTCCAGATAATGGGTGATGGCGAAGATGAAGATACACGCCGTCAGGATCATGATCGGGTACAGCGACTCGTTTCCGAGTTTGACGCGGCGCATCAAGAGCACCAGTCCTTCGCCGAGCGCCAAGCCCAAGACCGTTCCCATCACGAGCTGGATAACGATGGTCTGGATGATCGGCAAGGCTTCCACTTTCTCCGTCAGCCCCGCTACTGTATGCACGTTGATGACAACGCCTATCAGCGTGGTGGTCAGCACATACGCCATCGGATCGTTCGCACCGGACTCCAACTCCAGCAACGGACGCAGGTTATGCTTCAGGCCTATCCCGTTCGTACGGAGTACAGAGAACACACTCGCACTGTCCGTACTCGACATCGTGGCCGCCATCAGCAGCGCCAACCAGATCGACATCGAAGCGACGGCATGGATCCAACCGAAGATGAAATAGATGATGCTACCCGTGATAACACAGGTCAGCATCACGCCCAGAGTCGCCAAAGTGATACCCGGCGCCAAGACCGACTTGATATCACTCAGCCGCGTCTCCATACCACCCGTGAAGAGGATGATACACATCGCCAAGGTACTCAGCGCCTGCGCCGTACCGATCTCGATCTCCACGCCCCGCATGCCCAACAAGGCCGTCATGCCATGCGAACCGAAGAACATACCGACGGCCAAGAACAGCAACAATGCCGGCACGCCGTACTTGTATCCGATCTTGTCCGCAAAGATACTGACGAAGAACAGCAGCGATAATATCAGCAATCCGAACTCAACCTGCATGGCTTATTTTTTGAGCAGAAAATCTTCGATGATTTTGACAATCTCGTCTTTCGGATAGAGCCCTTTGAGCAACATCGGTTTGCCTTCTACGGGGATGTAGAGCACCTGCGGAATCGAATTGATACCGAACACGTACGCCAACTCGCGCTCGCGCTCTGTGTCAGCTTTGTAGAACACTACCTTATCGCAGTAGGTCTGACTCAGCTCCTCCATGATCGGCGCCAAGCGCTTGCAGGGACCGCACCAGGTGGTGTAGAAATCAATCACACAAGGTTTCTTGCCCTTGTATTTCCAGTCTTTCTCGTTCTTATAATCGAAGATACGGGCTTTGAACTGCTCCGTGGTGATATACACGACATCCTCTGCCATCAGCGGCAAAGTGAACACGCTCAACAATAGTATTGCGAAGAATTTTTTCATTGTACCTTAAAATTTTGCGCAAAATTACAAAATAATTTTGACATACGCAAAAAAAGTTGTACCTTTGCATCGATTTTGACGCAAAAACATGCTTTGCTGCGATATACATAGTGCCTTGGAGCCCATTTTGGCGCGATATGACCGCGAGCAGATTGTGGTTGTCTATGACCGGAATCTGGAGTCCTACAGCGAAGCGGTCCTACAGCATAGCGGTCTTGGTCAGACCTGGAAGCGGTCCTACAGCATAGCGATCTCAGAGACCGCTAAGTCGCTGGAGACGGTTCAGCGAATTTGGGATTTTTTCTTTGCGCAGGGACTCACGCGCCGTGCGCTGGTGATTGCCATCGGCGGCGGTGTACTGACGGACATGGTGGGTTTTGCGGCTGCTACCTACAAACGCGGTATTGACTACGTCAATATCCCCACGACGCTGCTGGCGATGATCGATGCTTCTTCCGGTGGCAAGACCGGTATCAATTACCACGGCCTCAAGAACAGCATCGGTGCGTTCGCGCAACCGGTAGAAACGCTTATCTGGCCGGGATGGTTGAAGACATTGCCGGCCAAAGAATTCCTCAGCGGCTTTGGTGAGATGCTAAAGACCGGATTGATAGATGAGGGGTTACAGGTTACGGGTGACAGGTTATGGGACAAACTCTTGCAGTATGACCTCGACAGGATGGATATCGAGGAATTGACGCCGCTCATCGCGCAAGGAGTTGCCGTCAAAGAACGCATCGTGGCCGCTGACCCGAAAGAAGAGGGGCTTCGCAAAGTGCTTAATTTCGGTCATACGTTCGGGCATGCATTGGAAGAGGTTACGGGTGACGGGTTACAGGTTACGGGAGCGATACCGCACGGCTATGCCGTGGTGTATGGTTTGATTGCGGAATTGTACCTGAGTGTGATCAAGCTCGGGTGTCCCAAAGAACCGCTGCAGCAGTTGACGCAAATCATACTCCATTATTACGGCAAACCGCAGTGCAAGTGCTCCGAGCGAGAACAGTTGATTCGTCTGATGCAGCAGGATAAAAAGAACGAGCGCGCCGCTGAGATCAACTGCACGCTCATCCGTTCTGTCGGAGACCCTGTCATCAATCAGGTCATCACCCCCGACGAAGCCCACGAAGCTTTAGATTACTTATTCTCCTTATAAGCCGCCACGATATGTTTAACTAATGGGTGGCGTACGATATCTTTCTCGTTGAACTCAATGACCTTGATGCCCTTGATGCCCTTGAAGCGCTCGAGGGCGTCCCTTAGACCGGATTTCTGCGTTGCCGGCAGGTCTATCTGGGTCATATCGCCCGTGACAATCATCTTACCGCCCAAACCCAGACGGGTGAGGAACATCTTGAGTTGCAGCACGGTGGTATTTTGCGCCTCATCAAGAATAACCACGGCATCGGATAGCGTACGTCCGCGCATGAAAGCGAGCGGGGCTATCTGGATCGTTCCTTTCTCCATGAACTCCGTCAGTTTAGCCGCGGGAATCATGTCCTGCAAGGCATCATAGAGGGGCTGCAGATAGGGGTCGATCTTCTCCTTCATATCGCCCGGCAGGAAGCCGAGTTTCTCGCCTGCCTCGACCGCCGGACGGGAGAGGATGATACGTCTCACTTCGCGGTTCTTGAGTGCCCGTACAGCGAGCGCGATCGCCGTGTAGGTCTTACCGCTACCGGCGGGTCCTACGGCAAACAAAAGGTCGTTCTCTTCATAGGCCTCGACCAAAGCCTTTTGGTTGGTCGAACGCGCATAAACAGACTTACCGTTCACGCCATGCAGGATGAGGTTGTCGGTGGTCTGCTCCTGCGGTTTGTCGCCGCGGATGAGCATGAGGATATCCTGCTCCGTGAGGCGGTTATTGCGAATACAGAATTCCTCGCAGCGCCGCAGTGATTTCTCGAAGCTGTCAATCGCTTTCTCCGAGCCTGTGACCTTCACTTGATAGCCGCGCGCGACGACCCGCACATCGGCATGTTGGTTCTTGAGACAGAGGATGTTTTGGTTATTCACACCGTAAAAGGTCGGTGTATCGAGGGAGTCCAGAAGTGTAAGTACTGTTTCCATGAATACAAATGGATTGCACCCCGTTATGCAGCAGCACATAGGGCACATTGAGTTTTCGATTATATGTAACTGCTTGATCCAGCGTCTTTTGCGTGAGGGGTACGGTCTCGGCTTTGCACTCGATGAGCATGAGCGGTTGGGTCGTTTGGTCATAGACCACGGCATCGCACCGTTTCTGCACTTCGCCCACTTTGATAGCCGCTTCCACCGCTATAAGCGAGGCCGGAAAACCCAATTGCTCCACCAGCCGGTGAAGCAATTGTTGGCGCACCCACTCCTCGGGCGTCAAGCGCACCCAACGATGACGCCATTCGCAAAAGATCTGCTCCTTATCGTTTTGAAGACGAGTCTTCAAAACAGACCCAGACGAGGGTCCTGCTGTTAGACCGCTATCGCTGTAAGACCGTTGCACTGTAAGACCGCTTCGCTGTAAGATTATTTCAAATAGTTGTCTTTGAGCGAACACGTACGGTTGAGAATCAGATGCTCCGGTGTGGCATCATCATCGACCACGAAGTAACCTTGCTTGAGCAGCTGGAAGTGGTCATGTACCTGTGCTTTGGCAAGCGACGATTCCACTTTGGCGGTCACCACCTTGAGGCTGTCCGGGTTGAGCAGATCGCGGAAGTCACCTTCCTCCGCCGAGGGGTTCTCAACCGCGAAGAGACGGTCGTACAGACGCACCTCCGCATCGATGGCGCTGTTGCACTCTACCCAGTTGATGGTCGCCTTCGTCTTGCGGTTACCACCTTCGGTGCCCGACTTGCTATCCGGATCATAGGTCGCATAAACGGTGGTTATATTGCCATCGGCATCTTTCTCACACCCCGTAGCCTGGATGATATACGAGGCTTTGAGACGAACCTCACGACCACCCGGGGAGAGGCGATAGAACTTATTGTCGGCCTCCTCAAGGAAGTCCCCGCGCTCGATCCACAGCTCCTTACCGAACTTCATCTCACGCGTACCGAGTTCTTCGTGTCCGTCGATATTCTCCGCGATCAGCGTCTCGCCTTCGCCTTCGTAATTGGTGATGACTAACTTCACAGGATCGAAGATAGCGCATACACGCGGTGCCGTCTCTTTGAGGTCCTCGCGGATAACGTGCTCGAGCAGGCCTTGGTCGATCATACCTTCTACTTTGGTATAACCGATCTTATCCATGAACGTACGGATAGCCTGCGGGGTGTAACCACGGCGACGCAGACCGCAGACGGTCGGCATACGCGGGTCGTCCCAACCGGCTACCAGACCTTCCTTGACGAGCTGCAGCATCTTTCGCTTCGACATCACGGTGTAGGTGATATTGAGGCGGTTGAACTCACGCTGTTTCGGACGATAGTCGGGTCCGTAAGGACTCAAACCTGCGAAGTTCTCGCCGGTTATCTGGTCGAGGAAATAGTCGTATAACGGACGGTGTACCTCGAACTCGAGCGTACAGATACTATGCGTCACGCCCTCGAAATAATCGCTCTGACCATGGGCAAAATCGTACATCGGATAGACCTTCCATTTCGTACCCGTACGATGGTGCGGGTGGGAAGTGATGATACGATACATGATCGGGTCACGGAAATGCATATTCGGGTTCGCCATGTCGATCTTGGCACGGAGCACCATCTTACCTTCCTCTATCTCACCGCGCTGCATCGCCTCGAAAAGGCGCAGGTTCTCTTCGATCGGACGGTCACGATAAGGCGAAGCTACACCGGGTTCGGTCGGCGTACCTTTCTGCTCAGCAATCTGCTCAGCCGTCTGCTCGTCCACATAAGCCTTGCCCTCTTTGATGAAACGGATAGCGAGGTCGTAGAGCTGCTGGAAATAATCGGAGGCATAGAAGATCTTACCCCACTTGAAGCCCAACCAAGCGATGTCCCGCTCGATGGTCTCTACGTATTCCGTGTCCTCTTTGGCAGGGTTCGTGTCATCGAAACGCAGGTTACAAACGCCGTTGTATTTCTCCGCGATACCGAAGTCCATGCAGATGGCCTTGACGTGACCGATATGCAGGTATCCGTTCGGCTCTGGCGGGAAACGCGTCTGAATACGTCCGTCGTTCTTACCTTCTGCCAAGTCTTGCTCTACGATTTGCTCAATGAAATTGAGACTTTTCTCTTGCTCTTCCATATTATGCTCTTACTATTCCTCTTGTGGATGCTTTTACAAATTCCAGAATCATATCGCGCTCTTTCGATGCGGGCATGTTCGCCTCGATATGCTCCAGCGCCTGGGTCGTATTCATTCCGCCCTGATAGATCATACGGTATACCTCTTGGATGGTATGGATCTGCTCGGGCGTGAAGCCGCGACGGTTGAGTCCAACCGAGTTTACACCGCAATAAGCGATCGGTTCGCGGGCTGCGATGATGAACGGCGGGATGTCTTTGTTCACTTTCGAGCCGCCCTGGATCATCACATGACCACCGATATGGCTGAACTGGTGCACCAGCGTACCACCGCCGATGATCGCGAAGTCATCTACGACCACCTCGCCGGCCAACTGGGTGCAGTTAGACATGATGATGTTGTTGCCCAACGCGCAGTCATGCGCTACGTGGCAATATGCCATGATGAGGTTGTTGTTACCGATGACGGTCTTCTCTTTGCTGAACGTACCGCGGTGAACGGTCACGAACTCACGCAGCACACAGTTGTCGCCGATGATGGTCCAAGTCACCTCGCCGTGGAACTTCAGATCCTGCGGGATGGCACCGATAACAGCCGACGGGAACACATGGCAATTCTTGCCTAATTTGGTGTATTGGCAGATCGTGGCGTTCGAGTCGATAATACAACCGTCGCCGATCTCTACATCTCGGTCAATAAACACAAACGGACCGATCTCTACATTCTCACCGATCTTCGCCTCGGGATGAATGGAAGCTAAAGGAGATATCATTATTCTGATAAAATTTGGTTTCTAAGTTTACGCACACATTGCGTGTTGAAAGTATGTCCCGGCTTGTAGGTCACGATGCGGCCTTGGATACGCATACCCAAGAGCGACAGGTCACCGATGACGTCCAGCAGTTTATGCCGAGCCGGCTCGTTCTGATAGTTCAGCGGCGAGAGATAACCGAGTTTCTTGGCATCCAAATGCGGCTGTCCCATCTTGTCACAGAAATAATCCATACCATCCTGTGACATCTCGGTCTCGTAGATCACGAGTGCGTTCTTGAGGTCACCACCCTTGATGAGTCCCACGCGCAACAGCGGTTCTATCTCGCGCACGAAGCAGAACGTACGCGCCGCAGCTATCTCTTTGGGGTACTTGGCCAAGTCCGTCAGCGTAGCGTGCTGCTCACGCAGGAAGAGCGACGGGAAAGCGATCGTCACGTCCACCTCATAATGGTCGCACGGCTCGATACGCATGATATTGCCGTGCTCGGAGATGTACTCGATCGGTTCGGTCACTATAAACACATTCTGCTCGGCATCCTGTTCCTCCAGTCCCACGCGCTGAATCTCCTTGATGAACATACGCGCACTACCGTCGAGAATAGGCATCTCGGGTGCATCGATATCGATCAGGCAGTTGTCCACGCCCATGGCGTATAACGCACTCAGCGCGTGCTCTACCGTGGAGATCTTCCATTTACCATGCTCCAACACCGTACCGCGCTCTGTACCCGACACGTAGTCAGCCAAAGCCTGATAACAAGGTTGTTTGGGAAGGTCAATGCGACGCAGGCGTACGCCTGTATTAGCAGGCGCCGGTTGGAAGGTCGCCGTGATCTGAAGGCCTGTGTGGAGGCCAACCGAACTGAGAGAAAAACTCTCTTTGATGGTGTGTTGTTTCATTCTATTTAGTATTATCTCTGTCCTGATTGTTTGAATTTCACCGCAGCGCGACGCCAGATGCTGGCATCGATAGCCGGCGAACCCATGTACATACCCGGTTTGCGTACCGAACCCGACACGCCTGACTGCGCACCGAAGATACAGTTGTCGGCTATCTCGATATGACCGGCTACGCCTACCTGTCCGGTTAATATACAATGCTTGCCGACCTTCGTGCTGCCGGCGATACCTACCTGTGCGCAGAGGAACGAGCTCTCGCCCACCTCTACGTTATGCGCGATCTGCACGAGGTTATCCACCTTCACGTTCTTGCGCACGATCGTCGAACCCATCATCGCGCGATCGACACAGGTGTTGGCACCCAGCTCCACATCGTCCTCGATGATCACATTGCCTATCTGCGGGATCTTCTGGTTCACGCCCTGTGCGTCCGGTTCAAAACCGAATCCGTCTGCGCCGATCACTACGCCGGCATGCAGGATACAAGCCTTACCGATCTGGCAGTTGGCATAGACACGAACACCTGCGTAGAGGATCGTGCCGTCGCCGATCACCACATTATCGCCGATATACACGTTCGGGTAAATCTGCACACCTGCGCCCAGACGCACGTTCTTGCCTATATATGCGAATGCGCCTACGTACGCGTCCTCGGGAACAACCACGCCTTCGCTGATGAACGAGGGTTGCTCAATGCCTTTCTTAGCCGGGAACATCGCTTTCGACACCATCGACAGCAGTTGTCCCATCGCGCCGCGGGCGTTGTCCACCAGAATGACTGCGCCACCTGATTTGCCTTCGCCTTCGGGGAAAGCGATCTTACCTTCTACGAGGCTGCGCGTGATGAGTACCACGCCGGCTTTCGTGTTCTGCAGGTACGGCAAGTATTTCTCATCCGTAAGGAAGGTCAGATGCTTTGCATCTGCACTCTCTATCGGAGCTACGTCACTTACCATGGCATTCGCGTTGCCATACAACTGTCCGCCCAATAAGGCAGCTATTTGTTGTGCACTAAATTCCATTTATTCGATATTTAAAGATATACAATTTTTTCGGTTTGCGCGTGAGGGCCTCGAGGTCGAGTATCTCACTGGCATCGGCGATGTCGCGCACCGTGCCGTCGGAGTACAAGATATCGATCGAGTCATCTTTCTCACTGTAGGTGTTACTCGTCGATATATGTTCGCTCCACATATATTCCGCATCCTGCTCGCTGATGCCCAGCGCCTGCGCGTACTGCTTATTGAGTGCCTTTTTCTGCTCCTCTGTTAAAGGCTCGCTTTGCAACTCCCCGCGGAACAGACGGCGGTTGATAAAGCTCTCACTCAGCAGGCTCAGCACTTTGTCGTCGCTCGAGATCCACGCCTTGATAGCCGACAGCACATCGTTATCGTCCAGCAGCGCGTACTGCTCCAGCGCCTCGCTGTGCGTCCCGAAGGCATCAAAGGTCACATGCTGATAAAGGAAATAGCGGAGCGCCGGCGAACAGAAGAGCTCTTTGCCGCTGTGCGCCAACTCTTTGGCACGACTCAGGATCTTGATCAAGTGTTGCTCCGCTGCCACACTCGTCTTATGCAGATACACCTGCCAGTACATCAACCGGCGGGCTACCAGGAATTTTTCCACACTGTAGATGCCTTTGATCTGCACCACCAGTTTATCATCCCTTACATCCAACATCTTCAGCAGTCGCTCACTCGCCACACGTCCTTCCTGCACGCCCGTAAAGAACGAGTCGCGACACAGGTAATCCATGCGGTCCACGTCCAACTGACTCGAAATCAACTGGTGCAGGAAATGTTTCTTGTACTCGTTCTTGAAGATCGCAATCGCCATGTCGAGTTGACCGTGCAGATCCTCGTTGATGCGTTGCATCATGAGCAGCGATATATCCTCGTGCGTCACACCATCGACGATCGTGTGCTCTAACACATGTGAGAAAGGTCCGTGACCGATGTCGTGCAGCAAGATAGCGATCATCGCACTCGTCTCCTCTTCGGGCGTGATCTCCACGTCCTTTAGACGCAACGAAGCGATCGCCTCATGCATCAGGTGCATCGCACCTAACGAGTGACCGAAGCGGCTATGCATTGCTCCCGGGTAAACCAGATAAGAAAGTCCCAACTGACGAATACGGTTCAATCGCTGCACATACGGATGCTGCAACACATCGAAAATCAGTTCGTTGGGTATAGACAGAAACCCAAATACCGGGTCGTTTATGATCTTACGTTTATTTGCCATAACATAAAAAGCGTGCAAAGATACGACTTTTTTTCCACATACGCAAGCCCGCGCGCGATAAAATCATTTTTTTTGCAAATTATTTGGCTAATTCAAAAAAAAGCAGTACCTTTGCAGCCGATTTCGATCTGCCGCGATGTTGGAATAGGTAGACAAGAAAGACTTAAAATCTTTTGCCCAGTGATGGGCGTGCCGGTTCGACCCCGGCTCGCGGTACCAAATACGACGACTCTCAGAGCCGTCGTATTTGTGTTAGATGATGCGAATATTCGCCGGTTTCGGCATTGAAGATACCTTGCGAATCGAGCTTTTCTACTTTCACGCGTCCGGAACAATGAATGACACGTTCGGGATCGATCACAATGCCCACATGCGAAATCTTACCGTCCTCATGATCAAAGAAAACGAGATCACCGGCCTTAGCCTTACTCAGATCCTTAATCGGTTTGCCTTGCGTCACTTGCTCAGAGGCATTGCGTAAGAGGGCTTTGCCGAACAGGCTCATAACGGTCTGCGTGAAACCCGAACAGTCCATACCCAGTGCGTTCTTGCCACCCCATAGGTAGGGTACGTTGATAAAGAATCGTACAGCCTTGAGCAGATTCTCTTGATTCAATTCCAGCGGGGCGGTGATGACCATCGAAGGGTCTATCCGAAAACCGACTCCAAGCACCTCAAAGCGTCCGTCTTTATAGTTCGTTAGCCGTGTTCCGGCGGTCAAAGGAATGGTCTGTCCGTTGTTCTCACTCATGGCATATGCCATCGGGAACGCCACCGTTGCCGCCGTCTTCAACGCCTTCTTATGCACAGCATACTCCTTGTCCGTCATGGGCGTGATCATCTTCGCGTCCACCCATCCTTCCTGACCGTCCGATTCCAAACGGATACGTTTCCAACGGGGTTGTTCTTCGATGATCTCACACAACTCCCCGAACAACATCTGCGTGTTCTGTTCCGCTTCTTCGCGCGCCTCAGTACGCACAGGGATGACACTATGTAACGCGATCGCTACCATACTTCCTGCGGGTGGTTATTCTCGGTGCGCGGATAGTCGATCGAGTAATGCAGTCCTCTGCTCTCTTTGCGCTCCATGGCCTGGCGGGTAATAAGATAACCGACGTTGATCATGTTACGCAACTCGCAGATCTCCTTGTCCGCTTTGACGCGTTTGAAGAGATCTTCGGTCTCTTCGTAAAGCAAGTCCAGACGTTCCCATGCGCGGCGCAGACGCAGATCCGAGCGCACGATACCCACGTACGTGGACATGATCTGTCCGACTTCTTTGACA
>Ga0247611_10006777_pt1 | contig 14597 bp, 11 predicted proteins | sample 177DNAGHGhighgp2_FD_192422 | JGI IMG/M metagenome (GOLD analysis project Ga0247611, IMG submission 192422) | Sheep rumen microbial communities from Palmerston North, Manawatu-Wanganui, New Zealand - 1770 DNA GHGhigh gp2 | ecosystem: Host-associated > Mammals > Digestive system > Stomach > Rumen...
TCCATTAGAGGTGTTAGAGAACCTTCAAGAAATAGAGGATGAAGGAGATGTCTATGAAAGTATTGAGGACATCTGGCCTGATTATCCCACCAAAGAAGATTTCCTTTTCAACGAGGATGAGTATTAAGCGGTAGAAATTCTACTAAGTAATTAAATATCAGCGAGATAAGCAAATTTTATTTGTTTGTCTCGCTGGTGTTTTATAGCCTTTAATAGTGTGTTTTGTTTGTCTAAATTGCAATTATTAACATTCAAAATGCGGTTTGTTTGTCTAAAAGTTGGTACTTTTGCGCATCCTCAGGAATAATAAGACAAACAAATTATATATGGGAAGACCAAAAAGATTGTATCCGTTAGGAAAGTATCGCCTTCGCACACCTAAAGTGATTGAAAAGGATAAGACCTATCCTGTAGAGTTGGAATACACTTGGAACAGGCAGGTAATCCGCAAGTCCACTAATGTTTTTGTAAAAGTCGCAGATTGGAACCAGAAGGGAAATCAGGGACGTGGTGAAATCAGGGCCAGCCATAGCAATGAGTATAAACGTCTTAACCAGTTGCTTATTAACCGTGTTGATAGGATTGATGCGCAGCTGGCTGAGTACAATGAGAAGCACCCATGTCAGATTACAGCAGAAATTATCAATGGCTTCTTGGCTGATAAGCCTCTTACTCGCAAGGATCAAGGAAAAGATTTCGTGGAGTTTACCATGGCTCGTTTGGATTCTGATTACTCTAGAAACAGGATTGGAAGAAGCCGTTTCATGAATGGCAAGTGCTGTATGAATGTATTTACTACGTTTCTTCGTGCAACCAAACAGGGAACATATGAAATAGATAAAATATATGTTGGGGATATCACTCCAGAACTGATAGATAGCTATATCGGATGGCGTAGGGAGATCAAGCAGAATGGTGATGAAACGATTAACCATGCGTTGACACCTATACAAAAAGCTTGTGCCTATGCTGCTGAGTTGGGAATGATAGAACCAGCTATCAATGCCCGTATACAGGATATGCGAATTGTCACCAAACCATCTTTGTCTGCTGATGAAGATGAGGTGTTTGACGGAAAAAGTCTTAGCGAAGAACAGATGAATGCCCTCCTTCAGTATTATAGAAACTGTAAGGAGCCTCGCAGAAAGGAATTCTTAGAAATGTTCTTTTTTGCTTTTCATGCCTGTGGTCTCAGAATAGTGGATGTAATGACATTGCAGTGGGGCCATGTCAATCTAGAGAAGAAGGAATTAAGGAAGATAATGGTAAAAACCACAAAGCGTCATATTATTCCACTATCAGAGCCAGCATTAAAGATACTGAGAAAGTGGCGGGAAAAACGTGTTGGTTGTCGTTTTGTGTTCGACTTGGTAAAAGATGATCTCGATATTGATGATGCAGAAGCGCTTTATAGGGCTCGCAATACAGCCACCAAATGTATCAATCAGTCTATAGTAGTTGCAGGAGAGCAGATAGGACTTCCGTTTAATCTTTCCATGCATGTGGCAAGACACTCTTTTGCAGTTTTAGCCTTAAACAAAGGACTATCAATGTCTGTTGTTAGCCGCTTGTTAGGTCATGGCAGTACAGATATTACAGAAAAGGTATATGCTCATTTCCTACCGGAAACCCTTTCTTCTGAATTGAACAAGTTGAGTGGCGATTTGACGAAATTGGAAATTTTCTAACTCATTCTCAGTTTTATTATGTAATTTTGCACAAGAATTGAATATATAGTAATGACTCCTGATAAGTTAAAGACAATCATAGCCCAAAAGGAAGGTACAGAGATAGAGTTCAAGGAATCTAAGGATAGCTTGGCTCGAAAAGTTTATGAATCTATCTGTGCTTTTCTGAACCGCAGAGGTGGACATGTGGTATTAGGAGCAAGGGATAATGGGGAGATTGTAGGTGTCAATCCTGTCAAAGTCCAGGAGCAGATAGACCAGTTGGCTAAAGACATGAATAATCCTCAGTTGTTCAAGCCCACCTATTATTTGACTTATGAACCACTGGACATAGACGGGAAGATAGTTATTTATTTCTATGTCCCTGAGAGTAATCAGGCTCATAGCTATAAGGGAACATATTACGACCGTAATCAGGATGGTGATTTTGAATTGCGTAGCACCGAGCAGATTGCAAATCTGTTTATCCGTAAGAGTAAGATGAAGACAGAGGATAGGGTTTATCCGATGTTGGGAATGAAAGATCTCGACAAAGACGCATTTGAAGAACTAAGAAAGGGAATTCGTATTGAGAACTCAAAACACCCCTGGCTAAATCTATCAAACGAGGAAATCATACGTTCTGGTGAACTTATTGCTGTAGACCCTGAGACAGGTAAGGAGGGACTGACACTGGCTGCTATTCTGTTGTTTGGAAACAGTCATGCCATTGCCACCGCCTTGCCATCATACAGAATAGATCTCTTGTGCCGTGTAAACGATACAGAACTATATGATGACAGGGAATTGCTAAGTTGCAATCTGCTGAAGGCCTATCCTATCATGATGGACTTTATCAAGAAGCACTTGCCCGAACAGCCATATATCGAAGGAATACAAAGATTCAGCCTGCGTGACAGGATTCTGAGAGAGGTTGCCTTAAACCTCATTATCCATCGCGAGTACAGCAGTGCTTATCCTACAACATTTACTATTTATCGTGACCGTATTGTTACAGAGAATTGGAACATCCCGTATGTCTATGGGCCGATCAACCTTCAGACTATGCGTCCGCATCGAAAGAATCCAAAGATAGCTAACGTGTTCTCTCAGATGGGTATCGTTGAGGAACTGGGTAGCGGTATGAGGAAGATGTTCAAGTATACTCCACTGTATGCTAATGGGAAGGAACCCATCATAGAAGAGCAGGATGTTTATCGTATTGAGATTCCTTATGTTCCCACTTTACATCCCCCTATTGACGAAAGTGGGAAGAAAAGTACATTGAAAAGTACATTGAAAAGTACATTGAAAGGTACAAGGAAGGATATTGTGGAGATCATTTTGAGCTCTCCTTATATAACAATTCTACAGATAGCAGAACAATTAGGATTAAATGCAAGAGGCATTGCTAAGCATATAAAGAATCTTCAGGACGAAGGTATTATTAAGCGTATTGGCCCAGACAAAGGTGGCCATTGGGAGGTAATAGAAGAAAGATGATATATTTACCAATTTTAGTAGTAGCTTATACATGTGGTATTCTTGTCGCAGCTATCGCGAAAAAGAAATATCAACGTGCCATTTTATGGACTGGTGCGCTGATACCATTCTTTAGTATACTGCTGTTGATAGGTTTGGGGTTGTATAAACCTGACAATTTTAGTAGTCTTTTTGGCGTATTCCTGGCCTTGGGCTGTTCTGGACTGATGGCTTGTATGGCAGAGAGACAGTTCCCTACACGGCTGAAAGTACAGAACGACCAATCCACAAACCAAAATCAATCTTCAGAATCGGAAGAAGTTAGTCCCTTAAATAAGGTGAAGTTACCAGCTAAGCTTGATACGCAACTTGCTCGTGACGTTTTCTCTAAAGCAATTGAGGCTGGACTGATGAAAGTAAGCGGCAACCATTACAAGTGGTTAGGCACAAAAGTACAGCTGGCATATATGTGTGGTCGTATTTATTGTGAGGATAGCCCCCAAAATGACCAGGTAGAAGATAAGGATATCTGGAAATTTGGACGAACAGAGTTCTTTCCCGACTCCGATTTGAATGAATTGTTTGAGGTGACAGACTTGGCACAATCCCGACAAAACAGAAAAGACAGTCCAGTACCACAGGGAAGTAATAAAATAAATCTTTTTTTGAGTAGCCGTTTGGCTACTCTTTTTTGTTTATAATCAGTGAGTTATGGGACTTTGCATAACTCAATCCAAACTTCATCCTAATACTATTCAAACATATTATGCGGTGTTAGACAAATTCTTCCTAACACCACACCTTTGACGAAATATGTACCTTTGCCGCCGTTAACGCAGATGCAATGTGCACAGTTGCACTGCACAATATTAACCAGGTTAAGGGCTTGAGTGTGCATCGAGTTCCTAAGCCATAAAACATTTTTAGTCATGAAATCAGAAAAAAGTGGTTTATCGGAGAAGGAACTGCTTGAAAAGATTCTTTCCAAGCTGGAGCAACTGTCAAATTATAAGCTGCTCTACAGCAATAAGGAAGCTATGGACATGTTAGGCGTTAAGGACAAGTACATGAAGAAGCTTCGCGACAATGGCTATATAAGTTATTCGCGTGAGGGAGACAAGTACTGGTACACCCAGGATGACGTAAACATGTTCCTGCGTCGATTCCATTATGAGGCATTTACCTCTAACCCCAATTTGCCGAGGCAGGAAGGAGGTGAGCTATGATGAATAATACAAACATTATCGACCACTCTTTCAACGAACTGCTGAATACAGAGCCTGTTAATGGCGGCGGATTCGTGGTTGAACCGATGAACAAGTGCATTGATGAAGCTCACAAGTTACCGCCGTTAGTATCCCTTTATTCTGACATCGTGCTCGAAGGTGATCTATGTATCATCTTCGGGCAGTCAGGCATCGGCAAGACTATCTTTGCTATGCAGATAGCAAGAGATATAGCTGAACACGACAAGCGGGTATTATACGTAGACTGTGAGATGACACCCCGTCAACTAGGCAACCGTTACAAGACAGCCAATTTTCCTCCTACTTTTCTCCGTGCCGAGATGGATAGGGAGCATCCTGCAGAGGATGTACTTAAAGGGATAGAGGAGGTGGCTGCTGCCAATCATGTGGACGTGGTGTTTATCGATAATATCACCGCCCTTGGGCAGTCGCTTGACAGGAGTGCAGACGCAGGTACTCTTATGGCCTCGCTGAATACCCTGAAGAAGAAATACAACTGGACGTTGGTGGTACTCAACCATGTGCCCAAGATGTTCTCAGGCAATGTTCCTCTTTCCCTTTCGGCTATGCAGGGCTCAGCCAAGATAAACCAGCTCATAGATGATGCTATAGGAATAGCCCTATCCAGCATTGACCCAAACCTCGTTTATGTCAAGCAATGCAAGTGGCGTAATGGTGAACTGACTATGGGAGCCGACCATGTAGCTATATATGAGCGCCGTAAGGATGAATATGGCAATCTGGGCTTTACTGAACGCGGTTTCAGCACAGAGCAGGAACATTTGAGTATTGAGAGCGGAAACGACAGGGAAGAGATGAAGGCTCGCGTAAGAGAACTATCTGCAAAAGGTATGACGCAGACAGCCATTGCCGAACAGCTTGGAATCTCTCAGAGTAAAGTGTCGAGACTTCTAAAAGAATAGTCTCTGATTATTCATTGTTCACATTATTCATTCTGCATAATTGCATAATCTGCATAATTAGAATAGGAAATGGACGATAAAGAATTGAAACAAATACTCTCCACCAAGGCTCCTGCCTATCAGCGGTCTCTCATAGAGATACCAAAGGATAGCTTTGTCCCTCACTATTCCTCATTGACCGACTATCTGGATAGGGTGGTGGGCTACGAAGCGAAGATGCTCAGTAAGGTTGACCAGCTCATCATACGCTATCGTTTAGGTGCGGTTATGAAAATTGAAGGTGGCCATTATGGTACAGTACTGCCTCGGATTAATCGTAAGGGAATGGTTGTCGGGGGCAATGTCATCTACTTTAATGCCAAAGCAGGGACAGTGTTCTATAAAGAAACGCTCATCAACAATCTCTATTCATGGTACGCTTTCGACTACTATGTTGATCCTGATGTCTTCTTTGGTGAGCACTTGTATCTTGGCAGGCGGATTGCTGTCGTTCAAGAAGAAAAGACTGCACTGCTTGGTTCGCTGGCTTATCCGGAAATAGCCTGGCTGGCGGTAGGTGTCGGCAATAATCTCACGGACGGGATGATGGAAAAACTCAAAGGGCGACAGGTTATCCTTTTCCCTGATGACTTCTGCTTTGACTACTGGTCGGAGCACTTCGGCAGCAAGTTCAAGGTGGATAATAGTTTTGTTCATCGTGATATTAACCAGTATCTGATAGATTTTATCCACAGCCAACAAGTTCCGTGATGTCTGGGAGCAGAGAATGAAGGGTTTGCCCTTGATATAGCCCACTATAACTACGAGCTTCGCTTTCGTAGTTGTGGGCTCTTCCGAGGGACTCATGGCGTTGCCCTAAGAACCTACAAGGCTCTGCCCTTGACCCGTTCAGGGCTCCGCCCCGACACCTCGCTCAGACGTTTCACTCCTGAGAACCTGGAGCAAAGAGTGACCCTCTCTTTGCAAACTCCGCTCAGTGGCATCTGCCCCTAAGAACCCTGAGCAGGAAATGACTCTCTCCCTGCACCCTCCAATCAAGGCTCCGCCCCGATACCCCGTCTGCCAGTTATTATAATAGCTGCTATTATAATAATATACTAATTTCATAAAATGCAAATTTATAAAAATCATATTTTCATTAATTTATAATTTTATATTTCTATGATTACAATAGCCAAAGCATCGGACCACGTAAAGCCCTGCAACATCGAGCAGAGCGAACGCCATAACAGGCGGGACGCAGAGTATATCGCCTCGCTTAATCCACGTTCATTGTATGTGCGTACAGAACTGAGCCAAAACAACGAATCGTATGTCGTACCGGACTTGAAGGATGTCACCCTCCAACAGCACTATGATGCCATCAAAGCCATGCTGAAGAAGAAGACAGGCCGAGCCATGCAGGAGAAGAAAGTAACTGTTATTGGCAAGAATGGTAAACCTAAGGAACGAAATGGCAGCAGCCCCATCCGTGAGAGTGTTGTCAACATCAAGCCAGACACGACAATGGCTGACCTTCAGAAATACACAGAGAATGTGCATGAGAGATGGGGAATCCGGGCCATACAGATTCACATCCATAAAGATGAAGGTCACTATGATAATCCTGATGATCCATCTACATGGAAGCCTAACCTTCATGCACACATCATCTGGGATTGGATGAATCATGATACAGGCAAATCCTATAAACTCGGCAAGAAAGACATGGAAGAACTACAGGATATGGTAGCCGAGGTGCTAGAAATGGAACGAGGCAAGAGAAAGGCCGAAACGGGCCGTGAGCATTTGGAACGCAATGAATTCATCTTGCAGACGCAAAAAGAACAAAGTGCCAAACTTGAAATCGAGATAGCCGAAAAGCGAGACAGGCTCAATGCCGAGAACGGCAATGCCATCAAGTTTGGAGTAGCCAATCTCTTTGGAAAGGGTAAGTATGCTGATATGGAGAAAGAGAACAAGCACCTGAAGGAGGATCTTTCAAAACAGAAAGCGATCCTGCAACAGCAATACCAGAAAATTCTGGATGCTGAGCGCCAACGGCTGAATCAACAACTCGTAGAGAAGGAAAAGCAAATCAATGAACTCCAAGCCAAGTATAAAGACGAGATGTTCTGTCATCAGCGGGACAATCAGGAGAAAGACAGAATAATCAATCAGCAAAAACGGATTATTAGTGATTATCGTGAACGACTTGGTTATTATTTGTCAACCCTATCTGAATTGTTGCAAGGTGCCGTTAAGGCAGTTGTAGATTTCGTTCGGTCTGGCTATAGCAGTTTCACCTATCGTCAGAAGGGCGACATTAAACGCTACATGAATAGCCAGCCAGACAAGGAGGAAGCTGCAGACATAGTACTCAATGCCTCAAGCCCCTTCTTAAAAGCCGATGAGTCTGAGCGAGTGAAAGGAAATCTCTTCGATATTGCTCTGGACGTGAAAGAAGAGCGTCAGCAAGGCCATAGCTACGGACATGGACGGTGCATGTAATAATGAGAAGGCACGATATTACGTGAAAATCGTGCCTTCCTCCTAAACAATTATTAACTAACTAATGTATGAATCTAAAAACAATCTTTTTACTGGCATGTCTGTGGCATTTTTTTCACTCCTTTTAGGTCATCCTTTGTGGCTTCTACAATGCTGATGGCATAGCCACCGCCTGCTGCCGCCGTCAGTTTCAAGACAGATTTTGCAGTGACAACACCTCGCTTAATCACGTAGGCCTGCGGATTTGTCTTGTAGTGGGCATCCTTTGCATCAGCATAGACAGTGGCAACGTACTTCTTGCCAGGGTCCAGGAAATTGAGCTTCAGAGCAGATGTATGGCCGTGCTCACTGGCGGTGCAGCCCACGAACCAGTTGTTCGTTCCCTTGGCCTTGCGGGCTGCCACGATATAGCGGCCCGGCTCTGCCTCGAGGTAGCGCGAGTCGTCCCAATCGACGGCCACGTCCTTGATGAACTGGAAGGCATCCATGTGCTGCTCGTAGTTGTCAATCATGTCGGCAGCCATCTGCAGCGGACTGTACATCGTGACATAGAGCGCTAACTGGCGGGCCAGCGTGGAGTTGACATGGTTCGGATTGTTGGGGTTGTTCTTGCTCATGTCCATCTCGAAGATACCAGGGGTATAGTCCATCGGCCCTCCCTGCAGACGGGTGAAGGGCAGGATGGTGGTGTGGAAGGGCTTGCTGCCGTTAGTGGCCTCATACTCCGTGCCGCGGGCTGCCTCGTTGCCAATCAGATTCGGCCAGGTGCGACAGAGGCCTGTGGGGCGCACAGCCTCATGGGCATTTACCATGATGTGGTGCTTGGCAGCCTCCTTGATGCAATAGAGGTAGTGATTGTTCATCCACTGGCCGTAATGGTACTCGCCACGGGGAATGATGTCACCCACGTAGCCACTCTTCACAGCATTGTAGCCATACTTGTTCATCAGATTGTAAGCTGCCTCAAGATGACGCTCATAGTTGCGGGTAGAGGCTGAGGTCTCGTGGTGCATCTGCAGGCGCACACCCTTGGAGTGGGCATAGTCGTTCAGCCCCTTCAGGTCGAAGTCAGGATAGGGTGTCTGGAAGTCGAACACATAGTCCTTTGACTTACCGAACCAGTCTTCCCAACCAATGTTCCAACCCTCCACCAGCACCTGGTCGAAGCCATGCTTGGCAGCGAAGTCGATGTAGCGACGCACATTGTCGTTGTTGGCACCATGAAGGCCGTGGGGCTTGGTCTTCGAGTAGTCCAGGTGGTCGAGTTGCACGGAGGGCAGGTCGAAGGTGTATGACCACTGGCTCTTGCCATTGATCATCTCCCACCACACGCCGACATACTTCACGGGCTTGATCCAGCTCGTGTCCTCCAGCTTGCAAGGCTCGTTCAGGTTCAGAATGAGGTTCGAGGCAAGGATGTCGCGGGCATCGTCGCTCACCATGACCGTGCGCCAAGGCGAAGTGCAGGGAGCCTGCAGATAGCCCTTGTCGCCCTTGGCATCGGGCGTGAGCCAAGACTCAAAGACCATCGCCTTATCATCGAGGTTCAGGTGCATACACGAGTAGTCTATCAGGGCTGCCTCGTGGATGTTGATGTAGAGGCCGTCGTCGGTCTTCATCTGGAGCGAGGTCTGTACGCCAGTCTCTGAGAACGGATGCTGCGAGGCATTGGGTGTGATGGCCTCTCGCATGTGGCTGCGGATCTCAGAAAGCCGGGTTTCCATGTAGTCATACTCCTGCGTGTCGTAATCGCCGGGAATCCACCAGGCAGTGTGGTCGCCCGTCATGGCGAACTGCGTGTGCTCCTCCTTGATGACGAAGTAGTTCAGGTTCTGGCTCAGCGGGAACTCATAGCGGAAGCCGAGTCCGTCGTCGTAGAGACGGAAACGGATTCTGAGGTCGCGCTGCTGTGCCTCCTGATGCAGGGTGACGAGCAGTTCGTTGTAGTGGTTGCGGATGTCACGCGTCTCACCCCAAACGGGCTGCCATGTCTCATCGAAGGTAGCAGTCTGCTGGTCTGCGAGCGTAAAGCCGCTCTGCAGGTTGGTCTGACTGGTGCTGGCTGTACGGGTAGCTCCCTGTGCCGTGTATTCCTCGTAAGAATTGGCTTTCAGTTCCAGACCGAGCTTGGAAGGGTTGATGACTGCCTTTCCCTTATAAGAGAGGTCGTATACCGGCTCACCCTGAGCGGAGAGCGTGAAGGTCATCTGCATCTGTCCGTTGGGAGATGTTAGACTGAGTTTGTCGGCTGCAAAGGCTGTGGATGCCACGAAAGCCAAAGCGCAAAGTAATATCCGGTTGATAGTCTTCATTGTTATTTTGTTTTATAAATAGCTGCCGTGAAGGCATTGAGGGTAATTTTGTTCTTATTCAGGTGGCACTTGCCAGAGACCATGACGGGCTGGTCTTTGCCAATAGAGAGGGAGGCAGACACTTTCTTGCCACTGGGATTCAGGGCGATGACGTAGGTCTCGCCCGCAGAAGTACGCTGATAAATCATCGGATAGGGCTGGCTAACATCGCTCAGCAACTGCCAGTCGCCATCATTGCCGAGTGCCTTCGACGAATGGCGGAGAGTAGTCAGACGACGCACGAAGTTCAGCATGGAGTTCGGGTCGTCCTCTTGAGTTTCTACGGTCAGCCTGCCGTTCTCCGTATCCACGGGAAAGTAGAGATTGTCGGGTGTGCAGGTCGAGAAGCCTGCCGTCTGATCGTTCTTCCACTGCATGGGGGTACGGGTGCCTGCCCTGTCGTTGCTGCCTTCTTTGCTCGGGAGATTCGTCTGATACTTCATGGCAATCTCGTCACCATAATAGATGAACGGCACACCAGGCATCGTCAGGAAGAAAGTCATGGCGACCTTCAACTGATCCATCGTATTGCGATCTGCAACATTCGGTCGCTGATAGTCATGGTTCGACGACGGTATGGCAATATAGCCTTTGTCTTTCGTGGCAACATAGGCCTTTGTGAAGTTGTCGATGAACTCGCCTATGCTTCCCTTGCCCGAACGGTCGAAATAGCAATAGTCATACTTCTCCCACCTGCCCCAAGGGGTGTTCCGGGCGAAGAACAGCGAGGGATAGCCTTTGATGCCGAAGTGAATCATGAAGTCGATGTTGAATCCGGCGGGAATGGCGACGGCAGGGTCGGACCACTCGGAGATGAGCACGCACTCAGGATAGTTCTTATCCTTCCACTCACGCATCTCGTTCCAGAGTAGCGACACGGCCTTCTTGTCCGCATCGTTCTTCACGAGCGACGGAGCCATATCCACACGGAAACCGTCTACACCCTTGTCGAACCAGAACGACATGATGTTGCGCATCTCTCTGCGCACGGCCTGAGGGCCCGGGGCATCGACGCCCTGTTCCCAAGGATGATTAGGATCGGGATTGGCAAAACCATAGTTCAGCGCAGGCTGGCATTCGAAGAAATTCTTCTCGTAGTACTTCCCGCGTGGAGCATTGGCCTCCACATAGCGGCCACGGGTGCTGGCAGCAGGATTGGGTTCCTGCTTGCGGGCAGCAATCTCCTGCTTCTCGGCATCAGAGATGACGTCCAGCCAGATAAAGTAATCGCTATAGCGGCCATTGGGATCTTTCTCTGCCGAGGCCTTGAACCAGGCACACTCACTACTTGTATGGCCAGCCACTAGGTCGAGACATACCTTGATGCCTCGCTTGTGGGCTTCACCCACCAGCGTTACCAAGTCGCTATTGGTTCCGAAACGCCCATCCACCTTGTAGTAGTCTATCACATCGTAGCCCCCATCAAACCAACCTGACTCAAAGATAGGATTCAGCCAAAGGGCGTTCACACCCAGGGACTTGATGTAGTCGAGTTTCTGAGTGATACCAGGCAGGTCTCCGATCCCGTTGCCGTCTGTATCCATATACGACGACGGATAAATCTGGTAGAACACTGCATCGCTCAGCCACTTCGGCCCCTTCTGTGCCTCAGCCCTTGCAGAGAAGGAAGCTAGGATGACTATCAATATTATAATCTGTTTTTTCATATACATTATCTACAAGAAACTAGAAACTTGAAACTAGAAACTCGAAATTCGAAACTTGAATTATGGTTCAATCACTATCATAGACCAGTACTTCAGTGAGGGAAGCGTAAAGGTTACGACACCGTTTTTCTGAGCGAATGACAACTCTAAGGGAGCGCCTGCCAAGGCATCGGGAGATGCCACCCAGACACGCTTCACCGCCGATGTGATTTTTACCGATAAAGGCAACCCTGTCACCTCCTGCGGGGCGGGCATCGTGCCGTCCATGTCACGCCAACTAAGACTGTTTGCCTGACGATAGTTCAGCAGGTGGATGATCTGGCCCGTGGCAGCCTTTCTACAATAAGCCGTAACCTTTCCTTGCTGTGGAGGCCAAGCGTTGATGCTGACACCTTTGTTCCCTGAAGCGATGTCGCATACCACCTCTTCACCCCCGCCACGCAACAGATTTTCGTAGGCCACAAGGAAGTCATAGTAGCGTACAATGCCCTGCCGCAATTCTTCACTCATCTGCAGGTTGCTATTGGGAAAATATTCGTGGCAGAGCATGTGGCCGTCGCCCAACTCCAAATGAGCACCGCCAATGGCAAACATCGTAGCATCAGCCAGCAACACCCCAGGAGTGTTGAATGTCCCCTTTTGCGATGACTTGTTATAGTTCATGTAGGCAGCAAAGACGGTCTGCAACTTGTTGTTACTATAGGCAGAGTTGGCTTGGCGCACCGTCAGCAAGTCTTCAAAGCGCGACTCACTGTCCCATAGTTCATTATAGAGGAAATCCACACTGCCAGTCTGGGCAATCTGGCTTGCACCATAGCTGGCTACCGCATTCATCACTAGCCGCTTCTGCGGATGAGCTGCCTTCATGGCTGTGATGAACGAGCCGAAGCCTTTAGGCAGGTTCAACCTGTTGCCATTGTAGTCATAGACCGTCCCCCGGTCGCCCACCTGGTCTATATGATAACCATCGAAGTCGAACGAGGCATAAACATCATCGTTGCGCTCAGCCAGATATTGCTGCCATGCAGTATTGGCAGGATTGGCGAGCAGGATGTTACTTTTCCATGCACTGGAGAGCACCAATTGGTCAATGTCGCCGTGTCCGGGCTGCTTATACATCAGCCACTCACCACTCACACCATCGGCAGCATAGTCATTTAATGCTCCATAGCAGAGGTTGTAGAACATGGCTTTCATCCCCAATTGGTGTTGCACGTCGATGTAGCGACGCACAACCGAGGTCACAATGTTCCGATTAGCAATATCGGTGTAATTGTCCAGCAACCCTCCGCGAGTGCCGCCCAACGGCCAGTGGTGCTTGTAGTGCCAGTCGTAGAACTGTATGCCGTTAATGTGGCAACGGTTCAGAAATGCCATTTCTTCCTTTATGACAGCGTCTGTCTTTGAGTCATCAAAGGTGGCAACAAAGCCATAGCGAGGAAAGCGAGTCCAGTCGCTCGACACATCGATGCCAACGGTACCCAGAATGCTCTCGACATTACCTTCTGTCGTGATGACTTCGGCTAGATAGCCAGTGAAGTCACTCAATGGAGCTGTCCATGTCCATGTACTGCCACGAACAGTCTCCGTTTCTACAACGTTGCCTGCTTTCAGATAACGCACGGTAACACCGTTGGGCATGTTGCCGTTGGCCGTAAACGTAATGGTCTCACCCGGTCGATAGCATGCCTTGTCGGTTTGTATGCTGAGGTTCAGCACAGCCTTGCGCTGCGTTGTCACCGTTACCTGTGAATCATTATCCGCAGGGGTGCCGTTTGTTTGAGAACTATCGCTCTCGCTGCCGCCACATGAAGCAACAAGCAGTGAGAGGATAGTTGCCAACGCGATTCTTAGCTTCATACGCATTAGTTCTTGACAATGGAAACGGTTTCTTCCAGCTGGTTCAGAGTGATGGTATAGGTACCTGCCGACTGTATCTGCCACTTTTGATCTATGTCGCCCACGTTTATTTCAAGATACTGTGCTTTAAATTCAGCATTGCTTTTGTCGATGAAAAGCATCTGCTCAACTTCACCCGTCGGTGCCACATCGTTACCCTTCGAATTCATGAACCAGGCTCCGTTCCAATCGCTTTGCCGGTCACAGGTAAACTTTACCTCGCCAGTCGTCAGGCTTCCCGTCCATGTGAAGATGTAAGGGCTGTCGGTTGCCTTCATGGGTGTCGCACCGCCAATGTCCCAACCTGCAGGCGTCGCGTCGCCAACAAGATAAATCATTTCGTAGGGCTTGAACTCATGCATCATCATTCGTTCCTTTCCTGTGCGGATGTCAACGCAAATCTTATATGCCTTATCAGTCTCCGACTCCTGCAGATACCACTTGTTGTCAGGATCGTAGCCAGCAATGAGTTCCATGGTGGTTTGCGTATAGGGTGCACCGGCAGATGTTGCTTTGTACATGTTTTCCCAGCTTCCTTCAGACGTTCCAAACTTGAACTCACCCTTTTCGGCAGCAGTGAAGTGGTGGGCATAGCGGAAGAGGAAAGCATCGAGCGGGTCTTTGTTCATCTTCACGAAGCCCCACCCCGTGGCATCACCAACGAAGTAGAGGTTGTCGTAGGCTGGAACCTCACCCTCCATCTGTGTCATCGTGACCTCACTGTTCAGCAGGTTCACCTTTACTTGATAGAAATGATCTTCGGTGATGATGAACTTTACGTCGGGTTCTTCGTCGCTGGTACGCAGAACCAGACCGCCGTTGCCGTCGTTGTTGTATGAAGGCAGCCACTGTCCCGGTGTCGTGAGGAACT
>Ga0247611_10006778_pt1 | contig 14595 bp, 14 predicted proteins | sample 177DNAGHGhighgp2_FD_192422 | JGI IMG/M metagenome (GOLD analysis project Ga0247611, IMG submission 192422) | Sheep rumen microbial communities from Palmerston North, Manawatu-Wanganui, New Zealand - 1770 DNA GHGhigh gp2 | ecosystem: Host-associated > Mammals > Digestive system > Stomach > Rumen...
ACGGAAGATACGTAAGCGCGCAGCTCACGCTTCAACCTCTAACAAGTTTTTATGAAGAATACGATGGATCATTCGTAATCGTTACCGACTCCAACACGGGAAAAATCTACGCATACCAATACCCCTACATTTATGGAGGCGGCGCATTTAGCGGAGATAATTCCATCAACAACCAATACCTGAAGAAGATACCTCTAAAAATCATTCTCGAAGGACCGATGGGAACACCATACGTGTCAATCTCCAAGATTAACGAGAACAACGAGGTAGAAGACGTGCCTTATTTGACCGTTCAATTCCAGAGCGGGTTCTCCATTGACGAAGACGAAGAAGTCGTAATCGATGCATTCAATAACCGCGTTTATAAAAACACCTACGAATTAAACAGCGCCGGACAAAGAGTAAGACTCATCTCCACCGAGGACGTGTTCAATTACGTAGACAAGACCTACGACACCTTCCTATTTGCTAACCCCGGAAAGAGCAGAATCTCCGCATCAGTGGCAACACAAGGAAGCAAATGCCGAGTCAGCTACATGAGGTACGTACTATGAGCAATGTAGCAGCAATCGGGTACGTGTGCCTTTACGATCATAACTGGCAAGCGCTCGGAAAATGGAGCCAGCACCTAGCCAAATCATGGTCCATCAACAGAAAAGCCTTCGAGCTCGATGAATTTCAAGTCGAATGCCAAGGATTCGAGAACAGCAAGAACGCATGCTTCGCAGTTCTCCACGGGCCAACAGGACAAGTCAAATACGCCTCCTTCTGCGGAATCCCAGTGACCAAAAACGGGCTCACACAAATAACAGGAATCGACTGCAGAAGCATATTCAACCAAGAGGTCCTAGTAGACTACACCAGAAGAGACCAAGGAGGAAGCTACTACGCAAGAAGCGTGTCAACCCTATTCGAATACTTGATGAGTCAGGTACTCATCGATAGAGGCATAAAAAGCCAACTCGGAATCGACTACACTCTCGACCTAGACGACCTCAGCTTTATGAGCGGAGACTGGGACGAAGACTACATAGTAAGAAGCGCCGAAGTCCGTAACATTTGGAAGGAACTCATGGCGGCCTGCCATTGCTACAACGTGGTCATCACCACCAGCATTCAAATAGACAACGAAAACAACGTTTATAAGCTCAAATTCAAGGTGGCGAGGGAAATATACGAGAGAAGGCTAAAACTCAGCGACTACGACGTCGTAATGAGGCTAAACCAAAACATAATTAATAGAGCGATTTATTGCTCGACCGCTTCGCCAACAACACAGTACAAATTATACCTTTATAACGACAACACCATAGGCACAACCTATGACGCAAATAAAGCGTTATTCCCTCCAGTAACGAAAACCTTCATGGAGGACGATATAGACGAAGCGAGATCCAATGCCTATAAAGAGCTTAACGATTCGCGCTACAAAGACAGAGTCACAATAGACCTAAACTCAAAATTAGGAAGCACCCTTCGTGACCTAGACTTCACATACTACGGAGTGCTGGTAGGCTACAACCCGGCTGACAGCTCAAGCGATAAGAAACTTCCGGTGTGCGGACTCTACGAAGACCACGAAGGAACAAAGAAAATCCAGTTCGGTCGACTCTCCGAATACTGGTTCATGGATTAGAAAGGAGGAAGAAAGATGAGCCTAATTCTAAAAAGAAAAAACAACAGCGGAGACATTACAGCCTACGATGATGCCGTACTCACCTATACCGCACTCGGCGATGGCGTGCTCGACAAAGTCTACGATGGATTACAAGCCCGCCACTCAAACGGAATCATCACGATCACCTCAGGAATAATCCTATTCGGCGGAAGAATCATCGAGATTTCAAAAGGAAGCACACTCACCCTAGACGTAACATCGATAGCGCAAAGTTCGGCAATTTACGTAGTTTGCGAGTTAGTGATCGCTAGCGATGACGAAGACTCCAGAGTGAACATTTATGCCGCCACAATAAAACCAACTAAAACAAACCCAATAAATGGCGCGGGTACACACAAAATGGTTCTATTCACCCTCGCCAAGAACTCTAGAATCATAACGGAGAACTTCACAAGACTAGAACCGGGAGTCGCCAAGAACGCGCTGAACTTGCTATCAGGTGGCAAGATTGGAAACGTAGCCTTCAGCAGCATATTCCTTGACGATATGAGTGGCGTCCGCTATGCCCACAGGGCCGACGTCGCTGCGGAGGCCGAGGGGTTCATCGGCGGAGACATTAACAAAGTTTCAAGTAACCTCTACATGCCGAACCGCGGGGTGTATCTTCTGCAAGAAGCAATCCTAGTAAGAAAGACAAGCGCCTTCACAGTAGCGCCCGGCCAAAGCTATAAGTTCCCAGAAACTGGGGACAACCGCCCATTCCCAATTCTAAAGGGAAGAAGCAAAGTACTTCTACTCGCTAAAGAATCAACCAGCGATGACCTCGACATCCTCAACCCGACAAACGGATTAATAAGAGGCACGCCAATAAGCGGCTTCCAAATTAAAGGATTAGACGTCAAAATCAACGAAGGAAACTCAAACCTAAATAGCGGCTCAGTAGTCCTAACAAATCAAACCGCTAACACCATATCAGTGAACGGACTACAAATGAAATTCTATTTATACGGAGGAAGCTAGATGCAAATTCACACTGGACCAGTTCTAATCAGTAAAAAAACGGGAGAAGTTAGTGCATATCACGACTCTGCGATTTTTTTCACGATTAAAGGTAGCAGTGTAGACACAAAGCAAGAAGGACTCCCAGTAGAGCCATACGGAATAATTACTAGCCATTACCAAAACCCGTTCAGTTTAGCATTTGACGAGAACGAGCTGACGGTTAGCATTAATCCCGGAATCCTCCACGTTTATGGAAGACAAGTAGAACTCACCGAAGCGGTCGAGGTTTATGACTTTCACTCGACAATCGAAAGCCAGCTTATGTACTGCACCGTTTACATTGAAATAAACCTAGCAGACATGACACGGCAAATCGCAAGATTAAAAATCGACATCGCCGGTGCGGCATATAAAAACTTCGATTCCAGCATGACGCGAGACAACCTTCACCAATTAGATCATGGCGTGTTCCAAGCTCCAATAGCAAGGTTCCAATACGCGCCAACCGGTAGCCCCCACTTCTCCAACAGCGAAATAGTGATGCCACTACTTGATGGAGAGACAAGAGAAGCGACACGGGATATTCGCATCACAGATAGAATCAATAACATTCCGCTAGATGAAATCGCAAACCTTAATACGCAGCTAAACTTCCATAACTGGAAAAAGGCCAGCAACGTAGAAGCCCTAGCGAAATACATGGCCCAACCCGGACACACAACTCTCTCAGGAGGCTATAGCGTAGCCGCCGGAGCCGAAAAGCTCGGAGATACGGTAACTCACGAGACAACCGCGATCAACTCAAGCCTTACGGGGGTGTGCACGGTAAAAAGAATCAAGGTAACCTCGCTCGGAAAATGGTTCGGCTCTTCCAGCACGGTAGAAACAGTCGTAAATGGAGACACGACAAAAATCCAAGCGATCCGCATATGGTTTAATAAAAGCGCATTCACCGCAAAAGTTAACTACCAAAGAAAGTACCTGATGACCGGCTGGCAATGGAAAGACCAATATCCAGATTCCGTCACCTGTAAATTAAACCCAGACGGGGAGAGATGGATAGGAAGAGAGAACAAACGATTCTGCCTTTATTACTATCACTGGTTTTATGTAATAAGCGGAGCAGGCTGGCATTCTGAAGAGGGGCTAAACTTCGGAACCTATGAAGACTTCCAAGCTTCAGTAGGAACGGAAGATGCACCAAACTGGTCAACAGGAAGCACATCTATCTATTCAATTAATACAAAAAGAAGATTCATGGACGTTTATCTCACCGTAGAAAGAGACAAAATCAGGTTCAAATTTGAAGGAAGAGGATACGGCTCTGAACTCTATGAATTCCTCGACGGCTGGTGGAGATGGTGCCCATTACAGGACATAAGCGATGCCGGAGATCTATACATTGACGTTATTTATAAAGGAGACGTGAGACTATGAGACTAATAGAAAAGAAAAACGACAGCACAGGCGTAACCGTCGACAACGGCGCCCTCATTAACTGGGCGAGCGTAGGCGGACAAAACGGAGCATTAAATGGATTCGCTCTTAGCCTTTTGAATGGCTACCTAGTCGCGACAAAAGGAAGACTCATAGTCCAAGGCTTCACATTTGAAATCACCGAAGCCACCGAACAGCTCTATAACCTCGCAGCTTACGCTACCGACTCAAGCGAAGAACGTACTCTTTATTTAAAAATTAACTTTGATGCGTCAGAAAGAGACTCAAGCTACGAATTCCACGTCGACAAATCCAGCAACTACAAGACAAACGCCAACATCCAATTCGGTCAAACAGGTTCCTACTACTTCCCACTCTGCACATTCCAAAAAAGCGGCAACGACGTTCAAAACTTCCAAAACAAAGTAAGAGAAATCGTCATCGGCGGAAGCGGAACAGGAAGCGGAATCAACGCCGTGCCTCAACCACAAATCGGCGTAATTAGAAGCAAACTCGGCGGAGCAGGCGTCGAATCAATCGATGGAGGATACGTAGTCCTCGCTAACGCCTACGACTTCGCTTCACTAGCCAATAGTTACGACATTAAGCTCATCCTTTATAGAAGACTCCAGAACGCCAAATACCGACTCACCACAAACGGAGGTAAAAGATACGCCAAGAAGACTCAATGGACAGAATCCTATAGCGGAGCCGTTAGCACGATCTCGTGGTCCTCAATTACCTTCAATAGCGAAGTGAACGGAAGCAACCAACCATACAAGGGAATTATTAAAACCGTTAAGGACTACATCGATAGATTTTTCTACATTGAGGGAAACCGCCAAGAAGAGATCGTTCTCGGAGAAACCCTAACCAATGACATCAGAGCGACACGCTCAAAGAAGAGAAGAAAAAACGGCGTAACAACATGGAAGCACAACTTCGTAGAATTCGCCTACAAAGTAGTTCTCTATAATGCCAACGGCAAACAAGTCGGAGAGAGCGCACTCAGCAATTCGATTTATCTCGCACCAGATAAAACGAGAAAAAACAAAACGGTGCACTTCATCATCATAGCAAACAAATAAGCTAAAAAAGGGGAATAGAACCCTTTAAGGAGCCGGAAGAATCGCGCTTCTGGAATGGACGGTATGAACGCGAAAGCAACACAGGAATACCTCTGTAAACGGCGGGCTGGGAGGCTCGCTGACAATAGGGCGGCGATGCGCCGGCTCCTTAAAGGGCTCTAAAGCACCTTAATCCATATACAAAGGAGGAAAGCACATATGGAAAAATCCCTAAAATTGAGATTACACTCCAACGGTAACTGGAGCAATCTCGATGATAATGGCGGAGATAAGCTCGGGTTCGAACTCGAAAATAATGCCACCACTATCAAAATTCAACTTCCAGATGAAACCTCAAACTTCTCCCACTATTTAGAGGTCGAGCTCCCAGATGGCACAGTCCTGCTTTCAAGCGCCATCGAGGAACAACTAGTAGACTCGATTCGCACATTAGTGATACCGGTCGGTTATCCATTAACCGCCCAATTCGGAAGAGTGAGAATTCAATACGTCGGAAGAAAAACCAACGAAACAATTCGCTCCAAAGTCCTTCCATTAGACATTGACGAAAGCGTAGACGGGTTCGTAGCCGGAAACTCTAATCCAGATTTTATCTCATGGACAGAGCAACACATCAACGACCTAACCACCAGAGTCACTGCCCTAGAAGAAGGCGAAGCCGCGGAAGTTCACGCTCATGAAGAATTCGGAACAGACGAAGTGATCGTCGTGGCCGATGGAAGCACAGGTAAGAACCTCAAAGCCGGCAGTAAAACCATAGCTCAAGTATTAGCCGCTGCAGGAAGCGACGCCTCGAGCAAAGACGCAGCTCTAAAAATTGAAGTCGAAGGCTACACCGACGCCCAAGTCGGAAGTGAAAAAACAAGAGCCGAAGCAGTCGAAAGTGCTCAAGATGGTAGGATTACCACACTTGAAGGAAAAGCGACAAACCATGAATCCAGAATCGCCGAGCTTGAAAATGGCGAAAGCGCCGAAGTTCACGCCGACTCTGTATTTGGAACAAACGAGATTATTCTCGTAGCCGATGGAACCGGAAAGAAAATCAAAGCCGGAACAAAAACGATCGCTCAAATCCTCGCCCTTATTACCGCTGAAGCCACAGCTCGTGATACAGCGATCACTTCAGCAGTAGGAAGCGAAAAGGCTCTCCGCGAAGCAGCGGATACCGCACTAAGCAATAGAATCGATGCTCTAGGCTTATCATCATTTAAGAGCGTATCAGTAAGTGGCGCAGGCGTTACCCTTGCGGACTTAGAAACACAAATCAACGCGATCAACCTCAGAGGCGAACACGTGTTCTTCGATTTACACGAATACGCGGACAGAGCCTACATCTGCACCGTGACATTCTCCACAGTAAACAACATAAAATACTGCTTCATTGAGGACATCATCAACAACAAGACCTATACCTGCTACACAGGAATAGACGGAACCGAACTCATAGCCGACTACGTAAATGACAACGTCACCGATAAACTTCAAATCGTCAGAATCACCGACGAAGAGATGACATTCGGCGAGGTCAAAGCGATTCTCGACAAAATCAATTCAATCGGCAATCACGTTTTATTCGACGTGTCAGCATTAGGAGCTGGAGCATACCTCTGCGCAATTTTCATCTCCGGCCTACCATACAAATTATTCGACATCGTAAGTGGCAAGCTCGCAACTGGCGTGTACGACCCAGAAGAGCCAATCATCAACATTCTAACCGCCACCAAGGACGTCGCAACCAAAGACCAAATCAACGACCTACAAGCGCAAATCGATGAGATAGCAGGCTCATCCATTATCTATGGAATCAGATTCGCTGGAAACTCAACCAGCGGAACAAGACTCGTATCCGCCGAAGGTTTACAATTTGACCTCGCAGAAGGCATCAACGACTTCGCAGCAAGACCACTATTCTCTGACATTTACGAGGTCGAACTCGATTCCAGAGACTCCAGTGGAAACATTATCAGCGGAGCGCCAAAACAAAAATTCATTCACTTCCCTAACTTCTACTTCAAGAAGACAAAGACACTCGATGGCAGTAGCAACATCATCGAATCATGGTACGTTAGCCCAATCGCAGTAAGCGGCTACACCCCAATCTTCAAGAACGCAGATGGAACCATTCCAAGCGCATTCTTAGTAGGCAAGTATGAAACAGCCTTCAATGACGACACCGAAGCGCTCGTGGGCTCTTTCACAGGAAAGAAACCAGTCGTCAGTGTCGATAGAAACTGGGTTCAAGCTAGAGGCGCCTACGTGTTAGACGAAGCCCTCGGCATCAGCTCACTACAAAGAATCGACCAATCCTTCCCAAAACAAGCATGGGACGCAATCGCAATTTTAATCACAATTGTGACAGGCTCGCGTAACCATCAAAGCACGTTCAAAGGCATTACAGAAGACTACCTCTTCAACCCAGCCGATGCGGCTAACGTTGGTAACCAAGCCACAAGCGCGGCAAACTACGTCGTCATCCCATCAGATAACTACATTGTTACAAATAGCTCGGTGGGAAGCAAAATAACAATCTACTCCAGTAACACCGCAAGCAGAAGATGGACAGAACACGTGATCACAGCGATCACCGCAAACACTCCAAGCGCCGGACTCACAAAAATCGAGTTCGATGGAATCGCGACCATCTTCAACGCCGGCACCGTAAGAGTCGGACTCCACTGCGGCGAACTCACCGGAACAACAGACAGCATCGTCGGAGACTTCGGAAACCTCGCCACAAACAATAGATCCGCATTTAAAGCGTTCGGCATTGAAAACTACTTCGGCAATTTCTGGACAATCCTTGGTGGCGCCGCCATTAAGGAAATCTGGAACAGCACAGAAGGAGTAGCTGAAAACCATTTAATCCTCCCAGAAGGAAGCGACTACACAGTCGGAAGCGACTACAACGCATACCTCGATACAGAGAAGAAACTACCTATCAATGACGGCTACGTCAAAGAAGTCGAGTTCGAAGGCGCGGTGCTCTACCCAACAGTTACAACAGGCGGAAGCTCCTCGACTTACTTCTCCGACTACTACTACCAAGACCACAAATCGGCGGCAGGAGACCCAGCATATAGGTGCTTCATAGCCGGCGGTAACTGCGTCATCGGTAGTCTCGCAGGTTCGTTCTACTTCCTTTGTCACTACGGATGGACTGACAGTGCCTGGTACTACGGGTTCCGCTCCTTTATATTAATCCAATAGGGAGGTCCCTAGGGGGTTCTCCCCCTCGGACGGATTAACACAAACTAACTACAAATCAGGGTCGGGCTATCAAGGACCCACGTTCACAGTTCTGAGCCTTAGTGCTTCATAGCCGGCGGTAACTACAACAACGGTAGTAACGCAGGTTCGTTCTACTTCAATTGTAACAACGGATGGACTAACAGTAACTGGAACTACGGGTTCCGCTCATTTCTTACCAAATAAGCAAATCAAAGTTCGAAGGTAGTTCGACCCTTGGAGAAATCCTAAAATTTATCAACGGATGAGGGGCTAGTAACCAATTGAAAACTCCTCCAGATAAGAAAGGACAAGACATGAAAAGACTCGGCAACATTTACGAGCAGATATTCACCTACGATAACCTAAGAGCCGCCACTTACACGGTGGCAACAGGGAAGAAGGACAGAAGAGAAGTAAATCGCGTTCTTTCCTCTCTCGACAAAAGAATAGAGAGAATCCAAGCTAATCCACACATCAGCGGAGAATACAAGCCGAAGACCAAAGTCGACGCCAGCAGTGGCAAGACACGAGAGATCCTCGAGCCGAAGTTCTACCCAGACCAAATCATCCACCACGCCCTGTGCCGAGTAATCGAACCGGCGATGATGAGAGGGATGTACCGCTACTGCTGCGGATCCGTAAAGAAAAGAGGCATGCTCTACGCCTCCAACTACATCAGAAGGTCACTGACAAAACGACCGAACGAAACAAGGTGGTTCGTAAAGCTCGACGTAAAGAAGTACTACGACCACATCGACCACGACGTCCTCAAGAGCAAATTCCGCAAAGTCATAAAGGACCCGAAAGTGCTCGCATTGATGGATGAGATAGTCGACTCAACCAAGGCAGGACTCCCAATAGGGAACTACACCAGCCAATGGTTCGCCAATTTTTATCTCCAAGACTTCGACCACTACGTCAAGGAACAACTTCGCATTCCGGTCTACGTTAGATACATGGACGACATGGTTCTAATTGGACCAAACAAAAGAAAGCTCCAAGAGACAGTAGAGAAGATTCGTAAGTACCTAAAGGACGAAATGAAGCTAGATCTACACGACCACATCGAGGTCAAGCGCGTAGCTTACGAAGAAGGAGGTAAGATAACAGGAAATTTTATCGATTTCTGCGGTTATCGCCACTATAGGGGCTTCACGACAATTCGCAGAAGGATATGGCATCGAATCCATCGCCTATTTTACAGACTAAGACAATGGGTCAGCCTAAAGCGAGCGCTCACGTTTATGGCCTACTACGGCTACATACAACACAGCGATTCGCGAAAGATTGAAAACAAATACTTCGGCTATTTTGAAGTAAAGACGCTGAAGCAGCTAATCAGAGAGAATTCGCTCAAACAACTACAAGGAGGTTCAACATGAGAACATTCAAAGAAGAATTCGGACCACAAGCACCAAGCGTGCTCAAGGAACCATACGGAGAGAAAGAATACATCGTTCGCCGTAACGTAAGAGCAGAGACAAGACTCCGCGAAGACGGAACCAGTGAAACGGTCTATGTCGCTGACTCCACCATTTACACCACCCAAGAATACATCAGCCTCATCGAAGCAAAAGAACTAGAAAATTCAGAAGCAATCGCTGAGATAGCAGACATCGTCTACGGAGGTAACTAAGATGGCCGAAATTAAATACGAAAAGGTCGCCCACGTTTACGCTCGATTAGTAAAAGAAGGAAAGAGAACCCTCGAATCCATCAAGAACCTAATCATTAGAGCACGCGTGGAAGAAATCCTCAAAGAAGAAGAAAACTAGTAGTACCTCAACCGAGGTTTAATAGGGGCGAAAATTAACAGAAAGGAGAACGACCATGGAACCAAATGTCATTCAGGAAATCGTGCAATTTTTATCCAAATGGTACATCTGGGAATTACTCATCATCGTAGCCGCAATTTTACTCACGCTCGTCGTTAAGATTCCAATCAAACGCGCAGCCGTAAAATGGGAAGAAAAATACGGGATAGACAAGTCCAAGATTACATGGATAAACGCCGTGTTCCCTTACATCTTCGTGTTCATTTTTGTTTTTATCCTTTACTGGTACAAGGCAAACTGGAGCCTCACTCTAAAAGACCCAGACTGGTGGAAAGCCATAGGCATAAGAACCGCCACTCTCGGCAGCGGAGCTATCGGTTTATACGAGCTCATCAAAAAAGTGAAGCAAGCGATCATCGCCACCCAAGAAAAAGCCAAACTAGATAAAGAAGAAAAGGCAAAACTCGAAGCTGAAAAACAAGCCCAAATTCCACAAGTCATCGAGATTCACGGAAACGCCAACGACGCCAATAACGGTGACAAAGGCAACCGCACAATAAAACTCAGATGAGAATGAAGAACAAGCTCTCGAAGGCTTGGACTCCATACGTGAAAAAAGGCTCTCCCTTCTGGCGAATCAGAAGATGGTACCACATCAGACAGTACAAACTCTACATTCAACCATACGAGGGAAAAGAACAGCCCGAAAACAAAGATGTAATTCGAATTAAATCTACGAAGGAATAACCCTGACACTCTGCCGGGGTTATTTTTTATTTAAAAAAGGCTTGTAAAGACTACTCCAATAATTTATAATTAACGACGTCGCTGGGGCAAAAGGTAAGGCCCTCAGCTCGGAAGCTAGAGATGCAATGCCGTGCGCTTAAGCGATACACGATGCACCCCGAGTTCGCAGAAAGCGCACTGCGGGAAACCTTATTCGTGAAAGAACCTCCATCGGGGGTTTTTATTTTATAGATAATTTCAATATAATCGGGATAAAGGATAACACGCTCGATGATCGCATTCAAGAAAGCGACAATTCCACGCGCCCCAGATTCCGCATCAGCTCGAATGGACTCGAAATAATACTTAATAGCAGAACGGACGATGTCCTCCGAAAGCACCACCGCAGTACGCTGGGCACTTTTAAGCTCAGATTCAAGACGAGCGCGGCGCTCCAGAAGCTCTTTATTTTTAATGACAAAAGCGTCCTTCTCCAGCCCACCGGCCAAATACAAATCAAGAAGACGAGCAGACTGGGACTTGATAGATTCAAGTTCCTTTTTTATTGGCTCCACAGAAGTAGCTCGAGCGCGCTCTTTAAGACGAGCCTGTAATTGGCGGGTCAGCTCAGGAACAACCTCACCAGAACCAAGATCATACTCGATCGCAGCAAGAACATAAGACTCCAAAGCCTCTTTATTAACAACAGGAGCGTCGCATTTATGATGAGCCGAATTAGTACAACGGTAACGACGGTACACCTTACCCGAACCACCATGGGAGCAATGACCGCTATAATGGGCTCCACAGCGCCCGCAATAAAGAAGACCGGTCAATAAGTAATCCTCCTGCCTATGACGCGCATAAACCGCGTTTTTATTATCCTTTAATTTAGAATTAGCGAGGGTCCACTCCTCCAAAGAGACAATCGGCTCACAACAGCCGTGAGCGACCACCTCACCACGGAAGGTATAGTCGCCATAATAAAGCGTGTTCCTGATAATTTTCTGGATGGAATTATAAGAAAACTCGGAACTACGACGGCCACGAAGACCCTTCTCATTTAAAGAACGAGCCACAGAGGTAAGAGACTCGCCAGAAGCCACTCTGTCGAAGATTTCACGGACAATCGGAGCAAGACTAGGGTTCGGAGAGAAATGCCCCTCAGAATCGACGTCAAGGCCAAAAGGGCGATTATTAACCGCAAGACCCTTCGAAGCTCGAACGCGAAGACCCTTCAAAGTCTCACGGGAAAGATTACGAGAATAATACTCCGCCATGCCCTCAAGCATAGACTCGAGAATGATAGACTCTGGCGTGTCGTCGATACGCTCTAAGACAGAGCGAAGAGAAACACCATGATCCTTCAAGATTTTTTTATAGATAGCGAAATCAAGACGATCGCGAGAAAAGCGGTCAAGTTTATGAACGATGACACAGGAAAACTCTCCAGAAGAGGCATCAGAAATCATCGACTGGAAAGAATCGCGGCGGTCATTGGTACCGGAGCGAGCCTCGTCGACATATTCACGAACAAGCTCGATGCCCTCAGAAGAGCAATAAGAACGAATCGCCGCAAGCTGAGCCTCGATGGAATAGCCGTCCCTTTGATTATCCGAAGAGAAACGACAATAAGCAACAGCCCTAACGGTCGGCATACTTGGCCCCCAAAGACTCTGCCATAGCACGAAGAACCTTCACATCCTCACCGGAGAACTTCTTCGAGAGAATAGCGAAAAGCATCCAAAATAGATCGTTTGAATACTCATCGACCTCGCCAGCTTTAACCGCGGAGACGAACTCGTCAAAATTACCGAGGACTAAAGCACCCAGAGATTCAGTAAAAGAACCGGTGTACTTAATAGCATCAGCACCGAGAAGGTCAAACGGGGAACAATGAAGATGAGGAGCGAACTTCCGCGCCATTTTAAGCGTGAGCTTTTGATGACCCATCTCCACTTCAGAGATATAGGAGCGAGCACAACCGGAAAGCTCTGATAATTTAGTTTGCGAAAGCCCGGCGTGTTCGCGGTACTTTTTAAGATTATTCAAGACTGCCATAAAAGAAAACTCCTCCAATTTATAAATCTAGCCACTAATAGTGTAGCACTAAAACAATTAAAAATGTGATGAAAAAAGTCACAAAAAACTTGACGGTCATAAAAAAGTAGACAATACTATAAGAGCAAAGGGAAGGCTAGACCCCAGAGCAAAGGAGATAAAACATGGCACACATTGAAACCAAAAAAGGACTACAAACCCTCCTCAAGAGATACCAAGAGGCAGGAGTTACCGACGAGACCAAGGACGCCAGCGGAAGCTACGAAGCCCACTGGATCACCTGCATCAAGGGATGCATCGAAGAAGGACTCGCAATGGACGAGGTCGACTACGAGAACACCCCAAAGGAACTCAAGCCACTATGGAGGGGCCTCCGCTAAGGAGGCTCCCACCGGGAGGGTTTTAATATGGAAATCACAATAAAAGTAACAAACGAAAAAGGTCTCATCATCGGAAGAAGCGTAATGCTCTTTAATAAAGCAAGAACCGCAGTAGGCTTCTGGAACAACTCGATAGTATTCGCAACAACGAATCCAAAAACAATGCCAGACTGCCAAGTCCTTATTTATACGATAAGCGAACTCAAAGAAATCTACGAGGAAGGAAACCTCCAAGGCTTAGTAGACATTGAATAAGAGAGGAACCAAACATGAAAGACAGAATGAACATAAAAGAATGGGTGGAACACTTCCATAACGGAGACTGGGACACCAAAGATACAGACATCCAAATAACCGCAGGATGGTACGACTGGTTCTGCAAGGAAAGCAGCCTAAGAAACAAGACCCTAAGAATGGGCCGAATCATCGCCGGCATTAGCGATGGAGGCAAAGTCGACAGAAGCACCATGTACGTATGGTTCAAAAACAACTGCCCACTAAACGGACCACTCTACGACGACTTCAGATTCGCCGATTTAGAAACAGGCAACGTGATGTTCACGATCCAAATAGACTGCTGCTGGAACAAGAGCAAATACGCAGTATACGGAAGAACACCAGACGGTGAATTCCACTCCGACAGCCCACTATTTGAATGCAACGATGCAAGAGAACTAGAAAGATGGCTCAGCTCGCCATGGGAGCCAGAACAACTGCTCAAGGAGATAGCGAAATGAAATTCAGAATCAACGAAAAAACAACCGTAGCCGACATCCTCGAAAAGATAGAGGAATGGCACCCAACAAATAGCTTCTACCAAGTCTACGTAGTCGCTGAGAGAAAGCGCAGCCTAAAGCGCTACTACCAATACGCGCAGCTCTACAAGGGACACTGGTGCTACAAGGAAATCCTCTTCAGAGATTACGCAAAAGAAATCAAAGAAGAAGCCAAACAGCACGTCCTCAGAGTAGACACCGAATGGGCTCAACACGTATCCCTCGGATGGAGAGGCGTAACAGGCGAAGGCCAACACCCGGTCTACTTAATCCACGTAAAAAGCATAAGCAAGAAGAACCTCGCCAGATCGCACAAGCTCGGCGAAGAGTTAACACCCTATACAAAAGAAGAAATGAGCGGAAAAAGATTCCAGCTCTAGGAGGTCACCATGACAACAGCAGTAACAGTACAAGGAAATAAGGTTCGTAAAGTCCTCAAGGAACTCGGAATCACTCAAGAAGAACTAGCTCGAAAACTCGGCATGAAAAGAGAAACCCTCAATC